>Ga0208462_1000056_pt1 | contig 151244 bp, 135 predicted proteins | sample AD_SCU001_MetaG_FD_184452 | JGI IMG/M metagenome (GOLD analysis project Ga0208462, IMG submission 184452) | Active sludge microbial communities of municipal wastewater-treating anaerobic digesters from China - AD_SCU001_MetaG (SPAdes) (version 2) | ecosystem: Engineered > Bioreactor >...
TCTTTCTGGCCCTGGTGACGACCATCGGCCGGCTCTACCAGGAGGCCTGGTCGAAGAAAAAGGACGTCTGAGCCCAGGCGCCGAAAGAAGGCGCTTGCCATATTGCAACCGGATCTTTTCTGATCTGTGTTCCTCGAAAAAAGCCCCGATGGGTCCCAGCCCTCGGGGCTTTCGAGTCTCCGGCGGTCTAAGGGAATCATCACGAAGAAGTTTCCCAGAGAGAACACTCATCCTGATTCCTGTTTCCACGCATAGACTTCATAGCCGTCAACCACCTTTCCCGACGGGGAGAAGCCTTTCCGTTCATGGAGCGGTTCGATCGCCGGCTTGGCAATGTTGACCGTGTTCGGCTCGGCATATTTCTGCATGTGTCCGGCGATGTCGATGGCCCGGTCACTGATCATCTCCAGCGGCATGGATTCGTCAAAGATGACGAACCCGGAGTTCACGCCGCATCGGACCATAAAATCGCGCTTCATCTGCTTCACATCCCGGTTGAATGATTCCAGTCCGTCGATGACGGCCGTTGCGGTCTTCACGGCACCGTCAACCGTCGTGAAGCAGGTCATGACACCGTCCGGCGTCCAGGCCGACTTCAGGCACTGGTTCTCTTCAAGAATCCTGCTGACGAAATTTCGGTACTGAATGAAGTCGTGCTGAACGACGGCCTTATCTTCATCAATCTTCATGCCCGTTGAGTCGACGATGTCGATGGCCAGAAATGCGAGGTCGCGGCCCATCTCATCGAGCTTGCGCTTCGTCTCGGCAAACTCCCGAATGATCTGTTCCCGGTCTTTCTTCGTCGCCGTTTTGAGTTGATCCAGCTTCGTGCTCAATGGAGAGAGCTGCATGTCGAATTCGGAAACATTTTTCCGTGCGCGCATCTCATCGATGCTGCTCTTGTACTTGATGTATTCCGCACGATGCCGGGACCGGTAGGAAAAACCGTTGAGCCAGAGACTGAGACCCAGTGAACCGATAAGAATGATTACTCCGGTCATGTCGTGTCCCCCGATCCGGACAGGAAGAACCGACCGGACCGGATTGCTGATTCTCTGCTCGACCGTTTGCAGGGTCTTGAGATAGGGCTGCTGCTCCTTTTTCAGTTTCACAAAGGGAACGGCAAACGACAAGGCGATAAGAACAAGGATGATGATCAGGGCCAGACTGGCGGCCTGGGAGGTTACCGCCATGAAATAGTGAAGCATGAAGGATGGGGAAAGTCTTGCGTTCATGGAAAGATCCTTTCACGTTTGTCTGCGTGCAGCCCGTGATTATCCGGCTCGGTCAGGAATCACGACGACTTATGGGCAGTTCCTCGTGAAGATCTCTCGGTGCCTTCCCATTACTTACACAGAGAGGTGTATTGTTACGATACGTAAACATCGTTCTGCTTGTCAAGATGTCATAATTGACGAGATCTTTCCCATGTATCCGAAATATTATGTGATTATTGTGATTATGGGATGGATTGAAAGGGAATTGGGATACTGGTTGATGAGGTTGACGGGTACGACGGCTGGAAGGCAGAAGTGCTGTTGATGATGTTACCTGGTGCCCGGGGCGGGAATCGAACCCGCACAGCCACGAGGACCGAGGGATTTTAAGTCCCTTGCGTCTACCAGTTCCGCCACCCGGGCATGGTGCGGTTCTTAACGGTTTTGCCAGCGAGTGTCAAGGCGATTGTCTTGAAAATACCCGATTCTAAAGGATTTCCAGGAGGACCTTCAGGCATTCCCGTTGTCTTGCCCGCTCGAAGGCTTCAATTCCCCGCTCCAGGGGATACCGGCCGGTGATCAGCCTTTCCAGCGGCATGTCCGGGTTGTTCAGGAGGATCCGGAGCCCATCGGAAAATCGGCCGCAGCGGGAACCGACAACGGAGATCTCCTTCACGACCGCGGGGGTGAGATCGATGTGGAAGGAATCATTAACGGTTGTCTTCAGGACGACCGTTCCGCGGGGCCGGCAGAGGACAAACGCATCCGCGAGGCCCTGAACGCTCCCGGTCGCCTCGACGACAAGGTCAGCATCCCCCTCGCGCGGTCCGGTCTTATCGCACGGGATCAGACCCCGCCAGCGGGCGGCCTCCAGCTTGGCCGGATGCCGTCCCACCAGGGTTACGTCTTCAAGGACCGTGGAGAGGACCCAGGCGCAGAGAATGCCGATCCTTCCGTCTCCCAGGACGACGGCACGCTCGTTTCCCTGGAGTGGAACCTGCTCCAGGATCTCGCAGGCCGCCGAGAGAGGCTCGACAAACACGGCCCGGCTGTCAGAGATTTCGTCCGGCAAGGCATGAAGGTTTGCATCCGGCAGCACGCAGAATTCGGCCATGCAACCCGGAAGCCCGATGATTCCCATGGCATGGCGATCCGGGCAGTGCCGCTCCATTCCGGCCCTGCAGCATGCACAATGGCCGCAGCCGACGTTGATCTCGCCGACAACCCGCCGGCCGAGCAGACTCGATTCGTTGCTTTCCTCCACGATCCCGGCGAACTCGTGTCCCGGGATTCCCCGGTAACCGTGATAGCCTGCAAGGATCTGCAGGTCCGTTCCGCAGATACCCGCATTCCGGACCCGGATCCGCGCCCATCCTTTGGGACGCTCAGGCTCGGGTACATCCGTCCGGAAATGGAGAGTATCATAAAATACAAGGGCCTTCATGCCGGTTCACCGATATTCCGCGGATTGTTTTTCATGCTTTGGCAGGTAAACCATCCCCGGCCGCCTGTCAATTGCGATCCATTTCTTCCCGGGACTGGACACCCGAAATAACAGGGAATTCCGGCCTGTTCCTTCTTGAAGGGACTCCGGCGGATGTGCTACAAGCAGGTCGCCTTATAATCCATTTCCGGGGGAGCTCCATGAAAGAAGCCGACGTCATCCTCGCGGGAGGACGAGTCCTGCTCCTGGACGATCAGGACACCATATTGGAACGGGGAGCCGTCGCCGTCGTCGGCGACTCCATCGCCGCCGTGGGAACACCGGAGGAGATCGACCGGGACTTTACCGCCCGGAAGCGCATCGACTGTTCCAACGGCCTTCTCCTTCCAGGCCTCGTCAACGCCCACACCCACGCGGCCATGACCTGCTTCCGGGGAATCGCCGACGACCTGGACCTGATGGACTGGCTGAGCAACTACATCTTCCCCGCGGAGGCCCGCAACGTCGACCCCGAACTGGCCTACTGGGGAAGCATGCTGGCCTGCGCGGAGATGATCCTGTCGGGCACCACCACCTTCTGCGACATGTACATCTTCGAGGACGAGACGGCCCGGGCGGCCCATGAGGCCGGTATGCGATGCCTCCTGGGCGAGGTCCTCTTCGACTTTCCTTCTCCCAATGTCAAGACGCCCGGCGAGGGACTGCGCTACACGGAGATGCTCATCCAGAAATGGGCCGACGACCCCCTGGTGAACATCGTCGTGGAGCCCCATGCCCTCTACACATGCTCCCCAACCCTTCTCAAGGATGCCAAGGCCCTGGCGGACGCCTACGGAGTACCGGTGGCGACCCACTACCTGGAGAACACGACGGAGCCCGGCCTCATCCAGGAGAAGCTGGGCATGCGGGCATCCGACTTCCTCAAGAAAATCGGCTACCTGGACGAGCACTTCTTCGTCTTTCACGGCGTTTACATGGACGACGAGGACATCCGTCTCTTCGCGGACCACGGCTGCAAGGTGGTCCACAATCCCGAGAGCAACATGAAGCTGGCTTCCGGCGTTGCCCCGGTGTCCCGGATGATCGACGCGGGGATCGCTGTCGGACTGGGAACCGACGGCTGCGCCAGCAACAACAACCTCGACTTGTTCCAGGAGATGGACACGGCGGCCAAGCTGGAGAAGTCTGTCCGCCTAGACCCGACGGTCATGTCGGCCCGGACGGTCCTGCGGATGGCTACCTGCAACGGGGCGAAGGTCCTGGGGCTGGATCATCTGGTAGGGTCCATCCGCCCCGGCATGAAGGCCGATCTCGTTCTGGTAAAGCTCGACAAGCCGCACCTGACACCCATGTACAGCGAATACTCCCACCTGGTTTACGCCGTAAACGGCTCCGACGCCGACACGGTCCTCATCAACGGCAAGGTGGTCATGGAGGCGCGGAAGCTCCTCACGATCGACGTGAACGAGGCGATGGAGCGGGTTCTGAAAATCGCCGAGCGGGTGAGGCGGAGCATGGAGACATGACCGGTCTGGAATCCCGGGAGCCCCTGGATCTGCTCGTCAAGGGGGGCACCCTCCTGACGATGAACGGAAAGGCGGAGATCGTCGAAAACCCGGCGATCGGGATCCGGGAGGACCGGATCGCCTTCGTCCGGACGGGAACAAAAGAACTCCCTGCGGCCCGGGAGCACCTGGACGCCTCGGGCTGCGCCATCCTGCCCGGCCTCGTGAACACCCACACCCACGCCGCCATGGTGTGCTTCCGCGGCCTCGCCGACGACCTGCCCCTGATGGAGTGGCTGGAGCGGCACATCTGGCCCGCCGAGGCAAAGTACGTGAACCGGGAAACGGTCTATGCAGGAACCTCGCTGGCCGTCGCGGAAATGCTTCTCTCCGGCACCACGACCTTCTGCGACAGCTACTTCTACAGCAGCTCCGTCGCCCGGGCCGCCGTGGACGCGGGCATGCGGGCCGTCGTCGCCCAGGGATTCATCGATTTTCCCACTCCCGACAGCCCGGATCCCTCCCGGCAGATCGAGATCGCCGAGACATTCGTCGGGGCCTGGCGGGACCGCTCGCCCCTGGTCACCCCTTCCCTCTTCTGCCACACGCCCTACACATGCTCGACGCGAACGCTGACAACCATCAAGGAGACGGCCAGGCGGATCGGCGTGCCTTTCCAGACGCACCTCTCGGAGAGCCGCGAGGAAGTGGACATCATACGGGGGCGCTTCGGGAAGTCTCCCGTCGAGTACCTGGATTCCATCGGCGTGCTCGACGAAAAGACCATCGCCGTCCACTGCAACTGGATGGAGGAGAGCGAACTGGACCGGTTGGCGGCCCTGGGCGTGAAGGTGTCCCACAATCCGGAGAGCAACCTGAAGCTCGCCTCCGGAATGGCTCCCGTCCCGAAGATGCTCCGCCGCGGAATCGCCGTCGGTCTGGGCACTGACGGCTGCGCCAGCAACAACGATCTGGACCTGTTCGGCGAGATCGCGACGGCGGCGAAGATCCACAAGCTCATGGAAATGGACCCGACGGCCATGGACGCCTCAACCGTTCTCCGCATGGCCACGATCGAGGGGGCGAGGGTCCTCGGGCTGGAGGAAGAGATCGGGTCCGTCGAACCGGGAAAGCAGGCCGACCTGATTCTCCTGGATCTGGACAAGCCCCACTTCACGCCCCTGTATAATCTGTGTTCCCATCTCGTCTATGCCGCGCGGGGCTCCGATGTAACAACCTCCGTGATCGCCGGAAAAATCGTCATGAAGGGCCGTCGCCTCCTGACCATCGACCTGCCCGCCGCCATGGAAGAGGTGCGGCGGATCGGCGCCCGGATCCTGGCTGACCGCGCGGGGAACTCATGAACGGGAATCCCGGAGAAAAGAAGCCGCACCGGACCGCCCGGTTCGCATGGTCCCTTTTCCTGGGCCTGCTCGTCCTCGCCGGGCCCTCCCCGCTTTTTGCCGTCCCGATCGAAGCGACTCTCTACCCGGAATCCGCCCGGATCACCGAGGCGATCACGGCGAGGCTTCAGCCTGCGGACGCCGGACGGCTTTCGGCCGTCTTTTCCCTTCCCGGAGTGGCGGATCCGGCAACGCTGACAATCGGCTGCCTGCCGGCAGGCTCCTGCCGGGTCGAGGACTATCGGGTAAAGCGGATTGAAACGCCACTGGGCTTGAAGGAAGCGGAGATCGAAATGAAGGCCGCAAAAGCGAGAGACGAGGCCGCCCGGATTCGCGCGGCGATTCTCGCCGCAGAGACCCAGATCCAGTTCTGGCAGCTCCAGACCAAGGCCAAAACGAAGACCCTCGCCGACGCCCGGAACATGGCCGCCGCCATCGGTCAAAACATCCGCAAGGCGGGCCAGGAGAAGATCGCCCTCGAAGTGGGCCTCGGCAAGGTGGAGCAGCGTCTCCGGGATATCGAGGCGGAGCGGGCGGCCCTGCCGGAGCGCCGCAAAGCGACGTGGCAGGTCACGGCAACCCTCTCCGGGACAGCGGCTCGCGAACAGACGCTGGGCATCGCCTATCGAACGGGCGGATGCGGCTGGAGTCCGGTTTACCGGATCGAGGCGAAGCCGGGAGAGAAAAAGATCCTGCTGTCCTTCGATGCAGAAATCCGTCAAGCCTCCGGACAGGACTGGAAAGACGTCCAGGTCATGCTGGCGTTTTCGGATCCGCCGAAAGGCACGGCAGAGGCTCCCGCGGTGGCCGCAGTTCCACCGCGGAAGCCTGACGCCCCTCCCCCGAAAAAAGGGAAAAAAGCACGCAAAAGCGCGGCGGATGTGAAAACCTCAGAACCGGTCCCGGGAAAAGGATCTCCTCCCACCCCTTCGGCCCCGGCAACCGCTCCGTGCGCCACCGGAGCCTGCGGCCCCTGGAGCCTGGGAAAAACAAACGTTCCCGCGGGCGCGGCCGTGACGAGAAACGTGCTCCTGAAAACGGCCGACGGATCGTTTCTTTATCGGATGGAATCCCTCGCGGGAGAGCCGATTCTGCAGGCGGAAGGATGCCGGGACTGGACGGTTCACATGCCGGCGGGTCCCGCCCGGTTCATGATCGACGGCGCCGTCACGGGGCACGGGCGCTTCCCCGAGCAGGGGGATCGTTCCCTTATGTTCGGTCGGGATCCCCGGGTTGCCCTCCGCGCAGGCAGCGGAAGTGGGCGAACCGAGGTGAACAACGGGCGTCCCGAGCCGATCCTTCTCATCTGGCGGGACGGCGGGCCGGCGGAGACGACGGTCAAAATCCCGGCGGGTGCGTCTGTCGCCATTCCACCCTCCCCCGCTTCTCACGGCACACAGGAACAGGCTCCGCTGTCCTCGGCTTCACCGTCCGCACTGGAGGAACAAAAATGAACACGACCTGCCCCTTCTGCCGGAAAGACATCGAGCTCGGCGACCGGATCGGTAGGCGGGAGACATGTCCGCTCTGCGGCCGGGATCTCCACGTCTGCCTCTGCTGCCTGTTTTACGCCCCCGGGTCCTACAACGACTGCCGGGAGCCCCAGGCCGAACGGGTCGTTGTCAAGGACCGGAGCAACTTCTGCGATTTCTATTCTTTCCTGCCTCCGGGCGAAGGAACGCCCCCCACCTCTCCCAAGCCCTCCCCAAAAGACGCACTTGAATCCCTATTTAAAAAGTAGAAAATAATTCTTGACAAATATCCGGCAGTTCTTTAATTACTACCATCCTGGTAGGAATAACATACTTCCCGGTGAAAGCATGAAGTTGTCCACGAAAACCCGTTATGGTGTCCGGATGATGCAATCCCTGTCGGAAAAATATGGCCGGGGACCGATCTACCTGAAGGATATCGCCAGGGAACAGGGAATATCGGAAAAATATCTGAGCCTGATCGTGATTCCCCTGCGCGCCGCCGGCCTGATCACGTCGACCCGGGGCGCCCACGGCGGCTATGTCCTGTCCCGCGAACCATCACTGATCACTCTCAAGGACATTGTGGATGTCCTGGAAGGGGAAACCTGCCTGGTCCAATGCATCAAAGACGTCTCCACGTGCCCGCGGGTTTCCGTCTGCCCGACAAGGGACGTCTGGACCGTCATCGGGGAGAGGATCTCCGAGACGCTGAGCGGGATCACGCTGGAGCAGCTTGTCCGGATGAGCAGGGAAAAAGAAGACAACCTGGTCATGATGAACGACATATGACGACCGCAGGCCGGCATCCCGTGAGGGGGTCGGTCCTGCGGCGAAAGAAATTCCCGGAAAGGCGGGAACGAACATGAAAAGAATCTACATGGATCATGCGGCCACGACACCCGTCGATCCGGACGTTGTCACCGCAATGCTTCCATTCTTTACGGAACATTACGGAAATGCCTCGAGCATGCACACCTTCGGACAGGAGGCAAAGCAGGCCGTCGAGCAGGCAAGGAAGAGCATCGCGTTCCTGATCGGCGCCAGGCCGGAGGAGATCGTCTTCACCAGCGGCGGCACCGAGAGCAACAATTTCGCCGTCAAGGGCATCGCCTACGCACGGAAAGAGAAGGGCAACCATATCATCACATCCGCCATTGAGCATCATGCGGTTTTGGAACCCTGCCACTTCCTCCAGAAATACGGCTTCGAGGTGACGGTGTTGCCGGTCGACGGGACCGGCCTGGTGGATCCGGACGACGTGAAAAAAGCGATTACGGGCAGGACCATCCTCATTTCGATCATGCACGCCAACAACGAGATCGGGACCATCGAGCCCATCCGGGAAATCGGTGCCGTCGCCCGCGAGCACGGCATCCCGTTTCATATCGATGCCGTCCAGACATTCGGCCGCATTCCCGTTCCCGTGGACGACCTGAACGCGGACCTCCTGAGCGCCTCGGGCCACAAACTTTACGGTCCCAAGGGTGTGGGAATCCTGTACATCCGCAAGGGCACACGGATCGTCCCCTTCATGCACGGGGGCGAGCAGGAGAAGAACCGGCGGGCCTCCACCTACAATGTCCCGGGGATCGTCGGCATGGGAAAGGCCGCCGAGCTGGCCGGCGGGCGCATGGAAGAGGAAGCGTCGCGCCTGACGGTTCTGAGGGACCGGATGATCCGCGGGATCCTCGACGGGATCGACCACAGCCGCCTGAACGGCCACCCCGTCCTCCGGCTGCCGAACAACGTCAACGTTTCCCTGGAATACGTCGAAGGGGAGTCCATGCTCCTCAGCCTGGACATGGAAGGAATCGCCTGCTCCACCGGCTCGGCCTGTTCCTCCCAGAGCCTGGAGCCTTCCCACGTGCTCAGGGCGATCGGCCTGCCCCACGAGATCGCCCATGGCTCCCTGCGGTTCAGCATGGGGAGAATCACCGGCGACGAAGACGTCGACACGGTCCTGGCGGTTCTGCCGCGCATCGTCGGCAAGTTGCGGACCATGTCTCCGCTTTACGGAAAGAAGCAGTGAACTTTCTGCGATCCAACGCGATGGATCGTCAAGGAGTGTAACGATCATGACAGGTTACAGCGATAAGGTAATGGAGCACTTCAGGAATCCGCGGAACGTGGGGGACATCGAGAATCCCGACGGTGTGGGCAAGGTCGGGAACCCCGTCTGCGGTGACATCATGGAACTGTATCTCAAGGTCGAGAACGACGTCATCGTCGACGCCCGATTCAAGACGTTCGGCTGCGGCGCCGCCATTGCCACCAGTTCCATGGTAACGGAGCTGATCAAGAACAAGACGATCGACGAGGCCTCGAAAATATCGAACCGGGCCGTAGCGGAGGCGCTGGGCGGACTCCCCCCGATCAAGATGCACTGTTCGGTCCTGGCGGAGGAGGCCCTGAGCAAGGCCATCGAGGACTACAGGAGCCGGAAGAAGATCGCTGCATGAAACGGAACGTCCTCGTAGCCATGAGCGGCGGTGTCGATTCGTCCGTCGCCGCCCTCATCCTTCGTGATGCCGGATACGATGTCACCGGCGTCACCATGTGTCTCGGCATTGTGGACGACGGCGACCGCTCCCGCTGCTGCGGCCGGGACGCCGTGGACGATGCGCGCCGTGTGTGCGAACACTTGCGCATTTCGCACCACGTGATCGACTTTGCCCGGGATATGAACGAGGAGGTTATCGAGCGGTTTGTAAAGGAGTACCGCCGCGGGCGAACCCCGAACCCCTGCATTGACTGCAACCGTTACCTGAAATTCGGACGCCTGCTGGGGCTGGCCCGCTCGATGGGTTTTGATTTCCTGGCCACGGGACATTACGCGAGGATCGAAAAGACGGGGGACACGTATCGGCTGCTGAGATCGAAGGACAGGACGAAGGACCAGACCTATTTCCTTTACCCGATCCTTCGGGCAGACCTGCCGTCGGTCCTTTTCCCTCTCTGGGACCGGACCAAGGAGGAAGTCCGGACCCTGGCCCGCGAGGCGGGGCTTCCCGTCGCGCACAAGACGGAAAGCCAGGATATCTGTTTCGTTCCCCGGAAAGGATATCGGCAGTTCATCCGGGACCTGGCAGGACCATCGCCGCCGGGCCCGATCGTGGACACGGAAGGCCGGGAACGCGGTCGGCACGACGGCATTGTCTCCTTCACGGTCGGACAGCGCAGCGGACTGGGAATCAGCTCCCCGGCACCTCTCTACGTGGTATCCGTGGATGCGAAGGGCAACCGGATCGTCGTGGGAGAAAAAAAGGATTTGCTGGCCTCGGCCCTCCGGGCCACGGACCTCAACCTCCTGGCCGAGTCCTGGCCGGAGAGGGCGGAGGCGAAGATCCGCTACCGCAAAAAAGCCTCGTCCTGTCGCATGATTCCGGAGGAAGGCGGACTCCGGATCGAATTCGACGAGCCGCAGGAATCCATCACACCGGGTCAGGCGGTGGTTCTCTACCGGGGCGACGAGGTTCTCGGAGGCGGCGTGATCGAGCGGGTGATCCATGAATCTCGTTGAGACAATAAAGGAATTGAAGAAAAAGCGGAACGCCGTCATCCTGGCGCACAACTACCAGATTCCCGAGGTCCAGGACATTGCCGACTACGTGGGAGACTCCCTGGGGTTGAGCATCCAGGCGGCGTCCACCCCGGCCGACGTGATCGTCTTCTGCGGCGTCCGCTTCATGGCGGAGACGGCGAAAATCCTTTCGCCCTCAAAGACGGTCCTCCTTCCCGAGGAGAAGGCCGGCTGCCCCATGGCGGACATGATCACGGCGGACGACCTGATTTCCCTCAAGGCCGCACATCCCGGCGCGGCGGTCCTCTGCTATGTCAACACCTCCGCCGCGGTCAAGGCGGAATGCGACCTCTGCTGCACCTCGGCAAACGCGGTCCGGATGGTGCGGGACGTCCTGAAGGATGAAAAGGAGATCATCTTCGTACCGGATCAGTACCTGGCATCCTACGTGGCCTCGCAGACGGGAAGGGAATTTGTCGTCTGGAAGGGGTTCTGCCCGACCCATGCCCGGATCCTGCCGGATAACATCGCCGAGATGAAAGCTCTGCACCCGGATGCAGAGGTGCTGGTTCATCCGGAGTGCACGCCCGAACTGATCCGCCTGGCCGATCAGGTGGCCTCCACGGAAGGAATGTGCCGCCATGCCGGCGAATCGAAAAACAGGGAGTTCATCGTGGCGACGGAGCGGGGCATCCTGCACCGGATGGAGAAGGAACATCCGGACAAGAAGTTCCATGCCGCCTCGAAGTTCGCGATCTGCCCGAACATGAAATACACAACGCTGGAGAAGGTCCTCTGGTCCCTGGAGGACATGGTCCACGAGATCGTTGTGCCGGAGGACATCGCAAGCCGGGCACGGCGGTGCATCGAACGCATGCTGGCCGCATAGGGCCCCCCGGTTGCGGGACGACCCCTTTCGGATGCTTATGCCGCCGTATCAGAACGTATGAAGACCTTTCAGGCAACATACCGGGGGCATCCCCTCCCCCTGGGCAGACAGAACGCCCAGCCCCTTTCGGAGGAGATCCTCACCGTTCGCGATGACATCGGCCGGCACGACGCCGGTCGATCCGTCATCGGCGAGGCCCTGTATCGACAAGACGGCTTTTCCAGCCGCTTGCCGCGGAGAAGCGGGAGACGTTCATCGGAGAACCTGTTCCAGGGTCTCCGATGTCGGATGCACGACATTGCGGCGGCAGGCGCCACGATCGGCCGGGCGGCGACCATCGCCCGGCGGATCGGCGACCCCACGGTCTCAGGCGCCCGGAAAAGCCGGATGAACGGCCTCATCAGCACAAAGAGGGCCTGTTAACCCCGCCCCCTTTTCATCCGGTTCCTTCTCCCCCACACTCAGAACAAGGAGAAAAGACCATGTCGAACATCGACCGTACACTGCATATCGATACATTGGCCCTGCACGGCGGCCAGGAAGCGGATCCCACGACGGGAGCCCGGGCCGTTCCCATCTACCAGACGACTTCCTACCAGTTCAAGGACACCGGACACGCGGCGAGCCTCTTCGCCCTGAAAGAATTCGGCAACATCTACACACGCCTGATGAATCCCACGACGGACGTCCTGGAGAAGCGCCTGGCCCTCCTGGAGGGCGGCGTCGGAGCCCTGGCGGTGGCAAGCGGCCAGTCGGCCATCACCCTGGCGCTCCTCAACATCGCCCAGGCGGGCGACGAGATCGTCTCGGCGGACAATCTCTACGGCGGAACCTACAACCTGTTTCGCCATACCTTCCCCCGCCTCGGGATCAAGGTCCGTTTCGTAAAATCCAACGACCTCCATGCCCTGGAGCAGGCGATCAACCCCAAAACCAAAGCGGTCTACATGGAGTCCATCGGGAATCCGAAGCTGGATGTGGCCGATCTGGCGGCCGTCACCACCATCACCCGCCGGCACGGCATCCCCCTTGTCCTCGACAACACCGTGTCCCCCTATCTCCTCCGGCCCTTCGACCATGGGGTGGACATCATTGTCTACTCGGCCACGAAGTTCATCGGCGGCCACGGGACGTCCCTGGGCGGTGTGATCGTCGACTCCGGGCGCTTCGACTGGACGAACGGCAAGTTCCCCCTGATCGCCGATCCGGACCCGAGCTACCATGGCCTGAATTTCGTGGAGGCCCTGAAGCCCATGGGGAACATCGCCTACATCATCAAGGCGCGGGTCACCCTGCTCCGGGACCTGGGACCGGCCCTGTCTCCCTTCAACGCCTTTCTGTTCCTCCAGGGACTGGAAACGCTGCACCTGCGGATGCCGCGCCACGCCGAAAACGCCCTGGCCGTGGCCCGGCACCTGGAGTCCCATCCGCGGGTGGCCTGGGTGAACTATCCAGGACTCCCGTCGAGCCCGGAGCACGCAAGGGCGGCCCGATACCTGCCCGGGGGCGCCGGCGCCATTGTCGGTTTCGGGGTCCGGGGTGGAAAGGAAGCGGGCAAAACGTTCATCGAGTCGCTGAAACTGGTCTCCCACCTGGCCAACGTGGGCGACGCCAAGACGCTGGCCATCCACCCCGCCACGACGACGCACCAGCAGCTGTCGCCGGAGGAGCAGTCCGCAACAGGAGTGACCCCCGATTTCATCCGCCTGTCCGTCGGCCTGGAGCACATCGGCGACATCCTCTGGGACCTCGACCAGGCATTGGAAGGAGCGCGGCCATGAGCAGAAACGGAATCGGCATTGTGGAAACGCACTCCTTCACCTTTGCGGAACCCCCGGAGAAGCTGGTCCTGGAATCGGGCCGCTCCCTGGGACCGGTCACGCTGGCCTATGAAACGTACGGGGAGTTGAATCGGGATCGCTCCAACGCGGTCCTTCTGTGCCACGCCCTCTCGGGGGACGCCCACGCGGCAGGCTTCCATGAAGGAGACGAGGATCCGGGCTGGTGGGACGCCATGATCGGTCCCGGAAAGGCCTTCGACACGGACGAGTATTTCATCATCTGCTCCAACGTGATCGGCGGCTGCAAGGGCAGCACGGGGCCCTCGTCACCCGATCCGGCCACCGGGAAGCCCTATGCCCTCGGCTTTCCGATGATCACCATCGGCGACATGGTGAACGCCCAGAGGCATCTCGTCGACCACCTCGGGATCGAACGGCTCCTGTCCGTCGTCGGTGGCTCCATGGGCGGGATGCAGGCCCTGCAGTGGGCATCCGCCTATCCGGAGCGGGTGCGCTCGGTGATTCCCATCGCCACGGCACTGAAGCACTCGCCCCAGCAGATTGCCTTCGACGAGGTCGTCCGCCAGTCCATCATGGCCGATCCGGATTGGCGGGAGGGCAATTACTACGGGATGGGGCAACCGAGGAAAGGGCTGGCGGTGGCCCGCATGGTGGGTCACATCACCTTCATGAGCGACGAGTCCATGGAGGCGAAGTTCTCCCGGAAACTGAAAAACGGCAACTACAGCTATACCTTCGGGGATGACTTCGAGGTGGAGGGATACCTCCGTTACCGGGGAGACAATTTCGTGAAGCGCTTTGACGCTAATTCGTATCTCTACATCACCCGGGCCATGGACTACTTCGACCTCTCCGGAGACCACTTTCTGTCTGGAAAGACGAGAATCGATACGCATTTCCTGGTCATCTCCTTCCGTTCCGACTGGCTGTATCCCTCCAGCCAGTCCCTGGAAATCGTGAAGGCATTGAAGCGCAGAGGAATCGCCGCCACGTACTGCGAGCTGAAATCCACCTGGGGCCACGACGCCTTCCTGGTGGAGGTGGAGGAAGAGACGCGGCTCATCCGCAATTTCCTCGGAAACCTGAACAATTCCAGCATCCATCCCTCTCCGGCCGGACGGAACGACGGAAAAACGGAGGCGAGGGTATGGAACCTGTGAGGACCGGCCGCGGCCGGCATGTGATACGATGAGCGAAAGGCTGGATCACCGGATCATTTGCGACATGGTGCAGGATGGGGCGAGGGTGCTGGATCTCGGGTGCGGGGATGGCTCCCTGATGTCTCTGCTCGTCCGGGAGCGGCGCGCCTCGGTCCAGGGAATCGAGCTGGACGGAGAGGCCGTGCACCGCTGTGTCGAGAAGGGGCTGACGGTCTTCCAGGGGGATATCGAAACCGGCCTTCTGGACTATCCCGACGCCGCTTTCGACGATGTCATCCTGAACCAGAGCATGCAGGAGGTCCGGAAGGTGGATTTCGTGATCGGGGAGTCTTTGCGGGTTGGAAAGCGCGTCATCGTGGGCTTCCCGAACTTCGCACACCTTCCCTCCCGCTGGACGATGTTTTTTCGGGGCAAGACGCCGGTCACCCGGTCTCTTCCCCATTACTGGTACAAAACGCCGAATGTGCGCTTCCTCTCCGTTCGAGATTTCGAGGACTTCTGCAGGAGCAAGGGTCTCAGGGTCCTGAAGGCCGTCTATCTTGGGGCCAACGGGACCCTGACATGTTGTCCCAACCTGTTCGCCCGGGATGCCGTTTTCGCCGTTTCCAGGTAGCGGAAGCCGGCGGCAACGAAAAAGACATGGAAACAACCCGACACCTGCAAGGAGATCAAACATGAAACGAATCTATGAAGACAATTCGCGGTCCATCGGCAACACGCCGCTGGTAAGGCTGAATCGGATTACAAAGGGATTGAACGCCCGGATTCTGGCCAAGGTCGAAGGCCGGAACCCATCCTATTCGGTGAAGTGCCGGATCGGCGCGGCGATGATCTGGGATGCCGAAGAAAGAGGCCTGCTGAAGCCCGGCATGGAGATCATCGAGCCGACAAGCGGCAACACGGGCATCGCCCTGGCCTACGTGGCCGCGGCAAAAGGGTACGGCCTCACCCTGACCATGCCCGAGACCATGAGCATCGAGCGGCGGCGGGTCCTGGCGGCGTTCGGGGCGAATCTGGTCCTGACTCCGGGGGCGGAAGGCATGAAGGGTGCCGTGAACCGTGCTGAAGCCATGGCCGCTGCTGATCCCGGCCGCTGGTTCCTCCCCCAGCAGTTCCGGAACCCCGCCAATCCGGCCATTCACGAGCAGACGACAGGACCTGAGATCTGGGAGGATACGTCCGGTGAAATCGACATCCTGGTCTCCGGCGTCGGAACCGGAGGGACGATCACCGGAATCTCACGATACATCAAGAACACGATGGGGAAACGGATCCTTTCCGTGGCGGTGGAGCCGAAGGAGAGCCCCGTTATCAGCCAGCACCTGGCCGGACAGGATTTGAAACCGGCCCCCCACAAGATCCAGGGCATCGGCGCCGGGTTCATCCCGGAGATTCTCGACCTCTCTCTGGTCGACCGGGTCGAGCAGGTGGAAAGCATGGAGGCCGTGGAATATGCCAGGAGGCTGGCCCGGGAGGAAGGCATTCTTTCTGGCATCTCCAGCGGCGCAGCCGCGGCTGTTGCCGTCCGCCTGGCCGCCCTGAAGGAGTTTGACGGGAAGACGATCGTGACGATCCTGCCCGATGCCGGGGAGCGCTACCTTTCCACGGTTCTTTTCGACGGGATCGGCTGAAGGCCGGTTCCTTGCGGGCAGAGCCCGGGGAGGATGCCATGAACTGGATCCATGCAATCCGCGAAGATGTCCGGACGGTGTTCCGAAAAGACCCGGCGGCCAGGAGCACGCTGGAGGTGCTGACGTGCTATCCGGGGCTTCACGCCGTCTGGATGCACCGCCTGGCCCACGCCCTGTGGAGGATGCGCCTGTTCCTCCCCGGCCGGCTCGTATCTCATGCCAGCCGTTTTCTGACGGGGATCGAGATCCATCCGGGGGCGCGCATCGGCAGGCGGTTTTTTATCGATCACGGCGCCGGAGTTGTGATCGGGGAGACCGCTGAGATCGGGAACGACGTCCACCTGTACCAGGGCGTCGTTCTGGGAGGAGTCACGCTGCAGAAGAAGAAGCGCCACCCGACCCTCGGCAGCGGCGTCCTGGTCGGGGCGGGAACCATCGTCCTCGGCCCGATCACCATCGGCGAAGGCGCCCGGATCGGAGCTTCTTCCCTGGTGCTCGGCGACGTCCCGCCCGGGGCGGTCGCGGTCGGCGTCCCGGCCCGGATCGGCCTTGGCTTTTCCGGAAAGGACCTCCAGGAGCTGGCGGACAACAAGCTCCCCGATCCCATCGCCGAGGCGTTCCGCTTCCTTGGCCGCCAGATCGAGACCCTGGAGCGGCGCCTGTCGGATGTGGAGCAACAGCAGGGAATCGCCGTCGAGCGGAACGGAACCCTGGAGGAGAAGAGACGCGAGATCCAGCGCATCTTCTCACCGATCCGCGAGGAATTCAGCGCCGGGGCGGGAATCTGAAAGGAGGCAGACATGATTGACTACAGCCTGTACCTGGTGACGGACCGGCGCTGGCTCATGGGCAGGGACCTGGTGGCCTGTATTGAGGAGGCCATCCTGGGCGGTGTGACGGTCGTCCAGCTTCGCGAGAAGGATGCTGACTCCCGCTCCTTCTTCGAGTTGGCCGGCCGGATGAAGGCGCTTACCGACCGCTATGGAATCCCTTTGATGATCAACGACCGCCTCGACATCGCCCAGGCGGTGGGCGCCGCCGGCGTCCACCTCGGCCTGGACGACCTTCCCGTACCGACGGTGCGGAAGATCCTGGGGCCGGACAGGATCGTCGGGGCCTCGGCGGCCACCGTCGAGGAAGCCCTGTGCTTCGAGAAGGAAGGGGCCGACTACCTCGGGGTGGGCGCCGTGTTCGAGACAGCCACGAAGCTGGGCAATGAATCGGTGAGCTTCGACGATCTTCGGAATATCAAGCGAGCCGTGAATATTCCCGTCGTCGCCATCGGCGGGATCAAGGCGGAAAACGCGGGAGCTGTCATGGAAACCGGTGTGGACGGGGTGGCCGTGGTCTCGTCGATCCTCGCCGTGCCCGATGTCAGGGAGGCGGCCGCCCGTCTGGCCGCTGCGATCCGAAGGTCCGGAAGATGAGTGGTACCCCCCATCGCTGGCGGGTCCTGTGGGCCGCCTTCATCACCTATCTCCTGGACAGCTACGACCTGATCGTCCTGGCGATCGCCATGCCCGTCCTGCTCAAGGTCCTGGACATGTCGCTCCCCGAGGGCGGGCTCCTGGGCTCGGCCACCATGCTGGGTGCCATGGCCGGCGGCATCCTCTTCGGCCTGATCGCGGAGAACTGGGGCCGGCGTTTCGCCCTCATCCTTGCCCTTCTCTGGCTGGGCCTGGGGATGGGGGCCGTCTACCTCGTTTCCACCTGGGAGCAGTGGATGATCCTCCGCCTCATCACCGGGATCGCCATCGGCGGGATCTGGGGTCCCTGCGCCGCCCTCATCGCCGCACACTGGTCGCCGGAATACCGGGGCCGCGCCGCGTCGTTCGTCTACAGCAGCTTCGCCATCGGCGCCGTCCTGGCATCCCTGGTTGGGCGGATGGTCCTGCACACGGACTGGCATGTCCTGTTTCTCATGGGTACCGTGTCCATCCCCATTGCGCTCCTTGTTTACCGCCTTGTGCCGCTCGACCCGGCTCAATCGGCATCGCCGGACGGCGAGCGTCAGCCCGGCGTCGGCGTCGGCGCCATCTTCCGGGACGGGATGGCCCGGACCACCTTCCTGGCGACCCTGATCAGCGTGGTCAACCTGGCCGGATACTGGGGGGCGGCGTACTGGATCCCGACCTTTCTGACAAGGGAACGGGGGCTCAGCCTCACGACCATGGCCTGGTTCTCCTTTGTCATGTACCTGGGGATGTTTCTCGGCTTCCAGTTTTTCGGGGCCCTGTCCGACCGGATCGGACGGCGGAAGGCCATGATCGCCGCCTTCCTGACGGTCGCTTTTGCCGTCGCCCTTTACATCGTCGTCCACAATCCCGTTTTCCTCTTCTGGTGGGGAATCGTCGTCGGCTTCGGCCTCTGCGGGGTCGGAGGCGTGCTGGGGGCGTATTTTGCGGAGCTCTTCCCAGAGCGGATCCGCGCTTATGCCGGGGGCTTCTGCTGGAACATGGGGCGCATCGGTGCCGTCCTCGCTCCCTATACCATCGGCTTCATCGGGAAGAACTACGGCCTCGCGACGGGGCTGGCGGTCACCTGCGTCGTCTACATCCTCGGGGCGGCACTGCTCCTCTTCCTCCCCGAAACACTGCGTCCCGGACACGAGATGGAAACATGAACCCTATCGATATCCAGGACTTCCTGGGCAAAAAGACGCTGCTCGTCGGCGACATCAACACCGGCAAGACCTTCCGGAGCGGGGAGATCCTGGCGGCATTCTGCGGGGCCGGTCTCGGCGGGCGCATCGTCATCCTGGACCTGGCGCCGGAGATCCCGGAGGAGATGGCCGTCGCGAAAGGACTGCGGGGAGCCGGCGGCAGGCTGTTCCCTCCCCCGGGATGCGATGTGCTTGTTTTCGATGCGTCGCCTGTGCCGCCCCGTCTCAGCTCCCGGACGGAAGCGGAGACCCTGGAGAAGGCCCGGTGGAACCGCCTCGTCATCGACGGCCTGCTTAAGCGGGTCTCCGAAGCCGCGCGGGACATCCTCTTCGTCAACGACGTCAGTCTCTACCTGCAGGCGGGAAACACGGAGGACCTGATCCCGTTCCTGGACGGCTTTCAGACCGTTATCGCCAACGGCTACCTGGGCGAGCGCCTCGGCGGCGGCACCCTCACAGAGAGGGAACAAGGACAAATGAGGAATCTGATGGCCGGATTTGAGGCCCGGGGCCGGGTCATCCGGTTGGAGACTTTATGAACGGAATAGCGGTAGCGCTGCTGTCCGGGGGGCTGGACAACCAACAAATAGACCGGGACCGGTCCGGGGGGACGTCGAAGGAAGGCCATGGGTCGGGAAGAAAGAAACCAGTCTTTGGATGTTTGAGGAGAGTGCCATGGGAAAAATCGTATCGGTGAATGTAGGGCCCGCCGTGGGCGACAAGAAGACGCCCGTCGGCTGCTGCAAGGTCCTGGCGGACGCGGGCCTGGAGGGGGACGCCCACGCCGGGACGGGGAGGCAGGTCAGTCTTCTTGCGGTGGAGAGCATCGAAAAGATGAAGGGAAAAGGTCTTGAGGTGGCTCCCGGAGATTTCGCCGAGAATTTCACCACGGAAGGGATCGATCTGGTCTCGCTGCCCGTCGGAACCCGCCTGAGGGTCGGCGGGGATGTCCTGCTTGAAATCACCCAGATCGGGAAGGTCTGCCATGATCGCTGCCATATCTTCTTCACCGTCGGCGATTGCGTCATGCCGCGGGAAGGCGTCTTCGCAAAGGTGATTTCCGGTGGCATTGCAGCCGAGGGCGACAGGATCGAGGAGGAATCGTGAAGATGCAATCCTCACCGGATGAGAGAATTACGGATCGGTTTACGATCTGCCGGATCATCGTGGAAGACGATGTCATCCGAATGCAGGAAGAGGAAAAACGGGTGATCGGAGAGATCTCTCTCAAGATCTTCATCAACGGGACGGAATACGCGTCGCTCCTGTGCCTCAATCAGTATGCCGAGGAGCTGGCCCTCGGCTTTCTCCACAGCGAGGGGGTGATCGAGACGATCGGGGATGTCGAATCCCTAGCGTACAATGAACGCCTTTTCGCGGTGATGATCAACCTGGCGCCGGGCCGGTCCGTGGCAAAGAGTGAAAGCCTGCGGAGCGTCACGTCCGGTTGCGGCAAATGCTTCACCTACATCAACCCGCTGAAAAGCGATCAGTACCGGGAGACCAGGGGGAATGTGCATTTCTCTCTGCGAGACATCCTGGACCTGATGAAGCGCTTCGAGCGTTCGTCGGAACTTTATCGGGACGTCGGCGGTGTCCACAGCGTTCTCTTCCACCATGAGGCCTTTTCCTTTTTCTGCGAGGACATCGGCCGCCACAATTGTTTCGACAAGACCGCCGGCGTACTCCTGAAAGCCGGGATAATGGACCTCACCGGAAGCGGAATGATGTTTGTCAGTGGACGGGTGTCCTCGGAGATCATCACCAAGGTCATCCGGATCGGCGTGCCCGTGATCGTCTCCCGTTCGACGCCGACCGCCGCGGCCGTCCATCTTGCCCGGAAATACAATGTGACGCTCCTGGGCTATGTCCGCGGAAAATCCGGCTTCGTCTATTCCGGGGAAGAACGGCTGGTGTGACGGGATTGCACAGTGATATGTTAATTCATCCCGGCATGAAGGCATTTCATTTTTATTGTGCGGAGGTCTTGCTCTAAGAAATCCGGGATGAAGTCTGGAAAGAAGTGAACGCAAGGGTACAGATCTGAATATTCAAGGCCTGTGTCCTGAAATAGGCAGCGAATTATAAACAGGATTCAAATGGAGGAAAGATGCCATGAAAAAATCACTGGGACCCAGGACAATCATCTATCCGACACCGGCGCTTGTTGTCTGCGCGTATGACAAGGAAGGAAGACCGAACGCCATGACTGCAGCCTGGGCGGGCATCTGCTGCTCCTCGCCACCGTGCGTCGCCGTGTCGCTCCGGAAAGCGACCTACACCCATGGATGCATCGGAGAACGGCGAGCCTTTACGGTCAACATCCCATCGGAACAGTACGTCCGGGAAGTGGACTACTTCGGGATGGCAACCGGCAGGAAGGTGGACAAGTTCGCCGCCACGGGCCTCACGGCGGAGAAGAGCGCCGCCGTCGACGCGCCCTTCATCCGGGAGTTCCCCTTCATCCTGGAATGCAGGCTGGTCCACGTCTTTGAACTGGGCATGCACACCCAGTTCGTCGGAGAGATCGTGGACCTCAAGGCGGAGGAGTCCGTCCTTGCCGCCGACGGCTCCCTGGACGCCGAAAAGGTGAAGCCCGTTCTCTACGCCCCGGAAAACGGACACTACTTCGGCCTGGGAAAGAATCTGGGCAAGGCCTTCTCCATCGGTCGCGACATCGGATGAGCCTGAACCCGCATTCCGAAGGAAATCGTCATCTCCTGTACCGCCGAGCCCTGGCCCTGGCCCTGATCACGGTCTTCTACAACATTGCCGAGGGGGTGTTCTCCGTATGGTTCGGCCTGGAGGACGAGACACTCTCCCTATTCGGCTTCGGCCTGGATTCGTTCGTGGAGGTCGTCTCGGGAGTGGGCATCTGGCATATGGTCCGGCGCCAGCAGGAGAGACCCGACGAGAAACCGGACCGCTTCGAGCGAACGGCTCTTCGGGTGACGGGTACGGCCTTCTACATCCTCGTCGCAGGGCTGACCGCTACGGCGTTCTGGAATCTCTTCGCACAGCACCACCCGGAAACGACCTTCTGGGGTGTCGTGATCTCCCTGGTCTCGCTGTCCTTCATGTGGTGGTTGATTCGTGCGAAACAACGGGTAGGGAGGGAGCTCGACTCGCCGGCCATCCTGGCGGGCGCCGAGTGCTCGCGGGCCTGCATGATCCTTTCGGTGGTGCTGCTGGCTGCCAGTGCCGGCTATGAACTGACGGGCATCGGCGGTCTGGACGCGCTTGGCGCCCTCGGGATTGCCTGGTTTTCCCTGCGCGAGGGCCGGGAGGCCTTTGCCGAGGCGAAAGGCCTCTCCTGCTCCTGCGGCGGCGACGATTGTTCCCTTTGACGAACTGTTCAACCGCTCTCTGATTGCCGGAATCGTTCCGGCCGGATCAGGAGGCCTCGCCCCCGCCTCCTCCTGCCGAACCACTGTCCGGACCGGATCGGCGCCGCCGCGAACGATCCCTGTCCCTTTCCCTCGGCGGCCTCCGGCGCTTCGGTCGGTCGCTTCGCTGCATCGAGGAATCATCCCGCTTCATGGCCGGAGCCGGTTCAAAGGTCTCTTCATCCGACGGCGACACGACCGGCGCCTGCAGGGTTCGCTGGTAGTAGTCGTCCAGCAGCATGGCGATGACGGGGATTTCCGCTTCCGCCTCGGCGAGGCTCCGTCCCAGGGAAATGAACCGCTGCATCCGCTCGATCTGCACCCGGTCCCTCCCCCGCAGGTCCGCTTCCAGGGCCGCGGTGATGCGTTGCGACACGACCGCCACCACGTCCTCCTCCGAGGGCAGCGTTCGCTCCTCCATGTTGATGTTGTATGTCTTGGCGATGGACTTGAGCTTGAACTGCTCCATGCCCGCGACGATGGAGATGGCCGTCCCGGCCGCTCCGACACGTCCCGTCCGTCCCGCCCGGTGGATGTAAAGCTCCGGATCCTCCGGCGGCTCGTACTGGATGACGTGGGAGAGATCCTGGATGTCGATGCCCCGGGCGGCGACATCGGTCGCCACGAGAAACCGCAGGATCCGCTTTTTCACCCGGGCCATCACCTTTTCCCGCGCCGCCTGGGAGAGGTCGGAGCTGAGTTCGTCGGCGTCGTAGCCGAACCGCTTCAGGACGACCGTGACGAAATGGACCGTTGCCTTGGTGTTGCAGAAAACGATCGCCGAGACGGGGTTTTCCATCTCGATGATCCGGACCAGGGACCGCTCACGCTGCATCCCCGGGACGAGGTAGCATACGTGGTCCGTCCCCGTGACATGGACGCGGTCCCGGCTGAGGCTCAGAAACTCCGGCTCCTGGAGGAACTGTCCTGCGAGGCGCAGGACGTCGGAGGAAAAGGTGGCCGAAAACATGTAGCCGCTGACCGGTTTCTTGGGCATGAACTGCTGGATTCGCCGCATGTCCGGGTAAAAACCCATGGAGAGCATGCGGTCGGCCTCATCGAAGACGAGGATCTGCAGTTCCTTGAGGGACAGGGTTCCCTGGATGAGGTGATCCAGGATGCGGCCCGGAGTCCCGATGACAAACTGGGCACCGGCCTTGAACGCCTCGAGTTGGGGTCCGTAGGAAACCCCGCCGTAGACGACGGCGGTCCGGATGCCCGTGTCGCCGCCAAGCGTTTCCGCTTCGCGGGTGACCTGGACGGCCAGCTCGCGGGTAGGAACCAGGACCAGGGCCTGGCAGGCCTTTTTTTCCGGGTTGATCCGTTCCAGAATCGGCAGGACAAAGGCCGCCGTCTTGCCGCTCCCGGTCTGCGACTGGACCATCACGTTCCGCTTTGCCAAAATGTACGGAATCGCCCGGGCCTGGACCGGCAGGAGGCTCGTCCATCCGGCCCTCGCACAGGCCCCCTTGAGCCGCTCCGGGAGATCCTCCAGATTCATCTCCGGCAGGGCATGCTCCGGCTCGATGATGGGTTCGTCCTCGTTCATCTGTATTCCGCGGCTTTCCGTTCCCGGACCCTCCGGGATGCCGGCCGTCGAATCGTTTTCTCTTCCTTCTTCTTCCTGCATGTTTTCTTTCTCCTGTAATATCCAGATTCTTGATGTTCTACTGCTGCATTCATCCTGCCGGGTGTTCTCAGGGCCGGTTCATCCTGTCCAGGACGCGAAAGAGGGCGTGGGTCCCCTCGTTTTCCAGCCCCTCCGCCACGGCGGCCAGGTAGAACTGGTTCACCAGGGCAAGCCCCGGGAGGGCGATTTTCATCCGTCCGGCCTCAGCCAGGGCGATTCGCATGTCCTTCACGAAATGGCGGATCGCAAAACCCGGGGCCGTGTCGCCCTTCACGATTCGCGGACCGAGCTGGTTGAAGGCCCACGAGGCGGCGGCCCCCTTCCCCACGACCCCGATGACCGCATCCAGATCGAGGCCGGCCCTCCGGGCGTAAAGAAGGGCCTCCACGACGCCGATCATCGTCGAGGCGACGAGGATCTGGTTGCTCATCTTCGTGTGCTGTCCCATGCCGGGACCGCCCATGAGGACGATGTTTCTCCCCATCCGCTCGAAGACGGGAAGGACCCGCCGGAATGCCTCTTCATCGCCCCCGGCCATGATCGCCAGGGTTCCCTCCCTCGCCCCGATGTCTCCCCCCGAAACCGGCGCATCCAGGGAAAAAACGGATTTCGCTTTGGCCTCCCCGTAAATGCGAACCGCCAGGGACGGCTCGGAGGTGGTCATGTCGACCATCACGGATCCGGGCTCGATCCGGGACAGCACGCCCCTTTTGCCCAGGACGACTTCCTCTACATCCGCCGGCTCCCCGACCATGGTGAAGACAATGTCGCTCCGTGCGGCAACGTCTCCCGGGCTGTCGCACCAGACGGCTCCTTCCCGGCACAGGTCTTCCGTCCTTTCACGGCTTCGGTTGAAGACGGAAACGGGATAGCCGCCCTTCAGGACGTGCATGGCCATGGAACGGCCCATGACGCCGGTTCCGATCCAGCCGATTCTTTCCACGGGATTCCTCCGAACATGCCGGTCCGGAATGCTCCACCGGTCCGGAATTCGGGGACTATCGGTCAAAATGTCCAATATGTCAAGAAGTTTAGCCCGCCAGGAGTCCATCTCTCCCCCTCTCGCCTGGAAAAGCGATGATTTCAGCCTGCCAATCACGGGAGCAAGTTTCATGATCCCCTGACTTCTGTTGCCGGTGCGGCTTTTTCACGGATCGATCCTGTCAGGTGATACCGAGGATCAAAGGGTTCTGAAAGATCGTATTTGTTCGTATTTATGATTATTCGTAATAATATGTATGATTTTGTATTGATTCAATCCCCCGAATCCGTTATGAATACCGCTCCGTCCGGAGGATATCCAGCCATGCCGAATGATTTCATGAATACGAAGGAAGTCGCCGGGTACCTGGATATCCATGAAAAACAGGTCTACGCCCTCATCAAGGCGCGACGGATTCCGGCAACTCGGGTAACAGGAAAGTGGCTGTTCCCCAAGGCACTGATCGACGAGTGGATCCGGAGTCAGGCTGGTGAAGCACTCCAGGAGGCCCGCCGGAAGAGCACCCGGATCGAGGGGGCCCTTCTTGCGGCCGGCAGCAACGATCCCGTCCTCGACATGCTCCTGGCAAGCCTGAAGGCCGCTCATCCCGATTTCTACGTCTTTACGGCCAGCACCGGGAGTGCCGGCGGTTTGGCAGCCCTCGGAAAAGGCTACACCGACATAGCCTGGACGCATCTCATCGATCCGGAAAGCGGAGAATACAACACCCCTCCCACCATTGCCCAATACCTTCAGGATACCGGCTTTGTGGTTATCCATCTCTTCAACCGGGAGATCGGCCTGGTGGCGGCAAAAGGAAATCCTCTCGGGATCAGCGGCTTCGAGGATCTCATCAGAATCCGGGCGCGGATCGTGAATCGCCAGCCTGGCGCGGGAACACGAATCCTTCTGGACCATTATCTGCGAAAGGCCGGTGCCTTGCCGGATTCTCTGCCCGGTTACGACCGGGAGGTTTTTACCCACATGGACGTGGGCCTCACGGTTCTTGCCGGGGAGGCGGACGCGGGAATCGCCTCCGCTGCCGTATCGCGTCTCCTGGGCCTGGAAATGATCCCCCTGGCCACGGAGAGTTTCGACATGGTTCTCCGTCGGGATACCTTCTTCAGCAAGGGCATTCAGGCATTCCTCGAAGCCCTGCAGAGTCCGTCCTTCCAGAAGAACGTTGAAAGACTGGGGGGGTACGATTTCCAGCGTGCAGGCCGGGTTCTGCACACCATCGATCCGGAAAGGAGCTGAATCATGAAAAAAGCCGTTGTTACATCCATCCTCTCCCTCCTGCTTCTCTTCAGCGGGCCGTGCATGGCCGGAGAAGGCTTCCTTCTCCTGTCCAGCACGATCGGTCCCATCGACTCCGGGATCGTCTCCCTCCTGGAAGACCGTTTCGAACAGGATACGGGCATCCGGGTCCGCCATGTGGGAGCCGGAACCGGTGCCGCCCTGAACATTGCGAAGAAAGGCAATGTGGACCTCGTCATGGTCCATGCCAAATCCCTCGAGGAAAAATTCATCAAGGAGGGCTTCGGCACAAAACGAATCCCCTTCATGTACAACGACTTCGTCATCGTCGGGCCGGCCGCGGATCCGGCGAAGGTCAAGGGGATGAAAACCGCCGCGGAAGCCCTGAAGGCGATCTCCACCAAGGGGGCACTCTTCGTCAGCCGGGGCGACAAGTCCGGGACCCACGTGGCGGAAATGGATCTCTGGGGGAAGGCGGGAATCAAGCCGGCCGGTGCCTGGTATAAAATCTATGAGAAGGGCGCCGAGGGGAATGTTCCCACCCTTCGCTACACGGACCAGCAGAAGGGGTACACGGTCATTGACCGGGCAACCTACCTGGGCCTGAAAAAAGACATCAAGCTGGTCGTCCTGGTGGAAGGCGACGAGGCCATGCTGAACTTCATCTCCCTGATTCCGGTCAATCCGCAGAAGTTCCCGCAGGTCAACGCCAAGGACGCGGCGACGTTCATCTCCTGGCTGACCTCGCCGCAGAAAGGCCAGCTCATCGTGCGGGACTTCGGCAGGGACAAGTTCGGCAGCCCTCTTTTCTTTCCCAACTCCGATGAATGGAACAGGAAAAAGTGATCATGAAACCCAAGGAGGTTAAAGCAATGATGAGACGATCGTACCTGCGGACGGCCTTGCTGGCTGTTGTCCTTGCGCTGGTCCTGGCTGCCGGAATGGCGGACAGCTCCTTCGCGGCAGCGGCCAAGCAGAAAAACGTGATCCTGGCAACGACGACGAGCACCCAGGACTCGGGCCTGCTGGACGTCCTGATCCCCATCTTCGAGAAGCAGACAGGATACTTCGTGAAGACCATCGCGGTGGGCTCCGGCCAAGCCATGGCCATGGGGGCGAAGGGAGAGGCGGACGTGCTCCTGGTCCACTCCCCCGCGGCGGAGAAGGCCTTCATGGCCCAGGGGAACGGCACCGCCCGGACCCTGGTCATGCACAACGACTTCATCATCGTCGGCCCCCCGGCGGATCCGGCAACGATCAAAATGACCAAGGGAGCGACGGCCGCCTTCAAGAAAATCGCCCTTTCGAAGGCGCTTTTCATGTCCCGGGGCGACAACTCGGGGACGCATGCGAAGGAAAAGGCCATCTGGAAAGCCGCGGGTGTCGCCTATGAGAAGGAGAAATGGTACCAGCAGACGGGCCTTGGCATGGGCCAGACCCTGAACGTTGCGGCGGAGAAAAAGGCCTATACCCTGGCGGACCGTGGAACCTACCTGGCCCTGAAGAAGAACCTGGGACTGGACATCCTGAACCAGGGAGACGCCATTCTCCTGAATATCTACTCCGTGATCCCCGTCAACCCGGCCAAGTTCAAGAAAATCAATACAGAGGGCGGCAAGGCCTTTGCCGACTTCATGGTGGCCCCGGCGACCCAGAAGATCATCGGAACGTTCGGCGTGGAGAAATTCGGATCGCCCCTGTTCTTCCCGGATGCCGGCAAGAAAGAGGAAGCCCTGGGTAAGTAGTTCCTTCAATTTTGACGGCCGGTCCCCCTGCCCGTTTTTACTCCGGACAGGGCAGATGTCGGGCCGGGCCCGTCGCGGCGATGCACGACGACTCGTCGCGGCGGGCTTTTCGTTGTATCTCAAATCTCCGGTGGTGCACCTTGGACCTGATTCTGGAAGGCATCCGGCAGGCGTTTCTCCTCCTCTTCACCCTGGACCGCGAGGTCCTGGGCATCACCTGGCTGTCGCTCCAGGTCTCCGGTGCAGCCACGGGAATCAGCCTTGTATTCGGCATGTCCGTCGGTGCCGTCATCGCCCTGACGGAGTTTCCCGGCAAGCGGTTCGTCATCAGCCTCATCAATACAGGGATGGGGCTACCGCCGGTCGTCGTGGGCCTGTTCGTTTCGATCTTCCTCTGGCGGAACGGCCCCCTCGGCTTCATGGAAATCCTCTACACACCGGCGGCCATCGTCATCGCTCAAGCGATCATCGCCACGCCCATCATCACGGGGATCACCCTGGCGGCCCTCCAGCACCTTCCGAGGAACCTGCGCCTCCAGATCCTGGCCCTCGGGGCCACCCGCCTCCAGATGGTCTGGATGCTCATGAAAGAGGCGAAGCTCCCCCTCCTGGCGGCGGTCATGGCAGGCTTCGGAGGCGTCATCTCGGAGGTCGGGGCCTCCATCATGGTCGGCGGCAACATCAAGGGCTACACGCGCGTCCTCACGACGGCCACCGTCATGGAGACGGGAAAGGGAAACTTCGACATCGCCATTGCCCTGGGGATCATCCTCCTGCTCCTGGCATTTACCATCAACTCCATCCTCACAGGCATTCAGCAGAGGCAGAGGCCGCGATGAATCCTGCCGAAGCCATCCTCGAAATCCACGACCTGGAAGTCCGGCGCGGAGGGGTCCGCGTCCTGGAGCTCACCGGCCTCGACGTCCGCAGCGGGGAGTTCCTCTCCCTCATTGGTCCCAACGGGGCCGGGAAATCGACCCTTCTTCTGCTGCTGGCCTGCCTGCTGCCCCGACATCGGGGCACACTCTCCTTCCGGGGAGCCGAGGTTACAGAAGGGAACGGCCTGCTGGAGTACCGGCGGAAGATCTCCATGGTTTTCCAGGAACCGCTTCTCTTCGACGGAACGGTCGAAGCAAACGTGGCATCGGGGCTGAAACTGCGTGGAACCAACCGCGAGATCATCCACCGGACCGTCGCGGAATGCATGGAGCAATTCGGCATCGGGCACCTGAAGGGCCGCCATGCCCGGAAGCTCTCCGGCGGGGAGGCTCAGCGGACGAGCTTGGCCCGGGCCTTTGCCATCGGGCCGGAGGTCATTTTTCTTGACGAGCCCTTCTCCTCCCTCGATCCGCCGACACGGGAAGGCCTGATGGACGACCTCCAGCGGATCCTCCGGGAGACGAAAACCACCGCCGTGATGGCCACCCACGACCGGGTCGAGGCACTGCGCCTCTCCGACCGCATCGCCGTCATGAAAGACGGTGAGATCGCACAGATCGACTCGCCGGAAGAAATCATGAACCATCCCCGGGACGAGTTCGTCGCCTCATTTGTCGGGGTGGAGACAGTCCTGGCGGGGGAGATCGACGGAACCGGGACCGGTACGGTATTCGTGCAGGTTCCGGGCGGAAGAATCGAAGCGGTCGGGATCGGCCGGGCGGGGGATTCCGTTTTGTGCTGCATCCGGCCGGAACAGGTCACCCTGACGACCGATGCCTCCTGCCGGGATGGGGCGAGCGCCCGGAACGTCTTTCCCGGGAAGATCGTGAAAGTCGTCCCCATGGGCCTGTTTTACAAAGTCACCATGGACTGCGGCTTTCCCATCACGGCCTATGTGACGGCCTCCTCGGTGGAAAACCTGTCCCTCGCGGAGGGCAGCCTCGTCTGCTCCTCCTTCAAGGCCACCTCGGTCCACCTCATCCGAAAGTAGGCGGAGCCGTCCAGGCTCCGGGGCCCCACTTCTCCGGCAGAACCGCTTCTTTAGGCCATTCGGCCGGCACGAGTTGTCCCGGTTCCTCCCCTTCCCTTTCGATCAGCTTCATCAGGCCGGGACGGCGGAACTGGGGGTTCCCGCCCTTCTCCGTCCGGCCGTTGCAGATCGCCTCCGATCGGAGCCGCCGGCCGATGGTCTTTTCCATCCGGTTGCCGAGCCACAGAACGCGATCCACGTCGTAGCCGTGCTCGATTCCCAGTTCGTCGATCTGAACGAGGAGGTCTTCCAGGGTCACGAGGCCCACGTAGCGGTGATCCCTGTAGTAGTATTCCCCGGTCCCCCGGACGGGGCAGTCGTCGAGGAAATTGGCCGGCTGCCCGCCCAGGCCCCCCAGTGTCCCCTCGAAGCGGGCGATGCCGGCATGGAGGGCCGCCAGGATCGAGGAGGAGGCGACCCGCTTCGTCTCGTGCAGATGGCAGAGGTGGGCCTCCGGGTCGGGCATGGCGTCCATGACCATGGAGAAATACCGGTAGACCTCCGCCGCCGAGGCGGAGCCGTCGTGGTCCGCGTGCTCGATGTCGTTGGCACCGATGGAAAACCACCGCTTCGTAAACTCCACGGCGTCTTCGAGCCTCGTGGCGCCGCTGATGGGGCTGCCCCAGATGGTGCTCACGACGCCGCACATCCGGATGCCCGCGTCGCGGCACTTCCGGATGCACCGCTCCGCCTCCCGCCAGTACTGCGATAGTGTCGTCCCGGAGTTGGCGAAGTGGTGCTCGGGATCCGTGGAGACCATCATCAGGACCCGGTCCGGTCCGATGCCGCGCTTCTTCAGTTCGATGGCGCGATCCACCGCGTTCTCCCGGATCGTCACGGCGCTGAAGACCAGCTGGTCGTAGTCGATCCCCTGCCGGGTGCAGCGCTTTTTGAACCGGTCGCTCCGGAAGTGCGCGAGGACGTCCTCGGCGTCCCGGAACTGGGGAATCGCAGCAGGATTGCCCAGGTTGGTCACTTCCAGTTCCCGGCACCCCGCCATGATGCTCTCCTCCCCGTAAAAGATCTTGGCGGCCGTGGAGAGGAACTTCTCCTCGTGCTGGAACCCGTCCCGGATCGTGATGTCCCCGATCATCACCTTCCGGGGCATCCGTGGGAAGATTTTCCAGTAATCATGTTCGGTCATGCTGCTTTTCTCCTCGTGACCTGGTTGAAGTTCTCGTTTTTCCGTGCCGGACCGAATGCCGTTCGCGGGGGCGCGGCCGGGGGTTCCCAGAGGAGCAATTAGAAAACGTTTCCTCCCGGACGGCGATTCAATTTTTCGAAGCGTTTCGCGGAAACGTTTTCGCGACAACGGGAATCCCCGTGACAGCCCCCGCGCCTCAGACTGGCCGCTATCCTCGGGAACACAGCCGTAGGCTTCCCGAACTGCCGCTTAGAATTTGAAATTGCCGAAATTCGACTCTTTAATCGGTTGCAGGAGTGCCACCTCGAACCCCAACGCCAGGGCGTCCCGGCACTGCCCCAGGGGCAGCGTCCCGTCGTTGAACAGGCGCGATTCCATGTAGAACGGGTGCGCCTCCCGGTTGTACTTGTCGATCATCATCTGCCGGAACTTCGCCGCCGCCTCTTCATCCATCTCCTCACCCCGCTTCTTCCGGTTGACCCGCTCCAGGCTCGTCAGGATGAAGCCCGCCGTGTCCCCTGACATGACCGAGGTCCTCGCCCGCATCGTGGCGAAGATGAAGAGCGGGTCGAAGGTGCGCCCGGACATGCCGAAATTCGCGGCCCCGTGGTCCGGCCCGATGATCCACTGGATCCGCGGCACCTCCGCGCAGGCGCAGGCCCGGACCATCCCGGAGCCGTATTTTCCGATGCCGGCGTACTCCTCCGCCGTTCCCACCATGTAGCCTGGGGAGTTCTGGATGTAGAGGAGGGGGATCTTCATGGTGCAGCAGCGGATGACCCACTCGATGGCCTTGCGGGCGGAGTCGACGAAAATGACGCCGTTGTTGTTGCTGGCGATGACGCCCACGGGAATCCCCTTGAGGAAGATCTTCCCGCAGACGATGTTGTCGCCGCGTCCGATGTTGTACGGACGCTTGTACTCGCTGAAATAACTATCGTCGGCGATGGCGGCGATGACCTCCCGAACGTTGATCCCCTTGGAGGTCTCCTTCGGCAGGACCCGGTAGAGGTGATCCGGCGGGACCTTCGGGTCGGCGGGCTTCCGCCGGTCCGCGTACAGGGTCTGCTTCGGGTCGAACGCCAGGAGCTCCCGGAGCTTCTCGATGCCCTCGTCCTGGGACTTCACGAAGTGGTCCGCCCCGCCGGAGATGTGTGTATGGACCTTCGCGCCCCCCAAGTCTTCCATGGAGACGGTCTCGCCGATGGCCGACTTCACCATGGGCGGGCCTCCGAGGAAGGAGTAGGACATGCCGTCGATCATGATGGATTCGCAGGCCAGGTAGACAATGTAGGCCCCTCCGGCGGTGTTCCCGCCCGTGCTCAGGGTGTACTGTTTGAGGCCTTTCGCCGACATGCGGCACATGTTGTAGAAGAAGTGGCCGAACTGGTTCCGGCCGGGGAAGATCCGGTCCTGCAGGGGGAGATAGGCCCCGGCGGAGTCGGCGATGTAGACGAAGTTGAGCCCGCATCGCTCGGCGATCTCCTGCGCCCGGAGGTGCTTCTTGCAGCTGATGGGATAGTAGGCCCCGGCGGTCACCCGGCTGTCGTTAGCCAGGATCATGACCCAGTTGCCGTGGATCTTGCCGATCCCCGTGACGAGCCCCGCGGACGGGACGTCCTCGACGCCCTCGTAGCCGATCCCGAATCCGGCTCCCCGGGAGAGCTCGAAGAACTCCGTCCCCGGATCGATCAACTGCCGGATCAGCTGGCGGGGTGGCTTCTTTCCCTGCTTGGCCAGGCGCTGGTTCTGGGCGTCGCCGCCGGGGTTGTATGCCTTCTCCCACAAGGCATGAATCCGCTTCTCTTCTTCCAGCCAGTGCAGCCGGTTCTCCTCGTGCTCCATCTCCTTCTTCTCTGCCCGGGACAGCCTCTTCTCCGGTTGATTGGCCATCACTCCTCTCCTTTCCGTCATGGTGCGCAACGCCGCAGGCGGCTTCTCCCGCCCGCCGCCTCCGCTCACCGGGGTCTCTTGCCGCAGAACAGCTTCATCACGAAGGAAACTACCGTTTCCCCCCGCTGGTTCCGGATCCGGTTCTGGATGGTCAGGATGCCCTTCTCGTTCCCCTTGTGCGTGATGCCGGTCACCTCCACCTCGCAGTGGATGGTATCGCCGATCCGCGTGGGCGCTGTGAACCGCACGTCTTCCATCCCGTAGAAGGCGATGAAGGACTTCGGCAGGTAGCTTGAGTAGGGTCCAAGGCGGAACGGCAGGGCCATGCCGATCGAGAGCGTCAGCATGCCGTGGGCGATCCGCTCCTTGAAGGGTGTCGCCGCGGCGTATGATACATCCGTGTGGAGGGGATGCCAGTCGCCGGTCAATCCGGCAAAGGTCACGATGTCCGCCTCCGTGACGGTCCTGGCCGGCGACACCATCTTCTCGCCCAGGACATAGTCATCCAGGTATTCGTATTCCTTCGGCATGGTATTCCTCCGCAGGACGGCTGAATCAGCGCCTGCCCTGTCCGAGCAACCTGCCCGGATCACGAGGCGCAAAGATGGGAATGGATGGACGATGGTATAATCCGCGGGTAAACGCCTGTCTGTCGGGAAACCATGACAGTCTGTGAAGGGGAAACGAGGAAAATGCGGTGGAGGATTATTCCAGGGAGGTCAGGCCCTGGCGGATGGCAAACTTGATGAGGCCGGAAACGTCGCGGATGCCGAGCTTCCTCATCAGGCGGCTCCGGTAGGTCTCGACGGTTTTGGCGGAGAGAAAAAGCTTGTCGGCGATTTCGGCGCTCGTCCGGCCTTCCGCGACAAGCTGCAGGACCTCCCGCTCCCGGTTGCTGAGCACGGACAGGGGATCCCGGAGCCCCTCGTCACTCAGGCAGGCCCCCACGACCTGGTCGGAGACCTTGGCGCTCAGGTACCGGTGCCCGGCGCGGACGGCGTGAACGGCCTGGATCAGCTCCCGTCCCGCGGACTCCTTGAACAGGTAGCCCCTCGCCCCCGCCCTGAGGGCGCGCAGAATCGACTCCGACGACGACTGCATGGAAAGGATGATGACCCTCGTCTCCGGGAATTCCCGGCAGATCTGCTCCGTGGCCTCGATGCCGTTCAGGTCCGCCATGACGACGTCCATGATCACGACGTCGGGCCGGAGCTTCCGGACCGCCCGGACCGCGTCCCGGCCGTTCCCGGCCTCGCCGACGATCCGGATGTCGCCGTCGGCCTCCAGCAGATACTTCAGGCCGTCGCGGACAATCGTGTGGTCGTCGGCCAGGAAGACGCGGATCGTCACAGCGGCACCTCCACGGTCACCCGGGTTCCTTTCTCGGGCTCGGAATCGAGGATGAAACGGCCGCCGATGGCCTCGGCACGCTCGGACATGGTCATGATGCCCCAGCCGCCCTGCTCTTCCATTCTTCTCGCCTTGGAGGGGTCGAACCCGACCCCGTCGTCGGTGATGACGATCCTGAGCTGGGCTCCGCGTGTCTCGATCCGGATCCTGGCGCAGGTCGCCTGGGCATGTTTGCCGATGTTCGTGAGGACCTCCTGGACGATCCGGAAGATGTTGTTCTCCACGTCCGGGTTCGGGCGCGGGCGGATCTCCGCCCCTTCCACGACGACCTCCACGCCGGTCCGCATGGAGAATCGCTCCGCGTACCAGCCGATGGCGGCGACGAGTCCCAGGATGTCCATGTCGGGAGGCCGGAGGTCGCTCATGAGGCTGCGGGTGAACTCGGTGATCTCCTCGACCAGAACCATCGAGTCTTCCAGCCGTGCGTGGAGCAGCTTCATCTCCTCCTCGGGAAGTTTCGATTTCACGATGCTCAGGTTGATCCCGACAACGGTCAGGTTCTGACCAACCTGGTCGTGCAGCTCCCGGGCGATCCGCTTCCTCTCCGACTCCTCCGCCTCGGAGAGTTTCGCCGAGAGGATCCGGAGCTGCCGGCTCTTCTGCTTCAGGATCTCCTCGGCCCGCTTGCGCTCGGTGATGTCTCGGCCGATGCCGAACCGCCCCACGGCATTTCCCGCCGAGTCGTACTGGGTCGTGACCAGGAATTCGACGGGAATACGCTCTCCGTTCCGGTGAACGAGATCCGCGTCGTAGGGAAGGGTGTAATCGCCCCGGATCCCCTTTTTGAAGCGCTGGATCGTCGTCTTGATGTGTTCGGGGGCGACCAGGAACGTGAAGGGCTGGCCGATGAGGTCACGGACGGAATATCCCGTCACGCGCTCGAACTGGGGGTTTACGTAGGTGTAGATCCCCGTCTCATCAACGATGAAGATCAGGTCGCCCGTCGATTCGATCAGGGTCCGGTACTTTTCCTCGCTCTCCCGCCGCGCCGCCTCCGCCTTGCCGCGCTCCACCTCCGCCTGTTCCAGCCCGGCGACCTTGCGCCGCAGGAGGGAGATCTCCTCGATCAGCTGTTGTCTCGTCTTTTCCCCGGTGTCCGCGTTGTACTCAAGAGGTTGTTTTTTCATCATTTGGATATGACCGTACCAACCGATTTTCCGGCCAGCGCCTTCGTCAGGTTTCCTTTCTCCAGTCCGTTGATCACCTGGATTCTGTCCACGACCTCGCTGTTCCGCAGGATCTCCAGGCAGGGCCGCTCGATGATCAGGTCGTCCAGCTTCCGCTCCAGAAGCTCGGCGACGCCGATCTTCGGGATGAACTCCGCTTCGGGGTTCTTCTTCGGGTCCTCCGTGTAGAGTCCCCGCTCGTCCTTGACGAAGATGCAGCTCCGGGCGCCGATCAGGTCGGCCAGGATCAGCGTTCCCACGTCGGTCCGGTGAATGGGGATCCGCTGCTTCGACGACGGCAGGGCGAAGTAGTCGTAGGGCGGCATACCGTGCATGACGGGGATGCAGTCCTGGGCAAAGTAGGTCGAGAGCTTGATGACCTCGTCGTGGCCGATCTTGATCCCGCCCCAGGGCGACAGGAGCGTAGAAACCAGAAGCGCGTTCTGCTCCGAGATGGAGCTCCCGAACTTCGCGATGATCCCCGTGGGCATGCCCAGCTCCAGGCCGATGGCATAAATGTGCCGGCTCCGGGTGCCTCCGCCCGTGGTGATGAGCATCTTGTGCTTCTTCTTGCAGGCGACGATCTCCCGGATGATCTCCGGCAGGGCCTTGATCCCGCGGTCGCAGATCGACTGGCCGCCGATCTTGACGACGTTCACGTCCGGGAAGAGCCTCTTCTGCGGGGCAACCTTCAGGCTCTCCAGGAAGGTCTTCCCGACGAGGCTCTCCCCCATGAGGCGGCTCTTGACGTGGAGCCGGCGTCCGTCTTTCTCCCGGTAAAGGGCCATGGTTTCCGCCTTTCCCTCAGTCCTTCAGCTCGATCTCGTCGTCCTTGTCCTTCCCGGACTCCAGGAGAACCAGGTCCGCCCCTACGGCCTTCGCAATGTCCTCCAGCTCTTTCTTCCGGAGATGCTCGCTGTAGAACCTCATGTCCACGCCGGCGATGGCGACGAGCTTGAAACGGGGTTTCTTTTCCTTCTCACCGACCTTCCTCCGCTCCCGATAGAATATCTTCCCTGCCATGGCTGCACCTCCTTGATTTCATGACTTGTTTCTTTTCTCTCCCATGGTCACCCACTCGCCGGGACCCGCCGGCAGGACCGGCAGGACGGCGTCGGATCCCCATAACCTTGGCCGAAGCCATCCCTTTGTGTGGACCTTGTCTTCCGGTCGGGGAAACAGGGCATCCCGGTCCAGCGATACCACGCGCATCCCCTTCCCTTCCAGTGCCGATACGGTAACGGGATCCGGCAGGGACCGGAGCGACGCATATTCGATGAAGCGTCCGCTCCAGCCCGAGGCGGTCAGGCCGACAGCCGCTGCGGCGCCGATGATCCCGTCGCTGGTCCCGCCGTGACCGGAAAGATGCGCCTTCCCGGCGGCCTTGAGGGCCTCAGCCTGCGTCACCAGTCGCCGGGTACACTCCCGCCCGATCTCCATGAGATCCCGCAAGGCCGGATCGCCTTCCCGGACCACGCAGAGCCCCGGGTCGCTGCCCGGCGAGGAAAGCTCTACGATGTGCTCCGCCGCCTGCGTCGCCAGGCCGTCTATCATGGACGGCTCGGGCAGGTCCAGGACCATGCAGGCGGAGCTGTTGTGCGACGTGTAGGGAATGCGCGGGTCCACCAGGAGTTGCTGGCGGACAACACCCCATACCACCGCGGTCTCCGGAACGCGGGTGTCGAAGCGACGGGCCACTTTGCCCGTTCCGAACTCCGCCTCCAGGTTGTCGGTGTCGTCGAATCCGATATAAATTCTCATAAAAAAAATCCTCAAAAAATGGGCCGGCCCCCGTTCAGCCTCTCGTAAATCCGCATGTAGCCGGCGATCATGCTTCCCAGGTCGTAGCGCTCCCGGGCCTCCCTCATGATCCGCCGGATCTGGGGCTCCCGGATCTCCAGGGGCTTCCGGTGGAAGGCCAGGCTTTTTTCCAGGGCGTACCAGAGGCCTCCCGAGTCGTAGTCCCGGAAGAGAAATCCGTTGCCCACGTCCAGGGGGGAGCCTTCGACCTTGAGCCTCAACTCCCGGATCTTGTCGTGGTATCCCCCGGTGTCCCGGTTTGTGGCGGTGCAACCGAAGAGATTGCCCACCTGGTCGATCTGGCCGCAGGGCTCGTAAAGGGAGGCGCCGAAGACGTCGCTGGCGGCGGCAAATCCGAGCATGGACAGCTCTTCGCTGTATGGCTGGAACGTGACGCGCCCTTCCGAGCTCCAGGCGATGCGTCCCAGGATGTCCGCGTGGGTCCGGTCGCCTCCGACGGGGTCCGCAACGATGGCGATCTGCGCGTCCTTGTGGACTCCGGTGAAATGTCCGGCCACGGCCTCCAGGAGCTCCACGCCCTTCTGCACGGTATCGAGCCGGGATGGCCAGTAGAAAAGGACGGCGTCCGGGTCCACGTTCAGGCCCGTCCGTCGCTGGAACTCGACCCGATTCTCCCGCTTTGCCTCCAGGACATCGTCCTCGGGACCGTATTTCCGGGGCAGGAGGTGGCAGTTCTCCGGGTACATGTTCGACGCCGGGGCGTTGATGATCGCCCGGGCGGCGTCGAAGTAGTACTTCTCCTTCACCTCGCGGCGCACGCTCGGGGGAACGATCGGCCGGTCCAGGAAGTAGTCGTTCACCACCTCCCGGAGGAACCGCTCCCCGACGAAATTGATGACCGTGGCGTTCTTGATCGCCGTGGCCTGGCAGTCGATGCATCTCCGGCCGAAGGCCTCGCTGTAATAAAGCCGGGGATGGAGGTTCCCGAGGTTCACTCCCCCCAGCAGCTCCACGGGCAGGTCCGCCGTGAAGATGTTGTGGACGGTGTGAAGGATCGGAAGGCCCGTGGACGCCGCATAGGCCGCGATGGCCCCCCCGGCCATCCAGTCGTGGCTGTGGATGATCAGCCGCCCCTTGTGCTTGGACCGCACGTCCTTGATCAGGCTGTTGACCACCTCCCGCTGGAACTCCGCCGCCGTGCGGAGGACGTCTCCCGCGTAAGCGCCCGGATTGCTCTCGAAGACCGAGGAGCTGACCAGGTGGATCCGCCCGGCGTCGATCTTGTAGCGGATCTCCCGCCACTCCTTTTCATCCAGCTGTGACTCCCGCTGAAAACGCTTCTTCAGGTTCAAGGTGGCCAGGTGGACGTCGATGCCCCGTTCCGTCAGCCCTTCGCACAGGGCGGACACCACCTCCCCCAGTCCGCCGCTCTTTCCGGAGACATATTTGGCCAGGGGGCCCATCTCGTCGGGCAGGCGCCCCGTTTCCGGGGAGATCATGAGAATTGCAGTGGTCTCCCGCTTTCGGAGAACCTCGAACCGGACCATGGCCACCTGGAGATCGTCGATCTTCCGGGTCAGGATCTGCGTCGGCCGGGCGATGGAGCCGCCGTAGGGGTTGAAATAGGCGTGTACGGCATGATCCTCCCCGATCCGTTCATGGATGAAGTAGACGTGGTCCGAGGTGGTGAGCTGACGCCATTTCGTGAGCAGCTCCCCCCCGGCGCGCCGGGCACGCTGCTCCATTCCCTGGATGTCCTGGAACAGCTCATGCTGGGTCGGGTTCCCGAGCCATCCGAAGGTGTCCCGGCCCGCGTCGGCCCAGGAGGAGGTGGAGAGGTCGTGAATGTCGACGGCGGGGCAGTCGGCTTCCCGGAATCGGGCGGCGACGTCCGTCGGGGTCGAGGGAATGACGTTCTCGTATGTTTCCAGGGCCGCCGGCAGGCCCTTCCAGAAATCGAAGATCCCCTTGTCGGCCCAGATGTGCTCCCCGATGTGCTCGAAGTCATAGCCCAAAATGACGGCCTCCCCGTCGATCTTCGCGATGTAGGAGGCATAGACCTCCGGCGGGATGGGCTGGTGCGGAAACCGGAAGGCCACGTCATCGCTCAGTTCCCGGTTGCGGGGGAGGACGATGAGAGGCGAGCCGGCGGCCCGGAAGACGGCGTTGGGGGAGATCGGGACCTCGCTCCCGGTGAACATGTCACTCCGCTTCTCGCAGAGGATGGAGAGATATCCCATGTCCGCCACGACGTCGGCGATGCGGTTGTTGTACATGAGCTCCGTGTTCCGGAAGGACGTGGGAAACACGCCGAAGAGCTTCCGGATCAGGTCCCGGTGCAGCGAGACCTGGTCACGGAACTCCTGCTTCCGCGGATCGTCGAAGAGGCTGGACAGGGAGTGGTAGTAGGTCTCGCTGAGAAACTCCACCCGCTCCCCGTCTCTTCCCGCGTCATAGAGCGCCTGCAGCGCGTGGACCACCTCCGGCCGGAATTCCTGCGCCTGCTCCAGGAACGTGCCGGACATGCTCAGGGTGATCTTGAAGCGCGGGTGCCGGTTCACCAGATCGGTGAACATCTCCACGGCGGGAAGATAGCACTTCGCCGCCACCTTCTCGAAGATCGCCTGGTTCTGCTCGTCCCAGAGAAACTTTTCCCGTTCCGGGTGAAGTCTCAGCGGCTGGTGAAGCTGAAAATAGAATATGGCCAGCGGCATTTCTGAACCCCGTCGTGTGTCCGAATCCCCTTGTCAGCCGGAAATGATTCTGATAGCTGCCTTATACCACACCGGAACCCGTTTTCCAAAGGCATCCGCCCGGATAGGCCGGAGCCGTACAAAGAGACAGGCACGGAATGGATTCCCAGGTCACGAAAAAGCCCGCCGTTCAACGGATAGGTCCGCCCCGCCCGGACCTTCGCTACCCCTCCGCCCTGCCCATCGTCCAGAGGCGTCGCGACATCGTGGCCGCCATCCGCGACAATCCCGTCGTCGTCATCACCGGGGAGACCGGCTCGGGGAAGAGCACCCAGATCCCCAAGATGTGCATCGAGGCCGGACGCGGACGCCGGGGTCTCGTCGGCTGCACCCAGCCGCGCCGCGTTGCGGCGGTGACGGTGGCCCAGCGGATCGCCGAGGAGCTGGGAGAGGAGCCCGGGGGAACCGTGGCCTACAAGATCCGCTTCGAGGAGCGCTCGGGACCCGCCACCCGCATCAAGATGATGACCGACGGCATCCTCCTCATGGAGGCCCAGGCGGACCCGCGCCTCTCCCGCTACGACACGATCATCGTCGACGAGGCCCACGAGCGCAGCCTCAACATCGATTTCGTCCTGGGGATCCTGAAGAACCTGCTTCTCCGCCGCCGCGACCTCAAGGTGATCATCACCTCCGCCACCATCGACGCTGAAAAGTTCTCCCGCTTCTACGGCGACGCCCCCGTCATCGAGGTCTCGGGACGCCTCTTCCCCGTGGAGGTCCGCTGGTGCCCCGTCGACAAGGCCCTGGAGGAGGAGGGGGACCTGACCTACATCGACGCCGCCGTCCGGAACGTGGAGGAGCTGCTCGCGGAGGACCCCCGGGGCGATATCCTCGTCTTCATGCCCCGGGAGCAGGACATCCGCGAGGCCTGCGATCTCCTGGAATCCAGGGCCGGCGGGGACGTTCTCGTTCTCCCGCTCTTCGCCCGCCTCTCCTGGGGGGAGCAGAAGCGGATCTTCCAGTCCGCAGCGCAGCGGAAGATCGTCGTTGCCACGAACATCGCCGAGACCTCCATCACGATCCCGGGGATCCGTTATGTTGTCGACACCGGCCTGGCCCGTCTCCTCCAGTACAACCCTCGGACTCGCACGACGAGCCTGCCCGTCAAGAAGGTTTCCCGCAGCAGCGCGGACCAGCGGAAGGGTCGCTGCGGCCGCGTCGAGGGCGGGATCTGCATCCGCCTGTACGACGAGGGGTCCTACGCGGAGCGCCCCCTGTTCACTCCTCCGGAGATCTCCCGGGCCAACCTGGCGGAGGTCATCCTGCGGATGCTGTCCCTCAACCTGGGCAAGATCCAGTCCTTTCCCTTCGTCGATCCGCCCCAGCCCCGAAGCATCAAGGACGGCATCGACATGCTCCAGGAGTTGGGCGCCATCGCGGCGAAGAAGAAAGACGAGCGGGAGGGGGACGACCGGCCGTACACCCTGACCGAACTGGGCCGCCGCATGGCCCGCCTGCCCATGGACCCGCGGATATCCCGGATGATCCTGGAGGCGGAGGGCCACGGATGCGTCGAGGAGGTCGCCGTCATCGCCTCCGCCCTGTCCATCCCGGACCCCCGGGAGCGGCCGCTGGAGAAGGAAGACGAAGCGGACCGCATGCATGCGCCCTTCCGGGACCCGTCGTCCGATTTCCTTACGCTGCTCAACATCTGGAACGCCTTTCACCGCCAACTGGAGAGCCTCAAGACCCAGAACCGGATGCGGAAGTTCTGCAAGGCCCATTTCCTGTCTTATCGGCGGATGCGGGAGTGGAGGGACGTGTACGACCAGATCCGGGGAATCCTGGCCGAGGGGGGATCCCGGAAGAGACACCCCGACCCCGGGAAATCGTCTTCCCTTTCATCGGAGGAGCGTTTCGCCGCCGTCCACAAGTCGATCCTGAGCGGCTACCTCTCGAACATCGCCGTGAAAAAGGAGAAGAATTTCTACACCGCCACCCGGGGCCGGGAGGTGATGCTCTTCCCCGGCTCCTGCATCTTCGGACGCGGGGGACCATGGATCGTGGCCGCCGAGATGGTGGAGACGTCCCGTCTCTTCGCCCGGACGGTCGCCTCCATTGAGAGTTCCTGGCTGGAAGAGCTGGGAGGCGACCTCTGCCGATCCTCCTGGGCCGATCCCCGCTGGTCGAAGGACCGGGGCGAGGTCGTGGCGACCCAGCAGGTCCAGCTCTTCGGACTCGTCATCGTCCCCGCCCGGACGGTCTCCTACGGCCCCGTCGATCCGGACGGGGCGACGCGCGTCTTCATCCGGGAGGCCCTGGTGGAGGGAAACGTCCGCCACCCGCTGCCCTTCCTGATTCATAACCGGGAGCTGGTGGAGGAGGCCTCCGCAGTGGAGGACAAGCTCCGGCGTCGGGAATACCTGGCCGACGAAAACGACCTGGCGCAGTTCTACGAGGAGCGCCTGCCGGGCGTCTACAGTTGGCCGCTCCTGAAGAAGCGAATCCGGGACCGGGGCGGCGACGCGTTCCTCCGCATGTCCGAGGCGGACGTCCTCCTGCGCCGGCCGGATCGGGAGGAACTGGCAGCATTCCCGGACCAGGCGAGAATCGGCCGGCTCCGCTTTCCCCTGGACTACCGGTTCGATCCGGCCGGCCGGGACGACGGGGTGACCCTTCGGATTCCCGTCCAGGCGCTGCCGGCCCTCTCCCCGGGTCGCATGGAATGGGCGGTTCCGGGGCTCCTCCGGGACAAGGTCACGGCCCTGCTCAAGGGCCTGCCGAAGGAGTATCGGCGTCGCCTGCAGCCCGTGCCGCAGGCCGTTTCCATGATCCTTGAGAACCTGGAAGAGTCCGACACGCCCCTCCTGACCGTCCTGAGCCGGATCATCCACGAGCGATTCGGGGTGCACGTGCCCGTGACCGTCTGGTCCCCCGAATCCGTCAGCGACCACCTCAAGCTCCGCTACCTCGTGGTCGACGAACAGGGCCGGACCGTCGCGGACACCCGGGACATCCACGCGCTTCAGGAGCACGCGGCGGCGGACGCCGAGTCCTCCGCCTTCGACCGGGTGCGCCGGGAATGGGAGCGCACGGGCCTGACTTCCTGGGACACCGGGCCTCTGCCGGAGGAGCTGGCCGTGAAAAACGTGGGGCTCCTCTTCCCCGCCCTCGTGGCGGAGAACGAGGGTATTTCCCTCCGGCTCCTCAGGAACCGGGCGGAGGCCCGTGAGCAGCACCTCCGGGGCGTGGAGGCGCTCTACGTACTGCGCTTCCCCGAGGAGCTGAAACACCTGAAAAAGGCCCTGGTCCTGACGGGGGAGATGAAATTGCAGGCCGAGGCCCTGGGAGGCTTCCGGGAGGTGGAGCGGATACTCATGGAGAAGGTCCGGCAGGACCTCTTCGCCGTTCCCGTCCGCTCCCGGGAAGCATTCCTGGACCACGGGGACGCGGTTCGCCCCCGCATCCTGCCCCGGGGCCAGGAGGTCCTGCAGACGGCACAGCCGATCCTCCGGGCCGTCCACGAACTCTGGAAAACCCTGCGGGCGCTGGAACACGGCCACCGCTTCAACGCCCCGGCCCGGAAATACCTCCAGACCATGGAGGAGGAGTTCCGCCGGCTCCTGCCCCCGGATTTCCTGATCCGCTTCGATGGGGAGCGCCTCCGGCACATCCTGCGCTATCTGAAGGCCCTGGCGATCCGGGCGGAGCGGGGTCTCCTGCATCTCGAGAAGGCCCTGGCCCGCACCCGGGAGATCGAGGCGATCATGGCCCGCTACAAGGACCTGCAGGAAAGCCTGCCGGCCGACTCCTCGCCGGAAAAAATGGCAGCCCTGGAGGATCTCTACTGGATGATCGAGGAATACAAGGTGTCCCTCTTCGCCCAGGAGCTCAAGACCCCCTACCCCGTTTCCCCCAAGCGCCTGGACGAAAAATTCCGCGAGTTCGAGCGGATGGTTTGACGCGGGATCGTATCGAAACCCGATCGGCTCAAGCCCTCTCCGGTGTCCCGTCCGTCCACGAGCATAGCCCCGTCCGGAATAGCTCCAGGATTGCGGATGGTTTCAGAGACAGAAGCTGCGAGACTTCGACGCACCCCGAGTATCCGCAGTTCGCACAGACGTCCGGATTTCCCACGTCCCGGCAACACATGAACTGTCTGTCCCTTGTCGCCAGTTCGATCTGGGGAATGGGACGCTTCCAGTCGTTGGCTCGCATCGCCCGGTAGGCGGCTCTCGAGAAATAGACGGGATACCCTTTTTTCTTCAGATCCCAGATCCGGTCCAGCACCGCCGTTCGCTCCGAGCCGGCAAAACCGTGCAGGCGGACGATTTCCGGGCAGTGCGTCAACAGGTTGAAGGTAATGCTCCGGAAGACCCCTTCCCTTGCCATGCCGTGAATGATTTCCTCGAGGCACGCGGCGTTGCTTCGGCTGACGGTTACTGCCGCATAGATCTCCGAAGAGGCGGACGTGCGGATGTTCCGAAGGATCCGGTCGTAGGACCCGCTGCGGATGGAGTTGTGTATCTCCCTGGTTCCGTCGATGGTCACGATGTACTTGCAGCGGCGTGAAGACAGAGGATTCGTTCCGTTTGTGTAGACGCTGACATCCACGTACCCGGCATCGAAGGCGGCGCCGATCAGGTCGTCCAGGTTCTTTCCACCGTCCCGCCACAGGGTGGGCTCACCGCCGGTGACGACAAGGGTCCGGCAGCCGCGCCTGAAGGATGAGGCGAGTGCTTCCCGGACCTGCAGGAACGACATATGATACCGGCCGGAGTTCTTGCTCTCGCAATAGAAGCAATCGAGGTTGCATGTGTCCGTCACGACAAGGATCAACAGGTACGGCATCTCGTGGCGAAGAACGAATGTCTGGAAGGCATAGGAGAGATGGCTGAGGAATCGCGGTGTGTTCAAAGCACGGTCTCCGCCGGCCACGGCAGACGCCTGCAGGTTCCCCAAAGCCTGTTGATGTAATTCAGGCTGTATTCGTTCTGCAGCCGGTGAATCCAGTAGGCGCCCGATTTCGTGACCCGGTAGCCGCCGTTTTCCTTTTCCAGCATCCCCGCCGCGGCAAACGGCCTGAGGATTCCCGAAAAGACCGGCTCCAGCATTTCTCCCTGTCCGAAAACGTCCTGAAAATCCATCCGTGATACATTCAATTCATAAACTCGCCAGTACAGCCAATAGGCCATCTCGAGGCGCCGGTCGACGGGCATCGAGAGGGCGATCGGCCGCCGGCCGGGGAGTGCCGCAGAATACGCTGCGACATCGAAGGTGTTCACGTAGAAATCGGTGCCCGTCATGGAAGCCGCGCTCGGGCCGAATCCGATGTAGTGGTGCCTCGTGATGGAACTGAACTTCTTCCGGTCGGGTTTGAGCCAGCTCCAGACGGCGCAACGCTTGTATCCCGAGCGGGTCAGGAGGGAATCCGCCAGGTTCAGCATGGACCGGATGAGACGGCCGTCCGCTCTCTTCACCCGGCGGATCTTCATGGACCGTCCGAGGTCCGAATAGGGAAAGGAAAAAAGGGGATACGTACTGACCTGGTCCGCTCCGCACGCAAGAACCGATTGAAGATCCCGTTCCCAGTCCCGGAGTGTCTGACCGGGCAGGGCGAACATCAGGTCCGCATTGACCGCCTCAAAGCCCGTTTTTGCGGCCCGCTCCAGTGCTTCCAGCGCCGTCGCCCCGTCGTGATTCCGGCCGATGTTCCCGAGAATCCGGTCGGACGTGGACTCCACGCCCACGGACAGCATGGTCACACCGGCCTCCTTCAGCAACTGGAGGCAGCCGTCGTCCATATTGCCGGGATGAAGCTCGATGCAGACATCCCCGGACAGTGGAAACCTCTCCCTCAGGTGGTGGATCATCCGGAGCAGTCCGGGCATGTTGACCGTCGGGGTCCCCCCGCCGATATACAGCGAAACGAAGTCGCATTCCCCGAGCCGCGGGGCATACAGCTCGATTTCTTCATGGACGGCCCGCTCGTATTGACGGAACCGTTCCTCGTCGTATTCAACCCGGTTATACGGGCAAAAGGGGCAGAGATTTCTGCAGAACGGGACATGAAGATACAGGCCGGCCCGGGTGAGTTTTTCCGGAAAGGCGGGTTCGACCGGCTGCATGCGAAACCGGCCCCACCGCCCTGTGACCATTCGCTGAAGAAGGGGTTTCCAGAGAGACTTGGCAGGCATCATGATTCCTTCCGTCCGTCGGCAATGATTTTTCGGGACTGCTTCATATCCGGCCTGAATTCTCCCGTTCGCCGCATCATCCGGGTCATCATGACTGGCACGGAACGGTTGGCAGGTGAATAATGATTGCGGGAAGAAAAATCAATGACGAACCTCTCATTATTATTTGTGTAAACGAACAATCCGGTGTGTTCATGGTTGACTCCGCGATTCCCGAAACGCTATATACGTTTCCAGTGTTATTCCTTGTGAGTCCACGATGGTTACTCTCTTTTTTTAATCCTTCACCCGGAAAGGAGGCATCGCATGGCTGAGCACTCGGAAAAACCCCGATCGTTATCCAGGCGCAATTTTCTGAAAACAACGGGGGCGGCCGCCGCCGCGGCGGGAATTGCCCTGGGCGGCGCCTCCCTTTCGGCCCGCGACGCCACTGCCGCCGGGGACGCACTGCCCGCGAAATGGGATGAAGAGACCGACGTTATCATCGTCGGCAGCGGCTTCGCCGGCCTTTCTGCCGCCATTGAGGCCAGGAACGGCGGGGCCGACGTCCTGGTGATCGAAAAGATGCCCGTCCACGGGGGAAATTCGATCATCAACGGCGGGGATTTCGCCGCTGCGGGGAACAGGATGCAGAAGGAGCAGGGCGTCAAGGACTCGTCCGATCTCATGTTCAAGGACATGATGAAGGCGGGATCCTACCTGAACCACCCGAAACTGGCCAGGATGGTGGCGGATCATTCGAACGAGGCGCTCGAGTGGTGCGAAGAGTATGTGGGAGCCCGGTTCGCGCGCCTCAATTTTCACGGCGGCCACTCGGTCAAGAGGGCCGTCCAGACGGTCAACGCCTCCGGGTCGGAGCTGGTCAGCAAACTGCTGACGAAGGCCCGGTCGCTGGGCATGAAAATGCAGACCCGCACCAGGATGGTCCGGCTCCTGGCCGACCCGAGCGGTCGGATCGTCGGCATGGAGGTGCGCAGGAACTACCGGTTCCCCGATGAGAAATCCGGCCGGCCGGCATTCATCAGGGCACGGCGGGCCGTCGTACTGGCGTCGGGCGGCTTTTCCCAGGATGTGACCTTGCGACAGGTGCACGATCCCCGGCTGACGGACCGGTTCGACTCCACGAACCACCCGGGCGCCACGGGCGAGGCCCTGCTGGCGGCATGCCGAGCCGGGGCGATGGACGTCCAGATGGACTGGATCCAGCTCGGTCCCTGGACCAGCCCGGACGAGAAGGGATTCGGGCACGTGCCCCTGTTCTGCGAGCGCCTCGTCGGTTACGGGCCCATGGTCGATCCCAAGACGGGAAAACGGTTCTTCAAGGAGACGGGCAACCGGAAGGAGCGGGCCGACGCGATCATCCTCATCGGACACCCGGTCCTCATCCTCGGCGATTCCTACGCCGTCCCCAAGCAGGTCTTCCCCAATGCCCTGGCAAAGGGAGTGGAATCGGGTGCCATCAAGAAATTCGACACCCTGGAAGCGCTGGCCCGTGCCTACGGCATGCCCGTCGCCGACTTCCAGGCACAGGTCGCCCGCTGGAATGCCTTTGTCGAAAAGAAGAAGGACGATGACCTGGACTGTATGATCTTCCCCGATGCCCGGCCCACCGTCACCCCGCCCTTCTATGCCGCCCGGCTCTGGCCCCGGGTCCACCACACCATGGGCGGGCTCGTAATCGACACGGAAGCCCGGGTCATCGGCTTCGACATGAAGCCCGTCAAGGGACTTTTCGCGGCCGGGGAAGTGACCGGAGGCGTGCACGGAGCCGTTCGCCTCGGCAGCGTGGCCATGGCGGACTGTGTCGTCTTCGGGCGTATCGCCGGCCGGAATGCGTCGAAGGAGAAAGCCTGAGCTCCCCTCAACAGGCCGAACATTTATTGAGTGATATTCTGGAGGTAGGAGATGTTGTTAAAGAATAATCGCAAGAACGTGAAATGGGTCGTCCTTGCCGGGTGCTGCCTGCTGGTGCTGATGCTGGCTGTCGGCGCCGTTTCGGCCGCGCCAAAACAGGTGACCGGGGCGAAGGGCGGGGACTGCGCGGCCTGCCACGGGAAGGACAAGGTACTCCCGGACAGCCATCCCGCCGTCAGGGACATGCAATGGAAGGACTGCCATGCCTGCCATGCGGAGGGCAAGATGTCGCTGGTGGGGAAAATGCCCGGCAGCCATCGCCACCAGCTTTCCGGCGTGAATTGTGTGGCCTGCCACGGAAAGGGGACTCCCGAGCCCCTGGCCATGGAGAAGTGCGTCTCCTGCCACGGCTCCACGGCCAAGCTGGCGGAAAAGACGGCCAAGGTAAAACCATCGAATCCCCACACCTCGCCGCATTACGGGACGGAGTTGGACTGCAACCTCTGCCACAAGCAGCACGCAAAGAACGAGAACTACTGCGCCCAGTGCCACAAGTTCGACTTCAAGGTACCCTGAAGCAGCAGGACGCCTGTCCCGTCTGAAGGCAGGCAACGCCGCACAAACGATGAGGCCGCCACTCCCGGAGGAGTGGCGGCCTTTCTCGTTTCTGACGTGTCCTCAGCTCTTCAGCCTTTTAGAAAATCTGCGGCAGGATGAACAGCGACAGGGACATGACGATGAACATCCAGAGCCAGCCGATGAAGGTGTAGGGGAGGATGTCCTTGAACTTGAGCCGGAAAGCGCCCAGGATGGGCAGCGCCCAGAAGGGCTGGATCATGTTCACCCAGAGGCTGCCGGCGGTGTAGGCGTTCAGGACGTCTCCATAAGCGACGCCGAGGTTTTTCGCGGCGGGCAGGATGTAGGGGGCCTCGATGACGAACTTGGAGCCCGCCGAGGGAACGAAGAAGTCCACGATGCCCGTGTAGATGAAGACGATCCAGGTGAAGGTCGTGGGCGTCGAGATGTCGATGAAGAACCTTGTGATGACCTCGGCCAGGCCGGAGAAGCTGATCATGCCGAAGATGCCCGCATAGAGGGGGAACTGGATGATGACGCCGTAAACCGTGGCCGTTCCGCGCTGGACCGACTCGATGAAGCTTTTGGAGTTGCCGTGGAGGATGAAACCGACCATCAGCAGAAGGAAGTTCAGCGTGTTGAGATCCAGGGCGGCGATTCCCTTCACCCCGAACAGCTTGGCGCACCCGAACACGCCGGCGGCGCCGATCAGGATCGGCAGGACGAAGGACCGGTCCAGCCGTTCCGCCGGCGGAAGGTTTTTCTTGTCCACCGGGGGATCGGGCGGCGGTACAAAGATCGCTGCCGTGGCGTCGTCGACCTCCACGGCGTGCTCTTTTTTCGGTGCGATGGCCATCAGGATGATCGGGATGGTGATGAGAAGCACCAGGTTTGTTATGAGCAGCTTGATGTTGAACGTCGACTGGCTGAGCGGAATGACGCCGGCGACCTTTTCCATGAAGTTGCCCGGCGTGGCCATCAGGAGCTGGGCCGCCTGGGAGGGTCCGTTCGACATCAGGGCGGTGACGTAGGAGATCGCGGCGATGAAGGGATAGTGGATCCCCAGGCCCCGCTTCTTGACGGCGATGGCCCGCCCCATGATGATGGCGGCCATCAGGCCGATGCCCCAGTGGAACCACATGAGAACGCACATGAAGATGGAGTAGAACAGAATCGTCTGGGTCTTGGTCTTGGGGATGTCCACCATTTTCAGGAGGCCGGCCTTGATGTACTTGGAGTCGCCGACGATGAAGCCCGTGATCATCAGGAGGCACATCTGCATGGCGAAGGTGAGGAGGATCCAGAACCCCTTCATCCAGTCGCCGACGAGCTGGCCGGGACCATGGCTAGTTAGGCCCCAGCCGGCGAAGAAGACGATCACCGTCAGGATCAGGGCGAAGACCAGGGCGTCGGGTACCCACCGGAAGGCCCACTGCGCGAATCCCTCGGTGAACCGGGATAGAAATGTCTCTTCGTTGTTGTTGTTTGGTTTTTTACTCATGCGCTCTTTCTCCTTTCATTGAGTCTTGACGAAACATTGCCCCGCCAAGAGGAGAGCAACGGACATGCCATCCCGCAACGAAAGGACAAACCGGTTCATGACCCCGTTAATACTACGAATACCGAGGGCGTGGATCGTTATGATGCAGGGACTACCCCGGAGGATGGGCGGGAAGGATGTGCGATAAATTGCGCAGGTGCGCAAATCTTTGCGCGATCAGATGCCGTATTCCTGGATCTTGTAGAGAAGCGACCGACGGCTGATACCCAGTTCCCGGGCTGTCCGAACCCGGTTTTCCCGGTTGCGCTCGAGGGCTTGCAGAATCGCCTGCCGCTCGAATTCCTTGACCATTTCCTTCAGCGGACGCTGGGTTGCCGTGGCCTCGGACAGTTCCTCGGCGATATCCGCATCCGCCTCTGCGTTTCTGCGCTCGCCGCCCAGGACATGCCTCGGCAGGTCCTCGGAGAGGATCATGCCGCCGGTGCTCATGATGACGGCACTCTCCACGGCGTTGGCCAGCTCCCGAACGTTGCCGGGCCATGCATAGTTGATCAGGATGCGGTAGGCATCCTCGTCAAATCCATCGATATCGCGGCTGTTTTCGGACGCGAAGCGCTGCAGGAAATGATCCGCCAGGAGGCGAACGTCCTCGGGACGTTCGCGTAGCGGCGGAACGTGAAGGCTCACCACGTTGACCCGGTAGTACAGGTCCTGCCGGAACGTGCCGGCCCGGACCATTCCCTCCAGGTCCCGGTTGGTGGCGACGATGATGCGGACATCCGTCCGGATGGTCTCGTTGGAGCCGATCCGCTCGAATTCCCGCTCCTGCAGGACGCGCAACAGTTTCACCTGCAGATTCGGGCTGATGTCGGCGATTTCGTCCAGGAAGATCGTCCCGCCGCCGGCCTGTTCGAACCGTCCCCGGCGGCGGGCAATGGCGCCGGTGAAAGCCCCTTTTTCATGGCCGAATAACTCGCTCTCCAGGAGGCCTTCCGGAATGGCTCCGCAGTTGATCTTGACGAACGGCCCGTTCCTGCGCTTGCTGTTGTAGTGGATCGCCGACGCGACCAGTTCTTTTCCTGAACCGCTTTCCCCGGTGATCAGTACGCTGGCGTTGCTTCCGGCGATGCGGGTGATCGTCAGGCAGAGCTCCTTCATCCGGGCATTGTCCGTCAGGATGCGGTCCAGGCGGTAGCTCTGGAGGAGCTCTCGATGCAGCAGATTGATATCGTTGCGCATCTGCCGCATCTGGAGCGCCCGCTCAATCAGGAGCAGGACCTCGTCAATGTCGAAGGGCTTGATGACGTAATCGAAGGCCCCCAGCTTCATCGCCTGCACGGCCGTCTCCACTGCGGCGTAAGCCGTCATCAGGATCACTGCGGCGCCCCTGCGCAATTTTCCGATCTCTTCCAGCGCTTTGAGGCCGTCCATCTCGGGCATGCGGATGTCCATGATGACGATGTCCGGGGAGGTCTTGCGGAACGCATCGAGCCCCGTCAGGCCGTTGTCCGCACAGGTGACGTCGAACCCCTCCTTTCCCAGGACCACGGTCAGGAGTTTGCGCACGCTTTCATCGTCATCGACAACCAGGATCCGGCTCATGCTTCCGGCATCTCCCCAATATCAGCAAGCATTCCGGGTAGCTGGATCGTCACGGTCGTCCCCTTCCCCGGTTCGCTCTTCATCACAATCGTGCCGTTGTGCTCATGGATGATGCGATTGACTACTGCAAGACCCAGGCCGGTCCCTGCCGGTTTCGTCGAAAAAAAAGGATCGAAGATCTTCTCGATATGCTCCGGTGGAATTCCGCATCCGTCATCGGCGACGGAAACGGTCACCTTCCCGGGGGTCTCCACTGCAGTCCGGATGACGATCCTGCCTCCCGATGCCATGGCCTGGCCGGAGTTGATCAAGAGGTTCAGCAGGACCTGCTTGAGCTGCTCCGCGTCGGCCCGGATCATGGGAAGGTCCTGAGCCAGCCTTAGATCGATCTCGATGCTCTGTTTCGCGGCCCGGTTCCGGACCAGGCGCATGATTTCCCCTCCGATCAGGTCGTTGAGCTGCACGGGCTCGAAATGGGGGGGGGCCGGCTTGGCGAACTTCAGGAGCTCGCCGATGGTCCGGTTCAGGCCGTCCACCTGGCGGATGATGAGGGGAGCATACTCCTTGACCTCCTCCGGATCCCCGCTTTTCTGGAGGTACTGCACGAATCCCCGGATGGACGTCAACGGGTTCCGGATATCGTGGGCGATGCCCGCGATCAGCTCTCCCAGGGCCGCCAGGCGGTCGGCTCGCAGGACCTGCTTCTTAAGCTGCATGGTTTCGCTGATGTCCTTGAAGATCGCCACGGCACCGATGACTTTGCCGCTGCCGTCCCTGAGGAGGCTGGTGCTGCTGCTCACATGGACGGTCCTGTCCTGGAGGGGGACGTCGAGGTCCACGCTCACGTATTCATTGCCGTTCCGGAGCGTGTTCAGGAGGTAGCTCGTGAAGCCCGCATCCTGGTCGAGGAGCGATTCGTAGGGGCGGCCGACGACCTCCTCCGGGTTGAGGCCCATGATCTGCTGCCCGGCGGGATTGATGGACGTGATGATGCCGCTGACATCCACCGTGATGACCCCTTCTGCGATGCTCCAGAGGATGTTCTCGTTCAGCGAACGGGCGTCGATGAGGGCTCTGGCCATCTCGTTCACGGCATCGCTGATCTCGCCCATCTCTCCTTTCAGGGACCGGACGGGCTTCCTCAGGTCCAGTTTCATCCGGTTCAGGCCGAACTTGATGATGCCCACGTCCCGGGTTAGCCTCTGGGCCATCAGAAAGCTCAGGGCCAGACTCAGGACCAGTCCGAAGGACATCACGACGATCACCGCCCGATCCATGGCCAGGGCCTGCTCCTCGACGGCCGCGGTGAACTCGTTGGCCCAGATGTAGCCCTTCACCTGCCCGTTCCGGATGATGGGCCACATGGCGTTCATGATGTGGCCGCGTGCCATCGATCCTGTCTCGACCGAGGGAAGCCCCTTTGCCATCACCTGCCACCCCGGGTGGTCCGCGGGAAGGATTTCGCCCACCTTGTTTCCGTATTCCCGGCTGGGGCCATAGGTGATGGCGGCGTTGATCTCTTTCCCGTAATAGCCAACGCCGACACCTGGATTCGCCTCGGCGATCCGGTCGGTGAAATCCCGCAGGCGCTCGTTCAGGAAACGGACCTGCGCCATCCGGTCGTTTGGATCGCCTCGGTATCCTCTCAGGATTGCGTCGAACCCCTCCCCCAGGTAGCTGTCGAGGATTTTCGTGATGCCGAAGAGCTTCGCCGTTTTCTCTTCCAGCAGGGCCTCGCGGCCCTTTCGCTCCAGGACATAGCCCGTCGATATGATGGGAATGCTGATGGCGACCGCCAGGACGAGGAACAGCCGTCCCCGCAGGGTCTGCGGCAGCAATCCGGCGGGAAATCTGAATTTTAGCATAGAACGCCCTGACTCCTTGACGGACAAGAACATCTCCGGATGTGGTCCTATCGGAAAGGCGGCCGGCGTGTCAATCCTCTTGAAGAATCTGAAGAACAGGCTGCAGACGGACCGTGTGCGGAATCGGGGCAACGGGGGATGAATCGCCTGCCATGGGAAAGGAGCGTGAACTTTTTCTCTCTCTTCTATACCCGGATGTCTATGAGGAGTCCTTTCTGCGGCCGGCTCCCCAGTACCTGAACGTAACCGCTCCGCGTGTCCCGAACGCGGGAATACCAGTTCCCACCGTAATCGTCGAAGAGATCGATGGTAATAGAACCCGGGGGGCTCGGCACCTGCCCGGCCAGGTCCTGCCGGAGAGCGTTTCGAAGGATCGGAAGGTTCCGGTGCCGGGCACCCGGAGACGGGTTCGCCGTCGTCGCGGGTCGGTGCTCATCCTGCCCGCGTTGCCGGTCCGGGATTGGAACCAAGTTCCGGTCCACTCCCTCGACATGGGTGATTATCAACGTCCCGTTGATCGTTATGGATCCGCCTCCGGTTAACGCAGCCGCAGCCGGTGAGGATTCTACCCGCAATGGCGGAAGGGGTCACCGGCCGGGCTGATACAAGAGAACATGGAGCGGAAGCTCCGTCAATGCTTGAAAATCATCGAATGCGCCATGTGCCGGTCGAAGTTGTTCAGGTAAAGCGCCGCCAGTTTCGAAGAGCGGACGACCAGCATGTTCTCGGCGTTCTTCTCCTCCGCTTCTTTCGTGAAATTGAAGGATCCGGTGATCACCGTCTCCCTGTCGATAAGCATCACGTTGTTGTTGGCCACGGTGTGATCGCTGTCGATGTAAACCCTGATGCCCGCTTTTTCCAGCACGAAGGCCGTCGTATCCTTTTCTCTCATCTGGCTCCGGTCCAGGAGCGCCGTGACCTTGACCCCCCGCTCCCGGGCATCCGCCAGGGCCTTGGCGATCTCATAGGACGGGAAGGAATGGGCGTGCAGGATGACTTCGGACCTGGCCTTGTCGATCTCCTTGATGACCGTAGCGGAGAGGCCGCCCCGGGGCGAGAAGAAAACATCGGCGGAGGAGATGGCTTTGACCGTCTCAGCCTGTGCCGCAGACGCGGCCAGCAGGAGGCAGAAGGCCACGAGTGGCATGATCCATCTTGGTTTCATCCTCGGCACCCCCTCACTTGAAGGTCACGGTGACCTCGGCGGGTCCCTTCGGGTCCAGACCGACATATCGTGCCCGGACGGTCGTTCCGGGCGCCGTCGGCGTCAGCTTCGTAATCGTGCCGAGCGACAGGAGGTCGCCCTTCTTCAGCGCGATGCCGTCTTTCTTCAGGGAATCCCGAAGCCAGAGAACCACGTTCATCGGGTGGTCCAACAGGCTGCTGCCGGGGGCCTCCACGAGCATCTTCCCGCTCTGGTCATAGATCTGGCACTTGAAGGTCTTCAGCCGCTCCATCCATTCGGGGGTCGCCTGGACGGGAATCGGCTCCCCGACGACACCGTAGCGTGCGGCAACATTGACGGCGGCGAGCAGGGTGCCGTTGATCTTGACGTCCTTCGCATAAACGAGATCGGGAAGCTCGATGAAGGGAATCGCCGCGTCGATCGCCTTCAGGGCCTCCATGGGGGTGGCCGCCGTGTTGATGAATTCGCTCCCCACGCGAAGGATCAGGTCGCCCTCGTAGAGGGGCCTCGCCCCGAAGGCGGCCTCGACGGTCACGCCCGACTTCAGGATCATTTTCTCCATCAGCGTGCCGCGCACCGGGGCAGTGACGCCGAAGACCTTCTGGACGTTCGGGTTCGTCAGCCCCGCCTTGTACCCGATCACCTTTCCGAAGGCCGGTGCGAGGGCTGCGTTGTATTCCGCCTGGATTCTCATGGCCTGTTCCAGCGTCGGGGAGGGATCGGGCGCCGGTGCGGGGATCTTCTTCAGGGAATAATCCGCAAGCTTCGCCCCCTCTCCTGCCGCAAACGCACCCTGGAAAAGGGACATGACAAGAAGCACACCGAGAAACGCAACGCATGACCGTCTGATTCTTTTCATCGCAATCCCTCCTGATTCTGATTGTTCGATGCTTCTTTTGGAATGCCCTTTCCGGACGCCCCGGCCCGTCCTCCCGGGAGCGAGGCTGCGACCGCTTCAGCGACCGCTTCCGCCACCTTCCGGTTCCCGCCGGCCGTGCAATGGCAGTGATCCCAGAAGTCTTCCGCCCTGAAAGGTCCCGTAGCGACGACCGCAATCCGCTCCTCCCCGGCAATCCGCCTCAATTCCGTCTCCAGCCGGGCGACGAGATTCTTGAAACGCGGACCGAACGTCCTGTCCTTCCCGAAATGAGCAGGGTCGGGCGATGTGGGCAGATCAACCAGGATGACGCCGATGCCTCGCCCCTTGCAGAGCAGGATCATGGACCGCATGTTCTCCCCGTACACGAAGAAACGGTCCTCATTGGCGGAAAAATCCATGTTCTGGAACTGTTCGATGGTGATGTGTCCCGAGAAATCGCGAAACGGGATGGCAACCTCCTCGCGGAAGACGACCGACCCCACCAGCTTCAGAAAATGGCTGTATCGGGCCGCGGTCCAGAACGCGGAGGGCTGCACACGATGATAGGGATTGGGAAAGACATGCGTGTAATCGTACCCCATGCCGGGAACGCTGTAGGGCAGGTAGTCGTTGTAAGCACTCTTGATGACGACGATGTCGGGGTTGTAGTGGATCAGGCGAAACGCGAGGTAGGAAAGGTTGAACGCCGAATTGTGCGAGCCGATTCCGGCGTTGATCACGTTGACGCTCCTGTACCCGGAGCCGGGATTCATCCATTTCTGAAGGATCGTCTCCAGGTAGTGCGGAAAGGTCTCGTCCGGTTTAACTCCTGTCCCTTCCACGGTGCTGTCGCCCAGGCAGACGATCCGGAGTTCGCCCTGGGGCTTGGGAAGCTGGAATTCCCCGCCCTTGGTACCCATTGAATTGACCTGTCCCGCGTATGCCGGATGGCGGGGATTGAATTCATGATGCCAGAAGGTGTTCGGAAGCATCTGGATCTGATCGGCTCCCGAACGGCAAAGGGCCTGCACGTTTGCTTTGGTCACGGGCGATATGGAGATCCGCCAGATCAGGAATCCCCCGATTTCCAATATGGCCAGCGACAGCAGGAAGGCCAGCAGGGAAGAGAGAAACCGCTTTCCTCGATGTTTTCCCGCCTCGCCGCTGCCGATTGTCGAGTTCTTCATGCGTTCACGATCACTCTCATTTGCTTACCGGAAACCGCTCCCGATATCTCAGACTTTCGGAATATGGTCAAGATGATGCGCCTCTTCGGAGACTCCGTCCGGAGCATCCGCAGCCTCGGCCCGGGCTTTCAGCGCCCGGTTCATCTCTTCGAAGCCTTTTCGTGTGTCCCGGTCAAGCCGGCTCGTGAGGAAAGGCACCAGGAGCCCGCTGAACGATTCACTCTGCCGGAAAACAACCTTCCCGTCGGCAACCGGCCGGATCTCGAAGCTGTGGGTGCCGTCGAACAGGCCGGGCAGCAGAAGCCGGCCCCGCCACCTGAGTTCCCGTCCGGGTTCCGCCACGAGCACATGGGGACGGAAGGTCATGCCCCCGGCTCCGCCGGTCTGTATGAACACCTCAAGACTCTCCCCTTTCCGCGGAACACCGCGGATGGAACGGATGAACGGATTCCACTCCGGATAGGCGGCGAAATCCATGAGGACTTCCCAGACCCGGTCCGGCGAGGTGTTGATGTTTGTTTCCGACTGCAGTTGATGGCTGAACATGAAATTTTGACAGGGTCTCCTTATGATGAACCGGGCCCTTCCGGCCCGGAGCATGAACATTCCGTGTCTTCCGCGGCGGTTGCCTCCGTCTGGAGCACGTACATCGGAAACACGCCGAAATTCTTTGCCAGTGGCATCTGTCCCACGTACTCGCAGGCACAGTCTTCCAGACGCATTGCCGTAACAAGGGCGGCGACGGCCTGGCTGACGTAGATCTTCCCCGGCGGAGTGATGGGCTCGATCCGGGCGGCACTGTTGACGTGTGTTCCGTAGCAGGTCCGGCGGCCCGTCACGGGATCCCGCCCTACATAAACCGGACCGGCGTGCAGGGCGACACGAAGATTGACGCCGGCGGGCAGGCCGAGGGCGGCCCAGTCCGTCCTTTTCACGCGATCCAGAAGAGTCCGGCTGTACCGGATTGCGTCGCCGGCGTTCCGGAAGACAATGAACAGCCCGTCTCCCCAGGTGTTTTTCGCGGCGGTCCGAATGCCGATCTCCTTTTCTATTCTCCCGACGGAATCCAGGAAATGGGCGACAAAATTGGGCATCTGCCGCTCCTCGAGCTTGCTGAAGTGAACGACGTCGGCAAACAGCATGATCATGGTCTGTGTGGTCAGCCCAGCGGGAAGCCTCGTGGAGGCTCGGGCGCGCCGCGATTCACGGCGGACCTCAATTGCGCCCCCGCGCAGTTTCCCGAGATCGATGACCTTCACCGAGTGGCCGAGCTGCTTCCACTCTTTCATCGTCCGGTCCACACTTCCCGCGGCCGAACTGGACCGGCCGTCCCAGAGCACCAGTGGCAGGAGCTCGCAGCGAAGCTGTTTCGCCCGGATCATGGCCAGGCCGAGGAGCAGGCGATTGGCATAGCGGAACACGACGCTCCCCTCGTCAAGGCGCTGGTTGCTCGTGGCGATGACGCGCCTTGCCTTCTCCAGGACGCGGTCGTACCGGTCTTTCCAGTCCATGTCGTTCCGGATCGCAACGCTGTCGGAGAAGAATTCGTCGCGGCCGTACGGCAGCACCACGTGTGTTTCGCCGCCCGCGGCCAGAACCGCCTCGTGGAACAGGATGGGCGCGCCGCAGGCGGCGGACGAAAAACCCGCCGCCACGCGCAGGCCGGAAACGCAACGCCGGATCTCCTCCTCCACGGTCTCCACGAGAGACGGCGGAAAGCGGGGTTCCTTCCGATCTGCGAAGTCGATCATGTGCCCGGCGAAGACAACGACCCTTGGCAGAGGCATGATCTGCTCCAGCGGAGCCTGGTCTTGGCAGAGCAGCGCAAGGATGCTCCCGGCGATGTGCCTCACCTCGGCCGTGTCGCCGATGCGCCCCTGTCCCAGCTCCGCCAGCTTCCCGAATGTCTCGAATCCCCTGTGGAACGCTCCCTGGAGAATCGAGGCGACGCCGTCGATCGCCCGCAGCCAGAAGGTGTCCTTCCCTTCCTGCCCCGTTTGTTTCAGGACCTCGCGTGTGTCCAACCCGATCCGCGTCGCCAACTCGATGGCCCGATCCGCCCGGCCGAGTTCCAGGGCCAGCCAGGCCGCATGAATGCCGCTCCACATGCCCCGATTGGACCGGTAGGCCTCCTCGTAGAGCTCGAAGGAGCGCTCCAGGCATTGCAGCCGGGTTTTCGTGTCCGTGGTGCGCTCTGCGAGATCGCGCAAGGCCCGGGCCATCGGCGCCAGAGTCCCCTGGTCCCGGTTTCCCTCCCGCATGAGCTGTCGCAGGATGCCCAGGGCCTCCGCGGGTCCGCCGGTTCGAATCAGGGCCAGTGCCTGGAGCTGGCGCAGGAGGACGTCGTCCGGGAAATCGGCCAGGGCGCGCCGGACGGAATCATAGGCAAGAATCGGCTCTCCCTGCTTGAGGAGCGTCTCTACCCGGTAACGCTCTTCCTGGAGGTTCGATTCCGGCGTTCGGGGGACCTCGATCCGCACCCCGGCGTTGAGAAGCTCATCCAGGTTCTCCCTTGCCGCGGAGCGAACCAGGAGCTTCTGCTCGTCGTTGAGCGATTCATAAGGCAGGTCGTCGTAGCGAACCTTCCAGAGCTCATCGGGATATTTCCGCAGCAGGTCCCTGTGGACCTGTCCCGCGAGCATCTCCAGGAGCTCCTGGTAAAGGGTGGGGTTTTCGAATTCGACAGGCATAGAGTTCATCCCTTGGGGTATCGGCCGTTTTCCTGCATGGACGCCGGGGATCATGGAAGTCCGGACTTTTGAAGCCGGACGGTGTCACCATGTTTCCCAGTGTATCTTCTCTCTCTTGAACTTGTCTTTCGCCTTCTCGCCGCCGGGGGCGGGAACGCCGATGGCGATGACGTTCAGGGGAATGACCTCCGGCGGGATGCCGAGGGTCTTTCGCACATGCCCCATCCTGTCGTCATACGGATAGGCCGCCGTCCAGACGCCTCCGAGCCCGAGCGCCTCGACGGCCAGCAGGATGTTCTCGCCGGCCAGCGATGCATCGATGATCGCAAATTCCTTCATCTTATCGTATGCTTTGGCGGTCTCCGTGCAGACAATGATGGCCGCCCCCGCCCGGGTCAGCATCTTGGCATAGGGAAGCCCCGCCGCCAGGCCGTCCAGCGTTTTTCGATCGGTCACCACCACAAACGACCACGGCTGCATGTTGACCGCCGTGGGCGCCGCCATGCCCGCCTTGAGAATCGTCTCCAGATTGCCTTTGCCCACCTCCGCTCCGGTAAACGTCCTGACGCTCTTCCTGGAATGGATGACAGAAAAGGTGTCTTTCATCTTCGCAGCCTCCCCGGCGTACGCTGAGCCCGCCACCAGCAGGCACATCACGGCGCTGATCCAGATTTTCCTCATGGTCCGTTCCCCTTTACAGATCATATTGTTCGAAGTTCCACCGTTCGAGTTTCTCGAAGGCCTCTTCCGCCGCCTTGAGGATCACCCTGAGGGAAACGGGCTTCGTGAAGAAATCGTCGAAACCGGCGGCCCGGCACTCCAGGAGGCCGAAGAAGTTGCTGTATCCCGTCAGGGCGTTGATGATCCCGATCTGGTTGTTTACGCGGATCATCTTGCAGAGCTCCAGCCCGCTCATCCCCGGCAGCTTGAGATCCAGGAACATGACCATGATGCTCTGGGTCTTGAGAATTTCCAGCGCGTCTTCCGCATCGAAGGCCATCCAGACTTCATAGCCCGCTGATTCCAGGGCCTCTTTCAAGAGATTCAGAATCTCCTCCTCGTCGTCCACGAGCAGGATCTTCTTCTTTTTCGATTCCTCCATTCGCTCTCTCCGCGTCCGTTGAAGGGTCATCGTGGGATTCGTGAATGTCGACGATCCTGGCGAATCCTGCGTAGTCCTTTGTCCTGTATTTTCGGATCGCCATCAGCCTGCCGGTGATTTTGTGCATCCTCTGGACCTGCTCGAAGATGGTCTTGAGCTTGCCGCGCTGTGGCTCGTTTTCCGGGGCGTTCATCAGGAGGAGTTCGGAAAGCCCGGAGATGACCTGCATGGGCTGGTTCATCTCGTGGCACACGGCTCCCGCCATCTCCAGGACGCCCTGTAGTTTTTCCCGGTACTGCTTTTCCTCCTCCGCCTGCCTGCGGTCCGACAGGTCGCGGCAGACAAAGGCGAGTCCAAAGGGCGCTCCGTCCCTGTCGCGCAGGACATCGCCATGCAGCTCAAAGGGAACCTTCCGTCCACCCTTCATGATCAATTGATATTCCCTGGGGCCGAGCCTTCTCTCCTGCATGAGCTTCGCGTTTTGCTTCAGCCTTTCCCGGTCTTCGGGTGTCACGAAAGCCAGCATATTCCGGCCTTCAATGTCGCCCCTGGAATAACCGCTGATCTTCAGGGTGTTGTCGTTCACAAAGAGGATGTTGCCGTCGAGGTCGGTGCGGACAATGACATCGGGGATGGAGTCGACCAGTTTCGTGTACACTTCCTGGCTTTCCCGCAGTTCCTCCTCGGCTTTCCGGCGTTCGGCGACCTCCCGCTCGAGCGTCCGGTTGACACTCTGGTACTCGATTGTCTGGCTTTCCAGTTCCTCGTTGATCCTGTTGACCTGCTCCCGCTCCCTCTCGACCTGCCGCGCCAGGAAAAAGTTCCGCCGGGCCTGGTATTCCAGGGAATAACAGGCGATCATCCCGATGATGTTGGCACTGATGAAGAAGAAATTGTTGCTGACCAGCACGACCATGGGCGTCTGGACGATCCAGACTGCGGCGATCTCGTACAGGGCCACCACCACCCAGCCGGTCAACGTTGCCATGAGAAAGGGAATGCGTACAAAGGCGTAAACCCACATGAAAAGAAGCAGGAGGCCCGCGTAATAGGAATAACCGATCGGTGGCGGGGCAATGACGATCATCCAGATGATTCCGGCACCGGCCAGGATGGCCACGGCCGTGATCATTTGATTTCCATAACGTTCGAAGGATCTTGTAAACGACAGCAGGAAGGTTGCGATAATCAGGGGATCGATGACGGCAAAGCGGATCAGCCATGTCATGCCCTTGTTTTCGGGCATGAGCAGATAATCAAGGACACCGAAAGCGGAATAAAAGAGAGCCCCCACGATCATGGCGGCCCGGTTGTGGGGGAGAGATGCCCGGAAGTGGTCAGATTGAAACGGTGTCTCGAGGGTAGACGAGTCGCCGGCATATTTCAGGGTCAGCGGATGCAGTTTCATGATGCCCTGACGGTCCGAACTTGATTTCATGACTCTCCAGCCGCACGGGAACTGCCGGCACGTCCGTCTGCCCTGTTTGATGGAAGCGGTCAGGCCGGAATCGATCCTTCCTGCCCATGGATGTCCGTTCTCCGTTTCCGGTCCATTCGGTGTTGGACGGCACCTTGCCGGCTCCAACTTCAGGCAATGTCGCACAACACGATGGAAAGGTCCAGTTGATTGACGTTTGCCGGAAGAGCCCTGGATGGACTCCGCTGCCGGACGGGGACACCCTTCACTGCAGCCGCTCGAAGAGCCTGAACGCAGCATCCATGGCCAGCTCTCCGCCGATGCCGTGCAGGCCCGTGTCGGCGCTGCAATGGTAAAGGTCCCGTACGTACGGATCGACGATCGGCGGACGGTCTTCGCCGACCTGGCCGATGATCTGGCCGATGCCGATCACGGAGCCCTCTTCGCTGCCGAAGTGGTCGATGTCCTTCGGAGTCGTCGAAGCGGTCCAGAGGATGTGCCTCCGTATATCGGGAAACACGACCTCCAGCGAGTTCATGATCGCCTGTTCCCATTGTTTCCAGACGGCAACGTCGGAGTTGTACGGCAGTTTCGCCGAGGCGCCCACGATGATCAGCTGTTTCCCCTCCGGGGCCGCCTCCGGATCCATGTTCGACACGACCGGGATCATCAGGCATGGGGCCGCGTCCGGCAGATCTCCCGTCTCTTCAACGTTCCGTTCAAACTCGCTGAGATCGCTCCGTCCGATATAAAAGATCATGGAATCGTTGGATATCTTTTCGTTCAGGGCGATCTGGAGGATGGAGGTGCTGTAGGAATACCGGTAGCCGTTCACCCTGTCCCTGAATTCCGCCGGGTACGCATCCCTTCCGACCAGTCGATTCACCGTGTCTTTCACGGTCGCGTTGCTGATCACGACGTCCGCCCTGATTTCTTCTCCGTTTTCCAGAACGACCCCCGCCGCCCTGCCGTCCTCCACGACGATCTGCCGGACGCCCGTTCCCGTCCGGACCGTGCCGCCGCGCTCCCGGATGATCCGGCAATAGGCCTCGGGAACTGCCCCGGTACCGCCGATGGGATAGCCGACCGCCTTGTTCCTCCATATTTCATTCTGGCACCTGGCATACTCTCCGATGGGCGTTTCGTCATCCCGCGTCACAAAGTATATGGACGTGAAAAAACCGATCAGCCCTCTCGCCAGGTCCGAATCCACATATCGGCTCACATAATCCGCGATGCTGACGTCGTTCAGCCTGTCGCAGTCCGCATCGGACAATTGGGAGATATCGAAGAAAAACTTCATGAACCGGTCGGACTCTTCCTTCGTGAATCCCATTTTTTCCGCATCGTAGGGGAACCGGACCCGCTGCCCCTTGAAATTGACGACTGGCGACGGCTTCACCGCGTAGCGCCACTTCACGTAATCGGAACAGCCGCAGATCTCAAGGGCCCTTCCGAAGAGTCCCCGGTCGCAGTTCGCCAGCATATGGCAGCCCACGTCCAGCTTGAATCCCTCGTTCTGATATGAGGCGAACCTGCCCCCGATCAATCTCGACTTTTCGATCAGCGTTACGTTGAATTTTCCGGTATTCGCCAGCAAGGCGCCGACGGCGCTGCCCCCTACCCCGCTTCCGACAATGATCACGTCTTTCGCCGTCACATCCCACCTCCGCAGAATTCCCGCTGTCGCCTCCATTCGGTTGGTTGATGAATTGCCGGTTTGCTTCGAGATTCCCTGAAACTGTCGTCAGTCACCCGCGCCGCCTTTGAAGAACGGCTGGATCAGCTTGAAGAACCCGCCGGAAAAGACCATGAGGGCCTGATTGCGGTTCTCCAGGTTCACCGCCGCCTCCAGCGACGGCGCGTCAATGTTCTGGTCGAGGACCCGTTTCGTCAGCTTCAGAGCCCCGCTATCCTTGGCGAGCATGGGGCGGGCATAGGAAAGGGCCGCCTCGATCAGGTTCTCCGCGGACACGACCCGATTGACCAGTCCGATCCGCTCGGCCTCGTCGGCCTTCACCTTCCGGCCGGTGAAGAGGATTTCCGACGCCCGGGCGACACCGATCAGCCGGGGCAGGAAATAGGAAGAGCCCAATTCGCCGCCGGTTAGCCCAAGGTTGGCGAAGGAGGCGATGAAGGAGGCCTCCGGTGTTGCCACCCGGACGTCGCTGGCCATGGCTATGGAAAAGCCGCCTCCCGCCGCCACACCGTTTATGGCGGCGATGACCGGCTGGGGAATGCGCCGCAGGCCCAGTGTCAAAGCGGCGAAGCGCTCCTGGACCTTCTCCAGGAACTGCGCCGGGTCGGAGAAGGTCCTGGTCTCCCCGTGGATCATCGAGTCGTCCAGGTTCGCCCCGGAGCAGAATCCCCGGCCCGCACCGGTGATGACCAGGACCCGGATAGCGTCGTCCCTCGACAGAACGGCGAACAGTTCATCGAATTCGTCCAGCATCACGCCGCTGATGGCGTTGAGATGCTTCGGCCGGTTCAGGGTGACGAGGCCCACCCGGGTCTCGATCTCTTCAAACAGGATGGTCCGGAATGCATTCATGGCTACTCCTCAGGGCATCCACTGGGGGATATCCGGCTGATCCGTTGCGAATCCTCCCGGACAGCACCGGCAAAGCGGCCCTGGCCTGGGAGCCTGCCGGGAAGTCTTGAGCCGCCCCAAGGCCTTTCGCCCCTGCCGATCGATGCGACGGGCATTCGTTTGAACAAATGCAACATCAAAAAATGAGAAACCCCACTTCCTTCAGGAAGCGGGGTTTCTCATCCATTCGCATACCGTTGACATGACGATGTTTTTCAGGTCTCGACGTTTGCATTCGAATTACTTGACCATTCCTGTACGGAAGGGGCCGGAAACCGATTCTTCACTCCATTCGGAAATGCCCCGGGAGCAAGCTGCTTCCTGCTCCCATCCCTTTTCAGGGGGTCACGGCGATGGTGCACCCGCCGCTGTCTATCCACTCCCGGGCGCTCTGGTAGGTCTTGCCCGTCTTTGCCCGGTAGCAGGCATTGCTGCACATGTCGACGACCTGCGCCAATGTCGCATCAACAAGGGCGTCCGTCGCATCGCCGGGCTTTCGCTGAAGGAGGGTTCCCCGCGTATCGGGGGATTTCAGGACACCGGCGATTTCCGTACAGCTTTTCGTCGTGGCCGTCGCAGTGGCCTGGCATTGGGCGATGATGTCATAGACTGCCAGGCAGGCCTGTGCCCTCAGGTCCTGCGGAGCGGATTCGGCGTACGCGAGCACGGGACAAAGAATCAGAAGAACAGCGATTTGTCCTGCAAAGCAGACCTTTTTCAAGATGCCCTTCATCGGTTCTCCTCCTTTTCAGGAATTGGGGGCTCCCGAGTATCCCATGTCGGGTCCCGCTCCGCCGCCGTCCTGGCGATGAGCGGTGGGAGGTGCTGCGTTCTCAAGCTCCCTATCTGCAGACCGCCCGACTCAACGAATCATACACCGTACCGGGCTCATATTCATATGCCGCCGGTTTGTCGGACGTTGCCCGCTTCAGGACGTTCCCCGATTGGTCGTATATCGCATACTGGATGATCTTATAACTTCGATTCCCGCAGTCGATTTCGTAGAGGATCACATCGCGATACATCCTGTCTTTGATCTCGGGGAAGGTTCCGCCCATGGACTCAATCGCTTCTTTTGAAAACACAAGGTTCACCCACACCCGGACCCTGCCGTTCTTCAACCGGTGGATGGAGTCCCGGGCGTAGTAATAATCGCCGCCCGCAAATTTTCCCAGGAATACGACGTCTTCCGCTCCGGCACCGCTGGGAGCGAAACTCGCCGATACAAGCGCGGCCACGATCATCCACATGAAAAGACGGATTTTGGTTTTCATTGTAGCTTTCACCTCCCGCCTCCCTTGCATCTTCCCCCGGGACGGACCCGTCCAGGCGGCAATGCTTCCGTTCGATGGATCCGGCCGGAACGGGCAATGCTCCCGGTCATGCCTTTTCCCTGAGCATCTGGATCTGCATGTCTTTATCCTTCCACAACTGCTGCACCCATTGGTGCATCACATCGCGAAAAGCCGGATCTTCCTCGTAATCACCGTGCATCAGATGTTGTGGTATTTCAATAGTTTTCATTCGCACCGTGATCCGCTTGACCTTCCCGCAGAGAAACTCCCAGAAGGTCGGAATCCCGTCCGGATAAACAATGGTGATATCCAGCAGGGAGTTGAATTTTTCGCCCAGCACGTTCATGGCAAGGGCAAGTCCTCCGGATTTGGGGCGCAGGAGAGACCGGTACTCGCTCTTCTGCCGGGCTTGCTTTTCTTTCGTGAAGCGTGTTCCTTCCAGAAAATTCATCACGCTGGTCGGAATTTCGGCAAATTTCTCACAGGCCTTGCGCGTTGCCTCAAAATCCTTTCCTTTCTGCTCGGGATGCTTTTCCAGGTATTCGGAGCTGTGTCGATAGAGGAAAGGATAATCCAGCGCCCACCAGGCAAATCCCATCAGGGGTACCCGGATCAGCTCTCTCTTGATGAAGAATTTCAGCAGGGGGATCCGGCGATTCAGCAGGTGCTGCATGACCAGGATATCGACCCAGGACTGGTGATTGCTGACAACCAGGTACCATCCGTTGTAATTCAGCCCTTCGACCCCCTGGACATCCCAGGTTGTGTTTTGCGTGAGGCGCATCCACCCGCTGTTGCCGGCTATCCAGTTCTCTCCAATCCAGTGAAGAATCCTGTTCAGCACCCGGCGCAACGACGGGATGGGCAAAAGAAATTTCGGAACGCTGAATACGAACAGAATGGATACCCACACCAGCACATTGAGGCACAGAAGAAATCCCGCGATGATTCCCAGAATGGTGGACGGCAGAAAATTCAGCATGGATAAGACCCTCTTCACAAGATATGGATTATGGGATTCGTGATTCTCCGACCTGTGGAAGCAGTCGGCAAGGACGACAAAGCTGCGACGGCCGACACAGCCATCGCAGCCTTCTTACGTGAACCTACGTGATTCGTAAAGAAGAATCCGGCGTCAACCCGAATGAGACCTTCCGGCTACGCTCTGCCGGGAAACAGGATGAATCTCCGGAGCAGGCTCCGGACGAAGCATCGCCATCTTGATCGTTCCGTACCCGATCGTCCGTTCTTCATCTACCGTTCCTTTGTGAGCACGTGATGATCATGGGGCAAAAGACATGCTTAACCCCCATGATAAGCCACTGAATGTGTTCGATTTGACGTAGGATATCCCAACCCCAATCTGGTCGAGCATCCATCGGCCTTTCAGATCGCCCGCCATGAGTCGGCTGCCCAGCGTATAGATGACATCGCTGTTCAGGCCCTCGCGAATATCCCCTCCCAGAATACCGGCAGAGGCGAAGAGTCCCGTATGCAGGGGGAAATCGAAAACCTTTAAGGGAAGCCTGACGTCCAGGTCGGCGCTGTTTTCCCAGTACGTCGAGCTTCCCGAAATCCTGATGTAATTGGACGATGTGGCCACATCCCGGGTCTTGAACCAGGTGTAGCGGGAGGTCAGGGTGAGCATCCAATGCTCCATCCATTTTTTCCTGTATTGAACATCCAGGGACGGGGCGAACGATACGGTGTCAACATACCAGTCAACCAGATGCTTCCCGTAGTTCAGCTGTAATTCGATGCCTGCCGGTGTAGCCGCATGGAACGAACTGGTTGTCTGCGAGTAGATCAGGCCGAAGGCAAGTCCGATGCTGAACGAGTCCGTCAGAAGGATTCTGGCGCCAAACTCAAATCCGGCGGCATAGGAAGTGTATTTGTCTTCATTTCCGGCCAGCAGGGGACTGTCGGTAAAGTTGTTCCTGGCGGTAGAATAGCCTATGCAGCCGCCCAGAAGCGGAACCCATTTCAGTCCGGTATCGGAGATCGGCTTCGGTTCACCTATGGTGCTCCGCCCTCCGAATTTCGTGATGCTCAAGGTCGAGTCGTTTGCGTCAAAGTTGAAGAAACCTCCCGAGATCCCGTCTTCGCCGTCCAGGATGGCAATGGTTTCCACCCTGGTGCCCACCATCCTGTTGAAATTGTCCAATTGCGCCTGGACCGCAGGATCCGCGGCATGAACCGGTGCGACAAGAAAAAAGACAGCCGCCGCAACGTGAGGGAGGATTATCAGGAGCAGCCGGGGACGCTTCATATTCTTCCAACGATTGAATGCGACGGAATAAAGATAAGGAAGAGAGGCACTCCCCGCCGTCTTATGGGTGCGGCATTTCTGTTGATGCCGGATCATTAGAGAAAAAGGCAGGACCGTCTCCGGTCCTGCCTTCCCTATGGTTTCTCTTTATTTTACCCGGAATGAGCCCGCCGGGATTTCTTCTTCCGGCGCATGGACGTAGCCCCTGATTTCCATGCATTCACGGATTCTCTGGTCAATCATGTCCGTGTTGCCGGCCTGGCCCATGTCCCTGCTGTAGGTCACGGCGGCCTCTTCGCATTCGAACTTGTCGGTTTTCGCCGAGCGCATGTCCTTCCCGGAGTTGTACCAGTACATGTTTTTCGGTGCGCAGCCGGACAGGATCAAAAGCAATAGCAACAGCAGCATCGACAGGATGGTCCATTTCTTCATATTTCAAGTACCTCCTCCATGGTTTCTTGTTTCACTGCTTCAACCCTCATTGGCAGCCATCGGCCGGGATGCCGGGATGCAGCTCGTTCTTGAATTTCCCCCATCCCATGACGGCCGCCGACGCCGCATTGGTGCACTGGTCCTGAGCGACACCGGAATCCAGGTTCAAATAGCCATTGGAATATTTCACCTGGCAGGTCATCGTCTGTGCGGCGTTGGAGCAGGTCGTGGTCATCCGGACCGCATCGCCTTCTTTCAGGAGCAGTACGATCGGGTTGGGGCCTGTGTACGTTGTCTCGGTGCCCTTGTTGATGCTGACGCGGGTCTTGAAGCCGTTTCCGGCATAAATGGTGAATTTTGACGCCCCCTCCTCCTTCGGCGTACAGGCCGACGGGTTCGGCCGTCCAAAACCGAGCTGGCGGACGTTGCCGGAGTTCCAGATAATGCTGCAATCCTTGTCCTTGCAGGCCGGAATGCTGTCGTCATCCACCTTGAGCCCGGCTGCCGGGTCGTACGTTGCCTTGCAGGAGACCTGCGTCAGGCTGTCGCACTCGTTGTTGATGGTCAGCCTGTAGCCGGCATCCAGATAGAGTTCGATCTCTTTCGTGTTCTCATCGAACGAAACGGACTTCTTGGCCGCATCCGGGGAGGTGATCGCGACCGATCCGGAGGTCTTGCTCGGCAGGAGCGTGAATTTCCGCCCCTTCTGTCCCTCCGGTTTGCATACCGACGGGTCGGGCGGGCCAAGCTGGAGGGCTCCCTTGTTGTAGACAAATCCACTCAGGGGGTCCGCACAGTCGGGGTTGTCCTTCGAGGTCGTCAGCTTTCCCGAGGCGGCGTCATAGGTGGTTTTGCAGGTAATCATCTGTTTCGGATCAGCGGGCAGAAGCGAGGTGACCGTGACCTGATCCCCGTCCTTCAGGGCCTTCAGGATGGGATGTTTTCCAAAGATGTCAACGGCCTTCCCGTCGTTCACGGTGACCTTGCCCTTCACGCTCTTGTCCGGATTGATGGAGAATGGATATGCATTCCCGTTTGTGCTCCGGGGGCGTGGTCCGATGGTGATGACGAAGGATTGACCGGCCTTGCTGGCACAGCTCGTCAGGCTGTCGTCGTCATGGTACTGCCAGGTGTAGGCCTTGGGAATGCGATCGTGGATGGCGCTTACGTATGCCTTGTACTTGTCCGGCCAGCCCTGGCATGACGGGACCGTCTTTTTGCCGAGCGGATCGCAGACGCGCTGAGCCAGGGCAAGCTGGTCATAGGATTCATTTTGGAGCTTGTATGGATTGAACGGGGAGCAGCCGCTGGAGTTGAGCGTGACCTTCGTGCCGTCCGGGCGCGTCAGGTCATAGCTGTTCTCACACTGGGGGAGCGGGATTTTGGCTTTCTGCTCGGCCGTGCACTGATTTCCACAGCCGCAGATCTTGTCGGCCGGTGATGCGCACTTTGCAGCAAGGGTGTAATAGTCCTGTTCGTAAAGATACCCCGGGTTGTCGTACCGATACTGCACATAGGGACCAAGGCAGACGCCGTCGAGGGTCGGCCAGGGGCAACCCGGCAATTGCCCGACGGAACGGATCTGGCATTTATCAGGATCTGTTGCAGGATCACAGTTCTCCTTCTTCGATCCCCCCAGAAGCCCGCAGTTCACATCGCTCGACTCGATCATGATCGGGAAATTGTAGCCGTCGACATAACTGACGTCGTACCAGGTGACACCCAGCGGAGACTTGACCGGATCGATATTGGAATCGAAATTGAACTCCGCCAGGGAAGACGGTTCGGCACCCACGGTGCACACCATCTTGTCGCATGTCTTCCCTGCTTCGCAGCAGTTCCCTTCCCTGCACTGGCCAGTCGTGGTATCGCATCCGGCACGGACGATAAAACGACCGTTGAAGTGCTTGCCCACGCACATGGTTTTTACCGCGTTGGAATTCAGTTGCCAGTTCGTCCATCCCTCTGGAGACGCCATGCCGCTCGACGCCTCTGCATCCCAGTATCCGATCCAGACGATCTCGTTACTGGTGTTCTTGAACGAAATGGAGTATTGGCCGTCTTTCGTGCAGGGGTTGTCATCTTCCTTCGCAGCGACAGGCTTCGCAGCCTTTGTTGCGGGTGCGGAGATGTCGAGACACTCCTTCAGGTGCTGTTCGTACAAGTCCCGGTTTCCGGGCTTGCCCATGTTCTTCGTGAATGCCGCCGCTTTCTGCTGGCATTCGTAAAGGATCTTTCGCGAGGCCATGCTGTCGCTTTCCGCCAATGCGGCCACCGGCAAAAGCGCCAGACAAAGCAGAATCAGCATCATCGTTGCGCCGGGGTACTTTCTGATCGGCATGTTGCTTCCTCCTTTGCTTATTCAATCAGGGTCATGTTTCATCTACGGTTGAAATCAAACAGAAATTTCGCCCGCCCGAGTATGAAAAGGTCGTCTTTCCCGTTGCCGGTTGCCGGGCGGCGGCCAGGCAGGCAGCGGCTTCGACCGTAAAACTGGGATCGGTGCTGCAGCCGGATCATGACCCCGCGGTTTGAGAGCGGAGCAACCATCCGGGCGATGAAAGAATCTTCCGCCGCGTCGTCCGGCTATTTCGGGACGAGCCGAAAAGGCGAGGGAGGGATGAACTCTCCCGGCTTAACCGAGACCTTTGTGGAATAGGGCTCGCAGCCCTCCGCCTCGATGGCCAGGGTGTAATCCCCGGCAGGAAGACCGAAGAAGACAAAGCCGTTCCGGCACAGGTAGTCTTTCGACGAGAGAAACGCCTTCAGGACTTCCCGCTCGCTCATGCCGTCCGAGGGCGCGAGGGTGCGCCGGATCCCCGCGCCTTCCAGCGCGACGGACCGGACCTTGTTTTTCCCGGCCAGATCCAGGAAGTATCCCCAGTAGTTGTCCCCGGCCCCGGCGGCCGCCGTGATGATCCCGGCAACCATCCCCTGGGGAACCAGGGTGTAGCGGACATCGGTGATCTTGCCGGCGGCTATGGAAACGGGGAGGTTGGCCGGCTCGGATCGGAATCCCAGCGCACAGAGTGTCGCTTCGTAATCGCCGGGCGGGATCGCCCCGGTTTCCTGCCTTGTCGTCAAGGGATTGAGCTTGAACTGCGTTTCCCCGCCATCTCCTTTCGCTGGAACAAGAACCAGCGCCATTTGCGGGGGAGGCTTCGTGTCGGGCGGACTGAAATCATGCCGGACATCTACATATCCGCGGGAGGAAGCCAGGTTCTTTTTGACGTTGGCCTCCGTCACCTCCGCGATGGCCTCGTACTGCCGGAAGACCTCCGGGCTGCTGAGGATGCTCAAGTGGTCCTCGTTGAAGCCCATCACTTTCCTGGCATCGGCCTGGGCCCGCGGGTCGAGCATGCTCTCCAGCGTCACGGTGTTGTCGTTGTTCCCACGAAAGAGGCTCCCTCCCCCCTTGTGGCCAAAGAAGAGGTAGTATCGCATGGTCTCGGGAAGCTTCTTCGAGAAGACGCGGCGGATGAAATCGCTGTCCGGCTCCATGTCTTTCCAACTGGGAATGACGGCGGGAGAATGCTCCACGCCGGTTTTCGCCCTGCTTTCCCCGTTCCAGGGCGTGGATATCGAGATGAAGAGCCTCACGCTCCGGTTGTGCTGGTCCCTCTCGATCAGGGCCGACCTGGAAACCAGGCCGCCCATGCTGTGCGCCACGACGAACAGCTGGTCGAAATTGTATTTTCCGTGGAGATCGTACAGCTTCTTTCTCAGGAAGAAGGACAGCGTCTCCAGCCTCGCCCCGGACGGATATTGGAATATCCACGGCTGGTATCGGGAGCGGTCGATGGTTTTGAGGAAATACCTCCAGTCTTGCGGGGAGCCCGCCGCGCCGTGGACGAACAGCACCGGGATCTTTTTGGGATTGTAGGGTTCGAGAAAATAGATGCTGCATCCGGCGGATTGAAACGATTCCAGGGGCTCCCAGAATCCCTTCTCACCCTGCTCCGCGGAGAAGGACGGATCGCTCAGATCGGCGATGGCGCCCGCCGATGTCGGATGCTTTTTCCTGCCGCCGGAATAAGCGGTCATGGGGCCGGCCAGCGGGGGGGCGGGCCGGCCGCCATCTTTTGAAATTCTGAAGTCGAGTCCCCAGGCGACCCCTCCCGGCTGTGGTGTGAGGGGGGCTCCCTTTTCATGGTGTCCCGCCCGCTCCCCGGGATCAAAGGCGGCATTGCCGTTGGCGTCTTCGAAGGCAAAGAGACGGTAGCGCCCCTGCCGAACGAGAAGCTCGTAGGGACCGGGCTCCGACAGCACGGCATAATCGCCGACGGAAAGGCGGCCGTCGTCGATGCTGTAGGCGATCACATAGATGGGTTTCCCAGGGGAGGAGGAACTGACGATTTCGCCGAAAAGAAGGGAAGACTCTTTCGAAAACTGAACGTCCTCCCTCACCTTCAGTAGCGCGCAGCCGCTGAAAAGAAGGAGGGTCAGAAGAATCACCAGCGCGAATCGTAATCGGTTCATGAAAAGATCCTGTCAACGTCACTCGCAGCACCCGGATGAAAGACCATTTGCATGGAAGGTGCATTCTTCCAAGCAAGGCAGCCATTGCACAATGAATGCCAAGAAGGCACATGACCTGAACGGCTTCTTAAAATCGGATGGTGTGGCGGTGATAACAAAAGGACACATGGATGCCGGGCGCAGACCGACTCCCAACATCCCATTTTCACATGCGAAACAGGAGGTAGACCGGCCGGGAGGAAGATCCGGCCGATAGAAACACGGCCGGGGCTTATCTCAGGAAATGGGCAGAATTGGCAACCTGCAAGTCAAAACTATGACTTTCCGGTTGCCGGGATATTGACGATTTCCGATATCATGAGACCCGTTGATCGCCCCGGCTCGTATGTGTTTCACGGAAGGATCAGACGGGCTTTTCCGGCAGGATCAGTTCGTAGAACGGCAGATGCCGGATCGGCTCAAAGCCCGATTTGACCGCCAGGTTGTACGAGCCCTGATTGCCGCGCCGGCAGGACCAGACCGGCTCCAGCCCTCTCTCAAGGCAGTATTCGATCAACCTGGCCGTGACAACGCAGGCAAAGCCTCTCTCCCTGAACGCTGGCCTGGTTTCCAGCCCCAGTTCCAGGATCCCGTCATGCCGGAACGATGAAAAAGCCGTCGCTGCCGCCTGCCCGTCGACCATGAGCGAAAACCCGGCACCGTGCGATATAAAATCGGACGCGTTGTTCCAGAATTTTTTCGGGACCACCGTGCCGTCGATCCGGTTGAAAAGATCCGCATCGACTTCGCGAATCTCGTAATGCGCAAGGTCGATGCCTCTCTTGAAACCTTCAAATCGGTCCGGTTTGAACGTGAAATTGACGCGCTCGTGCTTGACGACGGCAACCCCGGGGTTGTCCCGTCCTCGATCGTCGTCGCAGGGTATCAACCGGTCACCGAGCATGCGGTCAATTCTCGCCTCGATCTCCGATGGAAACACCTGCATCCACTCCGCCGCCTTTCTCAAGCCGCGAAGCCCCAGCAGATGGTCTTTCAGCTCCGAATGCAGAAATTCGTCATGGACATTCCCATACAGCAGGGACATTCCATAGGGATGGACGATGTAAAACGCCCTGGGAAACGCAACGTCATCCACGTAAATGCTTCCCGCTACGTGCTTCTCGGCGACCGATCTCGCAAAATAACAGTTGACGGTAACCTCTCTCAACGCTTGAACGGCCTGCGTGAAGGCATCCAAGGGCAGCTGCTTCATTCCGGTATCATCCTCACATTCCAATTCTTTTTTTACCGCTCGTCCCCGATCGCCCCCGGCCAGATGTAGTAGAACCCCGTCGTCAGGTTCAGGATCTCCGGCAATTCGACGTTGACCAGGGAGGGTTTCCGGTCTCCGGAGGCGGCCGCCGCCACGTTGTACAGGTTGTCGTCGGGATACTCGTCGCGGCGGTACACCACAACCCGGGCCTCATCCGGCAGGCCGGCCAGCTTTTTCGTTTCCTTCACGGCGTCGCTCAGGTAGCCGATGCGGTCGATCATTCCCAGCTTCAGTGCCTCCTCCGCCAGGAGGATCCGGGCCGTGGACATCTCCGCCAGCGCCTGCGCATCCAGTTTGCGATGCTTTCTGACCAGGGAAAGGAAGCGATCGCCGAGGCGGTCGACCGTTGCCTGGAGGAGCTTCTGCTCTTCCGCCGTGGTTTCCCGGAAGGGGGAGCCCATATCCTTGTTCTTTCCGTGTTTCTGTACATCCACGCCGAGGCCGATCTTTCCCATCAGGCCCATGGCCTTGGGCTGGATGAAGATGACACCCACCGAGCCCGTCAGGGTGGTCGGATGAGCCATGATCAGGTCGGCCGGCAGGGACATGTAGTACCCCCCGGAGGTGGCCATATCCATCATGGCCGAGACGACCTTCGCTCCCGTCCGCTGCCTGTATGCCGTGATCTCGTGATACAGGATGTCGCTGGCCGTGATGGTGCCGCCCGGCGTGTTGACCTTGAACAGCACCGCCTTGATGCGCTTGTCCTTCTCGGCCTTCCTCAACTGTGAGACCACCTCCTGGACCAAGCTGGGACCGGTGGTGATGAGCCCCTCCCGGGGGCTGTCGGAGATCACGCCCCTGACGGGAATCATGAGAATCCTGTCGGCTCCGCTACCTTCAAGGGTGAACTCTTTCAAGGGGTCCTTCGCGTCCGGGAAAAGCTTGACCTGGGGGCCGGCACAGGCGGTGATCAGAAACAGGGCCAACAAGGTGGCAATGAGGCATAATCTTTTCATGTCATCCTCCTTTGGAGAGCAAAAAACACTAACCTTGTTTACGCATCGACCGACGTTTCCCGACAACAATAAACCCCGCGGTCTTTCAGGAGGCGGGGTTTTTATCTGCCGGCCGTGTCGTTCATCCGAACGGCTCAGATCGTTTTCTGATGGGTCAACCTCGTTCGCTTTTCATCGAAGGTACCACCCCTTTCGCCAGAAAGCCACCAAGGAAATGAACCAGCGCGGCAGGACCGGGCCGGCATCTTTTCGGTGAATGCTTCCAATTTGGGCAGCACACTACCTGACGTCCGAGACAGCCCTTTCATGAGAAACCGGATGGCGCGAAACGGCAGGGTTGTTTCATGTTCATTCGTTGACAAGCCCTATGGTTCCGCCTACAGTCCGGCATTGAAAAGGCTCGCATCGTCAACCGCTGAAAATCGACGGAACCAAGGGAATCCCGATTCCATGCAACGCGCTTATGATCTCGACAGACTGCGGGTTGTTCTCATCGCACTGGTCTTCTTTCACCATTCGTCCATCGCATTCGGCGCCCATGGAAGCTGGTACTACGTTACGCCCCATGCCACCGCCGGCTCCGTGCAATTTATCCTGATGATGTTCATGGCCGTCAACCAGGCCTTCTTCATGAGCCTTTTCTTTTTCATCTCCGCGCTCCTGATGCCGGCATCCTTCGACCGGAAGGGATTCGGACAATTCATGAAAGACCGCCTGATGAGGCTGGGCATTCCGCTGGCGGTCTATACGCTGCTGATCCACCCCTCGCTGAAATACGCGATCAGCAGGCACCTGGGTACGACATCCGACCCCTGGCTCGATTTCGTCTGGATCGCAGACACGCATTATCCCGCCCCCGGCCCCATGTGGTTCGCCCTTACGCTTCTGATTTTTGAAACGGCATATGCCCTTTACCGCCATTCCCTGCCTGTTGGCCCGGAAACGAAAGCGGTGAAAAAACTGCCCTCTCCGACCCATATCCTTGCCTTCATCGTCGGAACCGGCCTGCTGGCGTTTGGCATCCGGCTTTTCTACCCGATCGGAAGCAATTTCTTCGGACTGCAGTTCGGATACTTCATGCTGTACATCACCATGTATTCATTGGGGATTATCGCCGGCCGTGACAATTGGCTCGAACGGTTTACAATCCGGCAGGCATGGCCGTGGTTCATCTCGTCGCTCCTGGCCATCCCGGCATTCGGGATGGTTGTGTTGTTCAGCAAGGCTCACGGGGCCATGGGCGACCTGATGGGGGGGATAAACCTCCGGGCACTGGCCTACGCGATGTGGGAACCGTTGATCTGTGTCGGATTCAGTTTCTTCCTCCTGATGGTTTTCAAAAAGTATCTGAATGCACCCGGCAGGCTTGTCTCCGTCCTTTCAGCCGACAGTTATCCCTTCTACGTCATACACCCGCCGTTCGTGGCAGGATTCACGGTTCTTTCGGAACAGGTTGCGCTCCCCCCCCTGGCAAGGCTGATGCTCGTGCTGGTACTGGGCATTCCGACCTGCTTCCTTGCCGCCCATCTGCTCCGGAAAATTCCCGGATTGAAGAGGATTTTATAATCGGAGAAACGCAGAGCCCTGCGGACGTGAATCCTGCGCCTCGCAATCGACACAGCCCGTCCCCGATGAGCCCGCGGCGCGAAACGGCAGGGTCATTGTTGCGGCACGTCATCTGCCGTGTTTCAGGAAAATGGATATGCCGCTGAACGGGCTCCGTCAGATCTTCCGATAAACACCCGGGCAATCACACACTCCGGAAAGGCCGAAATCGTCACAGGAAAGGCGTTCACGGGCACCGACGATCAGGCTGCCTCCGGCGATCAGCCGGTCAACGACCCTTTTGACGGGGACCTGATGGGTTTCCTTCCGGCAGTATGTGAGAAGATTGTTTCTCATGAAGATGATGTGAAACGGGTCCTGTACGGGCAGCACATCGCTCAGATCATGATGCAGCCATGAAATGCCGTCCCTCAAATCTTTCCTGATCACAAAGCAGTCATTCTCAAACTGAAAAAAACGATCCAGGCAATCCTCCGGAACCTCTTTCAGCATCTTTTCCGTGTAGAATCCGGAGGCGGCCGTTTCCAGGTATTCCCGGTTCATATCCGTAGCAAGAAGGAAAAGAGGCGGCAGCGGTCCGGCCACATCCGACAGAAGCCGCCACAGCATCACAAAGCTGTATGCCTCCTGCCCCAGGGCGCAGCCGGCCGACCAGACATTCACCCGGGCCGGTTTTTGAGACAGAAGTTCCGGAAGCAGATTCTCCCCAAGGTATTTCCACAGGAAGCGGTCCCGGAAGAAGCTGCTGATGGAAACCGTCAGCAACCTCCTGGTCTCCCTTTGAAGGGCGGGCTGTGTCCTGATCCGCTGCATGTAGTCGCAGGCATCGCGCACGTTCTCCTTCTGCATGTGCCTGACGAGCCTTTTGATGACGCCCTTTCTTACCTTGCGGTACCCCGGCCATGACATGCCGAAATAATCGAGTATCTGCCTGAACTGGTCGTCATTCATGGTTGGGATTCATGGAAGCGGCGCGAAGGAGATATAGCGGCAGGTTGTTCCTGTTGTCCCTTGTGATCTCGATCAGCTCAACATCCGTCCTTGCCTTGACATCCGCAATCAAACCGGCCCCCTTCATGGCAACCGTGGCCACAACCGGTCTGTCCGATGAGAGCAACACTGCCACAAGTTCCCTGAACTTCCTCGAGAAGCACTCCATCTTGCCGATCTCGTCAATGACAAGCAGCCGCCTGCCCGGTTCATCGAAAGGAATCCGGTCGAGGAATTGCTCGAAACCGCTGAGAGCGACACCATACTTTCCAACCTTGAAGGGGCTTCGGATTTCGTCGTGAGAAAGAACGTTCCTGGCACCTTCCGTATCGATCAAAGAAAACCCCCTTCGGATCCCATCTTCACGGATCTCTTCCGTATAGAAGCCGACAGGATTCAGATCGGCAGACTGTGCAAGTATCTTCCTGATCAAAGTCGTTTTGCCGATTCCGGGCACACCTGTGATCAGGATGTTCTTTTTCATCGGATAAGCCTCTCGACAAAAGCTTACACCGGCAATGAGTCCTTTTCAATCTTCAGCAGCCTTCGGCATCCCGTTTTGCACCGGGGGAACCATGACTGCCGGATGAATCCGGACCGGAGGCCGGCCCGATCCGGACCACCATTCTTTCTTCCCGGATATACTCAGCTATCTCCATATGCTGCCGACCGTATTCTCCCTGAATCTGCCGCTGTGGATGAAAACCGGCCGGCTCGGAGGACTTTGCCCGGACACCACACCAGGAAAGAGATCCGCGGATGAGCCAGTAAGCCGCCGTGATCATAAATGAAAAGGCAGATACTCTCGGGAAGCGCCGTGCAGTGTCGATGGCAGATTCGTTGCTTGCATCCTGACCGGGCAAGTTTTCATATCGAAAAAAGGAGCCGCAACATGGATTACAATGTGTTTCACCCCGAGCATCAGCAATTCCGTCAGCAGGTCCGGCGTTTCCTGGCGGACCGGGTGACACCGCATGCGGATGAGTGGGCGAGGGAGCGCCGGGTTCCGCGGGAGATATGGCAGGAAATGGGCCGGCTGGGTTTCCTGGGCTTCTGCTACGACCCGGTATACGGAGGTTCCGGTGCGGACGAGCTGTACCGCGTTGTGCTGAACGAGGAGATGGCCCGCTCGGACGCCGGCGGCTTCTGTCTCGCCGTGACCGGCCACAACGACATGTCCACGACGTACATCAATCTCCTGGGCACCCACGAACAGAAACAGAAGTGGCTGGCGCCTTGCATCGCGGGGGAGAAGGTCTGCGCCATCGCCGTCACCGAGCCCGGGGCCGGATCCGACGTGGCGGGGCTCACGACGCGGGCGGATCGGGTCGGCGACCGATACGTGATCAACGGCCAGAAGACCTTTATCACCAACGGCCATTACGGGGATGTCCTTGTCACGGCGGTCAAAACGGACATGAAGGCAACTCCGCCCCATAAGGGAATCTCGCTGTTCGTCATTGAGAAGGGAGCGCCCGGAGTCACGTCGCGCAAGCTCGAAAAGATCGGGGCTCACGCCTCCGACACGGCGGAGATCTTCTTCGACCAGGTGGAAGTGCCTGTGGAAAATCTGCTTGGCGCCGAGGGACAGGGGTTCTACGCGATCATGGCGAATTTCCAGATGGAGCGGCTGGCCATCGGGGTTCTGTGCGTGGCGACGGCCCAGCACATCCTGGAGAAGGTTTTGGAGCATGCCCGCCAGAGGGTGGCCTTCGGGAAGCCCATCGCGAAATTCCAGGTGGTCCGGCACAAGCTGGTGGACATGGCGACGTCGATCGAGCTGAACCGGGCCCTGGCGTACCAGTGTGCCGCCCAGTATGCGAGGGGGGCCGACGTGACAAAGGAGATCTCCATGCTGAAGGCCTCCGCGGCGGAAATGGTCAACCGCGTCGCCTACGATGCAACCCAGCTCTACGGCGGATACGGCTTCATGGCCGAATACGAGGTGGCACGCCTGTACGCGGACCTGAGGCCCGTCAGCATCGCCGGGGGAACCACCGAGATCATGAAGGACATCATCGGCCGCCTCATGGGCCTGTGAGGGGACGGGAAAGGGGGACTCGGCCTTCCCGTCCCCCTCGGCCTTCCCTTCCATCTCGCGGCGGTCTCTGACGGCCGCCGCATGATTTTCTTCCCTCGACCATGCCCCCCCGGACGCAGCGGTTTCATGGCCGTGTTCCGGAGCGCCCCGCCAATCCGATCAAAATCCATGCTCATTTCTCACTCCTTATGGTAAGAAGATGTTCAACCAATACAAACGAGAAGGGAGGCAATCATGGACGTTCGGGACATGAAAGGCAATCCGGGAATGTGGGAACAATTGTCGTGGGGAGATCTGAGCAGCAAGGAAAAAGAACTCTGGACCCTCCTTGGCTGGGACGCGGACAGATGGGACCGGAATGAAGCACCGCCAAGCACTGACAAGTATTGGAACGACTTGAATTTTCAGGAAAGAAAGGCCGCGGAAGGCCTCGGCTTCACGGAAAAGATCTGGAATGGTTTTGAGGATGAATAACACGGACGCGGATTGTATGCCGCATTGTCCTATTCTTTAGAACCAATTGCAGTGGCTGTCACCGAAGCTTGTTGCATCGGGTCGGGATCCTCCGGCAAATCAGGGAACAGAATGACGCACCCAAACGAACGGATTGAGCAGCCTGTTCGCGTGTTGAGGCTTCGACCTCATCACATCCTGTGCATGCGATATCTCCCACCGGAGCTTCTGGTACGGGGAGGCGAATTTGAAGAGGTCAGCAGAGACGTCAGGGAGACTTTGATTTCGAGCGAGACAGCCATGATCGAGGTATCCCGCGGCTTGGATGATCTCTGCATATCATGTCCGGACTGTGGAGAAAACGGCTGCGTCAGTTCCTTCGGCGATGAGGAAAAGGTAGGCCGTTGGGATTTCAGGGTTATGGGTGGTCTCGGCCTGAATTATGGTGACCGTATGACGGCAGGAGAATTCAGGACGCTCATCCGTCAAAAGGCGCCGCTCGATTTCTGCAAAAACAGGTGTCCGTGGAAATCGATCTGTACCGTATTCAGCCAAGGAGCGTGACGGCGCAACAGATCTCCGATTTACGGGAACATGACCAAGTCAATCCAGATTGCGGGGGGGTGTAAGGACGCTATTCCATTCGGGAGTTCCTTACTCAAGATGCTTATGCAATCCAAGCGTCTTCATCCTGTGGTTCAGGGTCGTACGCTTGATCCCCAGCCGTTCGGCGGCACCCCCCGGCCCTCCAATTTTACCGCCTGTGATTTCGAGAATATGACGGATGTACCTCCTCTGCATCTCGTCAAGGGTGGGCAGATCGTCATAGATGTTCCCTTTTGATGACTTCCGACTGAGCGGAATGTCCAGTGACAATGGACCACCCGTCCAAAGAATCACTGCGCGCTCGATCACGTTTTTCAGTTCCCTGACATTCCCGGGCCAGTCATAAGCCGTCAGCTTCCGCCGATCGTCCGCACTCAAGTCGATACGGTGATGGGAGTATTTCGCGGCATATTTATTCAGAAAATACCTGGCCAGGAGCAGGATGTCCTCCTTCCGCTGCCGCAGGGGTGGTATGGTCATCGACATGACGTTCAGGCGGTAATAGAGATCTTCCCGGAATCGACCGGAAGAGATTTCTTCCGTCAGGGTTCTGTTTGTGGCAGCGATCAGCCTGAAATCCGATTCAATTGCCTTTGTGCCGCCAACGCGGAATATTTTCCCGTCCTGTAAAACCCTCAAGAGCTTGACCTGGACAGAAGGAGGAATTTCCCCTATTTCATCAAGAAACAACGTTCCTCGATGAGCGAGTTCCATACGGCCGATCTTCTGGCTGTCCGCTCCCGTAAACGCCCCTTTTTCATGACCGAACAGCTCGCTTTCCATCAGACTTTCCGGAATGGACGTGAGTTCAATGATGACAAACGGCTGATCATGCCGAAGGCTTTTCTTGTGAAGCCGGTGTGCCAGGAGCTCCTTGCCGACGCCGGTCTCGCCAAGAATCAGTGTTGTAGTGCCTGAAACGGCGATGCGATCCACCTGTTCAAGGAGCCGAAGCATCACCGGACTTTCTGCAAGAATATCCTGTGAATCGGTATGAGATAGTTGATCGAGGCGGGTGCTTATTTTCTGTTCCAGCCGTTGCCGCTGTCGATAATGATTTTCGACATAGGTTGTCAGCCTCAGGAACATCTGGGTAATCTGAGAGCGCTCAAAGTGATCGAAACAATGCCTGTCCAGGGAATTACTCAGATAGAGCACGGCTTGAACACGACCGCTGATTTTCAGAGGAACGCAAAGGATGGCTTTGGGACAGTTGGACAGGAATTCGGAATTCTCCACGCGAACGATCTGGGGCATATTCTCCCAATACGCCTTGAAAACCAGAGAAAGGCTCTGCCGGAAATCCTCGTTTTTCACGTCTTTCGGGGAAAGATTATAAGGCCCCCGAAGAACCGGATCGTTCATCGAGGGCGAAGATCCGAACCAAAAAATGCCTCCCCGCTCCGCCCCGAAAAACCGGTTCGACGCAACAACCACCCTGTGCAGAATCTCGTCCAGATCGGCGCCGGGTTCCAAGCCCTGGATCATCTCCATGTATGATTCCAGAATTCTGTCATGCTGTTCGATGGAGATGGCCATGTCGCTTTTGATGACCAGGAGGTGCCTCAAATCATCCGGATAATAAACATCGCCGTAACCTGAAAATCCCTTCCAGGCCTTCTGTGCCAGCACGCGCGCCTTCTCCTTTTCCCCTTTCCGTATTTTCAGACGGACCATTTCGATTCTTGTTTTTGCCAGTTGAATCGGATCGCCCGATTGTTTCAAATAGGCTTCGCTGCGATCAAGATCCTTCTCGATGGCATCGTCATTTTCCCCTCCTGCGCTGGCATCCCTGGCTCTGAGCCTCAGTGCTACTCCGCGCAAATGAAGGTTCGGTCCACGCATGATGCTGTCCAGTTCGTTCTGATAATCGAGCGGAGCGATCAGCACCAATCCCTGCTTCTTCAGATCGTAAATCATCTCGATCCACATGGGCGAAGCATACTGATGAATCAGACCGGCAGGAGCGCCTTCCTGCGCCACCTCTTCAATTTTTTCCTTTGCTTCGTGGATTCGGCCTTCCAGGTAATCGTGGTAGGCGACGCCCCCTTTTGCAAAATACTTTGCCAGGGCATTGCCACGAACTGTTGCTTCCTGTAGAGCCCCGGATAAATGAAAGAAGGCCTCTCTCCTTTTGTTCATCATCAGGAGAATGATGCCGAGAACGGAACGCAGGGTAACTGCCAGTGATTCAGCGGATCTGTCCAAGGCAAGGCGCCGGTAGTAATCGATCGTCCCGATCGCTTCGTGATACTGTCCCATGAAAGCCGAGCAATAGCCCAGCCACATGGGCCCCGAAGGATTGATGGCCGAACGGGACCACTCTTCCGTTTCGTAAACGCTCACGGCTGTTTCAAAATATCGTTTTGCTTCCGGGAATATCCCCTGAAGGAAATAATACAGGCCGATAAATTCCGAAGCTCTCGACAGGATGTCTTCATCACCCAGATTTTCGACTTCATCCTTGCCGGCCTTAAAGTATTCCATGGCCAATAATCTTTGTTCGGCAAAATAGAATAGTCTGCCGAGATGTAGATTGATCAAGGCCTTTGACCGACGGTCCCCGGAACGGTCTGCCACGGAATTTGCAGTCTGCAGAATCTTCATGGCGTCATTGAAGCCCTGTCCAAGATTGAAACAGAGATTTGAAAACTCAAGGCTGGCAGCGATCAATACCTTGTCGCTCTCTGCATCTTGCGGGTGCGACAGGAGACGTGCCAGGGTCTTTTTATAAGGCGCCAGAAGGCTCTTGCCGGCACCATCTGACACTTCTTTCCGGGTACTGCGATATTTCCGTTCATCCGCCTGGGATGGTCCGGACGCTTTGTCCTGCTTGTCCTGTCTCACGACACCCATGTGTCACCTCCTGTCGGACGGTCTTTTCCATCATACTGCATTCCTGTCAAGAGATGAATGACGACATATTGCCATATCGTGACCATATATTGCCTTACGATACGCCTTCCTGTTTATATTAATCAATATTATCTGCACATTACATAATTAATGTTTCGGTACAATCGTTGCTGTTATCCCTGTCGACTACATATCGAAGGAGTCAGCTTATGAGGAATGTCTACATCATTGGAACCGGAATGAACAAATTCGGGCACTATCCCGAGGGAGCCGTTCGTTCCATGGCGGAAGATGTTGTCGGCATGGCCCTCAAGGACGCAGGACTGGGGAAGAAGGATATTCAGGCCGGATTTTTCTCCAATACGTTCTGGGGCATGTTCGACAATCAGCATTCCATCCGGGGACAGGTGGTGTTTCGATCCATTGGCATCGACAAGATCCCTGTCACCAACGTTGAGAACGCCTGTGCCGGGGCGTCTACAGCTCTCCACCTGGCCTGCACGGGAATCATGGCAGACATGTACGACGTGGCGATTGCCGTTGGATCGGAGAAAATCACCAACCCCGACAAGCTCAAGTCACTTTCCGCGTATGCCTTTTGTATGGACGTGGGAAACTTTGAGCAACACATCAAGATGATTATGGATATCGGGAAGTCATTTCGGATCGAGATTCCAGAGGACAAGTCCGCTCCCGGGAAAGGCAGGAGCATCTTCATGGACGCCTATGCAACCGGGGCACGCTGGCACATGGACCGGTTCGGAACCACCCAGAGACAATTTGCCGTCGTCGCGTCCAAGAACCACTTCCACAGTTCTCTCAACCCACTGGCCCAATACCAGATACCCATGACCGTCGAGGAGGTCATGGCCGACGTCCCCGTGGCCTATCCCCTGACCCGGTCCATGTGTGCACCGGTCGGCGATGGAGCGGCCGCGGCCATCGTCTGCTCTGAACGATTCCTGAAGAAGCTGGCGGGCGCCCGCCCGGTGAAAATTCGCGCTTCCGTTCTCGGTCAGGGGTCGAACCGGGACCTGGATGGCGAAGACATCGGCGAACGGTTGTCCAGGCAGGCTTACGCTCTCGCCGGCCTGGGACCCGATGACATCGATGTGGCGGAGCTTCATGACGCCACAGCCTATGGAGAGCTTCACCAGACCGAAGCGATGGGATTCTGCCCGATAGGACAGGGCGGGCCTTATGCAGAATCCGGTGAGACAACCCTGGGTGGGAAGAAACCCATCAATCCCAGCGGAGGCCTGGAGTCACGCGGCCATCCCATTGGAGCATCGGGACTGGCTCAGATTCATGAACTGGTTCTTCAACTGCGGGAGGATGCCGGAAAACGGCAGGTCGAAGGGGCTCGTCTGGCACTGGCCGAAAACGGCGGCGGGAACATCGGGGTCGAAGAGGCCGCCATGTGCATCCATATCCTCGAAAAAACCTGAATATGATCGAAGCGGTCCGAGAAAAGGAACCCGCGGTTCCTTCATGATGCATCGCTGCATTCGGACTCACGCCGAAACCGGCATCATCGCAAAGCCAACCATAGGAGGTCATTGACATGATCGATACCATGCAAACATCTCAATATCTTGCAATCAACACGTTGAGAAAACACCGGGATCGGATCTTTACAGACCGGGAGGGGTTGACGCTTCATTACAGTGACATTGAAAAGGCCTCGAATCGCGTGGCCAACGGTATCCGTGCATGCGGGTACGGCCCGGGTGACCGCATCGCCGTGGTCATGCCCAACAGTGTACACTATGCCGTGGCGGATTTCGGGATCTACAAATCAGGCGCGGCACTTGTGCCCATGAACATGATGATCAGCCCGGACGACATCGCTTTTGTTCTCAAGGACGCGGGGGTCAGGATGATATTCGTCGATGCGTCCCATGCAGAAAAAATTCGATCCATGCAGAGCAGTCTGCCGCAACTGAAGGATATCATCGTCGTGGACGGTCCTGCGGGGGATGGAATGCTTGGATGGGAGGACTTCAAGGCGAAATATCCCGATACCGCCGTGAGCACGACCGCCGGCGAGGACCACGATGCGCTGATTATCTACACGGGCGGAACGACGGGCAAATCAAAAGGCGTCGTACACAACCAGAAAAGCCTTTATTTCGACATCCTGGCCCATGTCGTTGAACTGCCCTTCGTGCCCGACGACAAGGTTCTCATCGTGACGCCCATGTCCCATGCCACCGGCTGGCTCCTGTTTGCCGGCTGTGTCCGGGGCACAAGCTTTGCCATCGAGAAGAGCTTCGACCTGGTGCGCCTCCTGGAAATCATCGAGAAAGAAAAGATCACCATGATGATGATGGTGCCCACGATCATCTACATTTTCCTCGACATCATGAAGGCGAAACCCTCCGACGTCAGTTCGCTGCGGGTACTCGGGTATGGCGCAGCACCGATTTCGGACGCCCGCCTGGCCGAGGCGATCAAGGTCTTCGGCCCGATTTTCTACCAGAAATACGGCCTCGTCGAATGCCCGAACATGATCACGACCCTTTCTGTAGCAGACCATATCAAGGCCCTGGAAAAACCGGCCATCCTCCAGAGCTGCGGACGTCCGGACGTCATGGTGTCGCTCAGGATCGTCGATGAAGCCGGCCAGGAGGTGCCGGTCGGGCAGGTCGGCGAGATCATTGTGAAGGCGCCGTACGTAATGAATTCTTATCTGAATCAGCCGGAACTCACTGCCGAAACGCTGAAGGACGGCTGGCTCCATACGGGTGACATGGGGCGGGTGGATGAGGAAGGCTACGTCTATATCCTGGATCGGAAAAAGGACATGATCATCAGTGGCGGCATGAACGTCTTTCCGGCGGAAGTCGAGGATCTGATTCGCAAGCATCCCAAGGTAAAGGAAGTATCTGTCATCGGGATTCCCGATGACTACTGGGGCGAAGCCGTCACGGCATGCATCGTGCCTGATGGAGAAGCTACCGAAGACGAGATCAAGGCATTCTGCAAGGGCAAGGTTGCCAAGTACGCCCAGCCCAAGAAGGTCGTTTTCATGGACGTACTGCCGAAAACCATCCTCGGCAAGATCGACAAAAAGGTCCTGCGAGAGCCTTACTGGGAAGGAAAGGCCCGCCGGGTATAGTACAGGAAGAATATCATGAGTGACGGGCGGCCCCTGGGAATCCACGTTTTCCCAGGGGCTGCTTGATTTCTGCATGGAATAACAAAATTGGCAACCGTTGCCGCAGAAAATATAACCAGGGTGTGATATAGGAGGCAGCAGCCGGTACATAAAAGGAGCAGGTCATGTTTCGACGAAACACAATGATTGTGCTGATCCTGGTTACGATCATACCGGGCCTGGTTTTCACCGCTTCGGCATTCGCCGGTCTTTCCTGCAGCGATGTCAACCGCGACAATCCGAACTATCATGACAACATGGACATGCTCGCAGAGCGGGCGAAATTGCCCGACAATTCATGGAATCGATACCATGAAGACGTCGTTCGTGCATTGTGCGGCGGCAACGTCAAAGACATCGACGGGCTGATCGATTCCGGTTTCGTGAAACCCGGGGAAGCTCGAGACATCGCCAGGACACTCGGCAAGGCCTACCAGCCGAAGAAACGGTCCGAAGCCGGGAAACGTTACGGCGACTCAAGGATAAAGTTCGCGGAGATGGGAGCCTGCAACGCCTGCGCGGACAACATCGCGCAACACTATACGAAGAAGCCCCACTCTCCGTGCGGCAGACTGGCGAAGCAGGCCCTGGAGGGAAATCCCTCCGCCATCAAGAAGTTAGTGGCTTTCCCGGATTTTTGCCAGTGGAAGTATTGAACGACGAACAGAGAGCGGCAGTGGGAAATAAGTCTGCACCCGGACGGGGAGCATTCCGGAAATGAAACACAGATACATCCTGGCAGCCATCATTTTCACCCTTGGACTGAGCGCCTATTTCTTCGCTTCTTTTTATAACGAAGCCAAACAGGACGCGATCAAGAACGTCAACAACGAGCAATGGATTCAGGCAGGACATGCCGCACGCGGGATCGAAGACTCTTTTACCGGCTGGACGCGCCTCCTGACCTCCATTTCCTCGGCGAAATCCATCATACACTTCGATAAGCGGGCGGAGAGAAGCTTTGAATTCCTTTATAAGGCTAATCAGGATAAATTCCGGGCGATTACACGCCTGGATGCAAAGGGCAGGATTGTCTATACATACCCTTTCGATTCCGCCGTGATCGGGAAAGACATCTCCGGGCAGACGCATGTCCGCGAACTGATGGCCACCCGCAAGCCCGTCATCAGCGATGTATTCCTGGCTTTACAGGGATATCGCGCCATTGCCCTCCATGTCCCCGTCTTTCGGAATCATGCCTACGACGGTTCAATCGGCATCACCATCAATTTCGAGGCACTGGCCAAGCGCTACCTGGAGAACATCCGGGTCGGGAACACCGGCTATGCCTGGGTCGTCAGCAGGGACGGCACGGAGCTCTACTGCCCGGTACCCGGGCACATCGGGAATTCCGTCTTCGAGAACTGCAGCGATTTTCCCTCCATCCTGGTGATGGCGGAGAAAATGCTCAAGGGCGAGCAGGGCACGACCACCTACACGTTTGACAAAATCCGCGGCAGTCAGGTGGAGAGTGTCAGGAAACATGCCGTCTACATGCCCATCAGGCTTGGGAACACATTCTGGTCCATCGTCGTCGCCTCGTCGGAAGACGAGATCATCGCTTCGCTGGAGAGTTTTCGGAATAAGCTTTTCATGGTTATCGGACTCCTGCTTCTTGGCGGAGTCCTGTTTTCCTATTACGGCTTCAGGGCCTGGTTCATCCTGGAGGAGGAAAAGAAGCGGCACCAGACGGAAGAGGCATTGCGAAAGAGCGAAGAAAACTACCGTCTTCTGTTTGAAAGCGCCACGGAGGGAATCCTGATTGCCCAGGACGGCATGATCAAGGTTGCCAACCAGGCCCTCGCGGAGATTCTGAAATATCCAAGAGACCTTTTGCTGGAAAAACCGTTTCCGTTATTCATTCATCCCGATGATCGCTCCACCGTCCTTGAGCGTCATCAACGGAGATTGAAAGGCGAATCTCCGGAAATCGACTATCCGTTTCGGATTATTACATCCGAGGGAACGGAAAATTGGGTGCAGATTCATCCGACCGTCATTTCCTGGGACGGCAGGCCGGCGGTTCTCAGTTTTGTCATGGACATAACCGAACAGAAACATGCCGCAGAGAGACTGAGGGAATCCCAGAGACGGCTGGCGGACATTATTGAATTTCTCCCGGACGCGACCCTGGTCATCGACGAGGAAGGCAGGGTGATTGCCTGGAACCGGGCCATCGAAGCGATGACCGGCGTCAGGAAAGAAGACATGCTGGGCAAGGGAAACTATGAATATGCCATCCCGTTTTACGGGGAAAGAAGGCGCATTCTCATTGATCTCGCGCTGCATCCGGATCCGGAAAAGGAAAAGGAATACCTGACGATTCGAAGATCGGGCGATATCATTCAGGGAGACGCTTTCACACCGGCCTTGCCTCCGGGAAACATCCATGTTTCGGGAACCGCCTCCGTGCTCAGGGATTCGGAAGGAAAGATCGTCGGAGCCATTGAATGCATTCGGGATGATACCGATCGCAAGATCATGGAGGAGCGCCTGCAGCGGGCCGAAAAGATGGAATCCCTGGGGATTCTGGCCGGCGGTGTGGCTCATGACCTGAACAACGTCCTGGGTGTGCTCGTAGGCTACTCCGAGTTGCTCATGCGGGAGGCGCCGGAGGGAAGCCGGTCGGCCAATTACGCCGGGAGCATCCTGGCGGGGGGACAGAGGGCGGCCGCCATCATCCAGGATCTCTTGACCATGGCCCGGCGTGGCGTATCCGTCTCGGAAACCGTGAACCTGAACCTGGTCCTGGCCGATGCCTTCAAGACGCCCGAGTTCGAACTCGTGAAAGCGCATCATCCGGATGTCCTGTTCGAGAGCCGGATGGAGAAAGATCTCTTCAACATCAAGGGTTCCCCGGTACACTTGAGCAAAACGATCATGAACCTCCTGTCCAACGCGGCGGAGTCGATACGCGGCAAGGGTACGGTGACGGTCACGACGGAGAACCGCTATGTCGATCTGGCCCTGCCGGGCTATGAGAACACACGGGAAGGAGAGTATGCCGTCCTGACCGTGACGGACACCGGGTCGGGGATCGCGCAGAAGGACATGGGAAGGATCTTCGAGCCGTTCTACACGAAGAAGGTCATGGGCCGGAGCGGAACCGGCCTCGGCCTGGCGGTGGTCTGGGGAACCGTCAAGGACCACGGCGGGTATATCGATGTGCAGACGGCGGAGAATCAAGGCACGTCGTTTGTCCTGTATTTCCCCGTGACCAGGGAAGCCCTTTCGAAAACGGATCATGCCCCGGCTGAACGGGAGTATCGAGGAAACGGCGAAAGCATCCTGGTCGTGGACGACGTGAAGGAACAGCGCCTTCTGGCCGCCACGATTCTGGAAGGTCTCGATTACCGGGTGGCAGCGGTGGCGAGCGGCGAGGAGGCCGTGGAATATCTCCGGGCAAACCAGGCGGATCTGATCATTCTCGACATGATCATGGATCCCGGAATCGACGGCCTGGAGACGTATCGCCGGATCCTCGAAATCCAGCCGCGACAGAAGGCGATCATCGTCAGCGGCTTCGCCAGGACCGAGCGGGTCAACCAGGCCCAGGATCTCGGCGCCGGTGAATACGTCAGGAAACCTTACGTAATTGAAAAACTGGGGATGGCGGTCCGCAGGGAGCTGGATCGATTATAAGTTCTATCCGGCCCGCATCGCATCTTCGCGTCCTCTTCGGAATCCATCAGCAGGGTCTCACGCATTCAAGAAGTGCTTCGATCCGAGTCCGGATCTGTTCCATGTCGCCATTTGAGTAATCCGTCTCGATCTTCAGACCGGGCAACCCGTGCCGGTCCTTCACGTGATCGAGGATTTTGAGCGATTCGATATTGTATGCGTGGCAGGCATGCAAAACGACGTCGACCACCACGTCGGGCCTGAATCTCGCAATCATCGCGTCCAGCATGTCGAGACGCCTCCAGTTTGGAGTCATGCAGGAGCAGGGGATCATGAGACCGGCTTCCGCAACGGCCCGCAGAGGGTCTCCCGTTCCCTCCCCGATCTCGATGGAATATCCCTTCATTCCGCTGCACGCCTCCAGCGCCACGACGGCTCCCCCCGCCTCATCGATGATCTGCAGGATCTTGTTCGCATCACCGCTGATGGGACATCCGCTCACGAGGACCCTCGGCGCACCCCGCTTCGCAACGAGGATTCCCGCCGCGGTCCGTTGGTTCAGCCTTTCCATGATTCTTCCGACCACGAACTGCAGCCTGCCGCTGTCCAGGAAGGCATCGAGGCCGATGACGTCGTACAGCTCCCGCCAGTGAACGAGCGGCGGCTGGAAGGTCAGTGCGTCGAAAAAGCGGTTCATGATCCGATTCTTCCTGTTGGTCTCCAGGATCTCCGCCTCGATGCGGTCCTCATGGATGGTTGTCTGAAACTCGGATTCCAGAAAGGTTTTGAGTTTGCGGACCATCCCGACCCAGCGGTCCAGTGCCGTCCCGTCATCGGGAAGTTGGGGAAGATCCATGATGTGGGTGGGCTTCAAATGGGCGATCCGTTCAAACATCTTCTTCTTTCCGTCGCAGGTCGTCTCGCCGATGACGGCATCGCAGAGCTCGTAGAGGATACAGGTCCCGGTGCGGATGAAACCGAAGCTGGACTTGATCATGGGACAGAGATTGGCCGGCAGGACTTCTTCCGCGGCGGAAATGGTTCTTTGGGAAGACGCACAAAGGGAGACGGGAACGGCATCCATGGCCCGGATCAGCTCCGCGGGGGCGTAGCAGCAGTAGAGGCCGACGATGCGGGCTCCCTGTTCCCTTTTCTTCAAGAGGAATTCAAGATATTGCTCCGACAGGCCTGCTTCCTGAGGATTTCCACGATGTCCGGGTATGTCCGCCATGATCTCCTGCATTGCCCTGTAGTCCGCTAATTCACCGGGAGCCTTCCAGAAATGGCCGGCGCGTGTGCCATGATCCCCGTGATCCGGGGCGCTTCGTGCTCGCGTCCGTTTTCCACAACCGCGTCGATGAACATCCGTTCCCAAGAGCGGGTTCATACCATTCTTTTTCATCATAATGGAAATTCGAATATCGAATCGCCGCCTCCGATATATGCTTATTATCTATAATTAAATTCTTTCATATGGGTTGACATTGTTCCGTCCATGATTTAATTCGTGGTCGTCTCCGGAGGCAAGCAGGTCCCGGAGGTTACCCCATACCGGAAAGGATCAGGACATATGTTCACAGTGACGGAAAAGGCGAACGAGATGATCAGGGATTTCATGAAGAACCGGCAGGAAAACCTTCCGATCCGGGTGATGGTTTTCGAGGGCGGCTGCTCGGGAACGTCCCTGGGAATGGCCCTGGATGAGCAGCAGGCGAATGATCAGGTTTTTGAGGACAACGGCCTTACGTTTGTCATCAACCAGGATCTGCTCAACCAGATACAGCCGATCACGGTGGACTTCATCGAGACCCCACACGGATCGGGATTCAAGCTGTCCTCCAGCTTCGTGGGCGCCGGCGGCGGATGCGGCACCTGCTCCTCGTGCGGATGATCCGGCTGCGTCATCGCGATCGTATTGGATGCACGGGCAAACCCTCCCCTATATTTGACTCTCACGGTTGCGGCGTGCCGGTTCCGCCGCAACGGATCCTTCCCGCTGTCCCTCGCGACGTCCATCAGCTTATCATCTCCGGAATTCTTAACACTCCTTGAAAGTTCCATGATATATCCGCCGGGCGTCGGCCGGTATTAAAGATGGAATGGCCATGCGCCGATAGATAAATAATGGCCACGGCAATCCTTTGCGAGATGCCCGGCGGATAGCCTCGGGCAGAAGAAAAACATGGACATCAGTAGCTACCGTCATCCCTTTCTCTTCTACGGGTTGTCCACGGCCATCCCCTGGACATTCTGGTTCGGCGCTGCCTATGCAAGCCATATCACACCGGCAACCCCGTTTCTCGGAGCGGTTGTCGGCATTCTGGGCGTCGCAGGGCTGCTGGGACCGACGGTGATCGCATTCTCCATGATCTGGCCGCACAAAGAGATGCGGGAGGATCTCAGGCACCGGATCATCGGCCTGAAAGGAGCCCGGCCCGTTTACCTCTTTCTGGCCTGTTTTCTCATGCTCGCCAGCATCCTGTCAGCACAGGCGATTTCCCTGCTTTTCGGCCACAGCGCGGACCAGTTTCGTCTTGCCGGCACGTCATCCTTTTCCGCCGGCATCTTTCCCGGGTGGTTCCTGCTCTTCCTGGCCCCGCTGGTGGAGGAGCTGGCCTGGCATTCCTATGGTACGGACTGCCTGCGACAGCGCATGAACCTTCTGACCGTTTCCCTCCTCTTCGGCCTTTTCTGGGCCCTGTGGCACATGCCGCTCTCGTTCATCAAAGGGTACTATCACAGCAATGTCGCCGAAGCCGGTCTCCTTTACAGCCTGAATTTCATGGTCAGCCTTGTTCCCTATGTCGTGCTGATGAACTGGCTGTATTACAAGACAAACCGGAGCATCCTGGTTGCAATTGTCTTTCACATTACCGCGGGATGCTTCAATGAGATGTTTCAAACGCATCCGGACAGCAAGGTCATCCAGACCGTCCTCCTGCTCCTGCTGTCCATTGCGGTGGTGGCGAAGGATCGCGATTTCTTTTTGCAGCGGGAGTATCGGGGGCCCGGTACATGAAATGTTCCATGACCTTCAGCAGTCATTCAATAGCGGCGGAATTGCCGATCCGGTTGTGATATGTAAAACGGGAGCCGATCCGGATCGACCGGCCGTGACGGAGGGGAACAGGCAATGGCAGAGCGCATTTTGATCGTCGACGACCAGGAGCAGAATCTCTACCTGCTTCAAGTGCTTCTGGAGGGAAACGGATACGAAGTGGAAAGCGCCTTCGACGGAGCGGAGGCGCTGGTGAAGGCAAGGCACGCCCCTCCGGACATGATCGTCACGGATATCCTGATGCCGGTGATGGACGGCTATGCCCTGTGCCGGGAGTGGAAATCCGACGATCTGCTCAAGCACATACCCCTGGTTTTTTACACGGCCACCTATACGAAACCCAAAGACGAGGAGTTTGCCTTGAGCCTCGGTGCGGACCGCTTTGTCATCAAGCCCCAGGAACCGCATATCCTGATGAATATATTGAAAGAAGTCCTGAACCGAAAACGCTCTTTAGAACAGGTCGGCACCAGGCCCCTCGGAGAGGAAATGGAGTTTTTTCGGCAATACAACGCAATCCTTTTTGAAAAACTCGAAAAGAAGATGTCGGACCTGGAAGCGGCCAACAAGCAGTTGAGCCTTCTTGAGGAAAAGTATCGGCTCAGTTTCGAGAACGTGACGGACGTTATTTACATGATCGATACGGATCTCAAGATCCTGAACATCTCTCCCAGCGTCGAGAAAATACTGGGCTACAAACCCGAAGAGCTGATCGGCCGGCCCGTCTTCGATCTGAAGCACATCTTTCTGCCGGAATCATTCGAAAAGGCGGTTTCCAACACCGAACAGATCCTGAAGGGACAGGGCATCCCCACAGCAATTTACCGGTTTCTTTCAAAGGATGGAGCCGTAAAGCACGGGGATATCAGCGGCTCCCCCGTCATGCACGAGGGGAAAATCACCGGCATGATCGCCGTCGCCCGCGACATCACCAAGCGTATCGAGGCCGAGGAAGCCTTGCGGGAGAGCGGGACGATGTTCCGAACCCTCGTCGAGCATGCCTTCGATTCTACGATCATTATCAATCTGGAAGGAACCATCCTGTTCGCAAACAATTCGGCGGCCCGGACGATTGAAGCCCAGGATTCGGACTCCCTTGTGGGCAGGAATGTGATGGACTTCGTCGCACCGGAATCGCGGGAAGACGTGCTGAATGATTTCATAGAGCTCGCGAAAGGCCATGACAGCTACCTCGCGGAGTACTCGCTGATCACGGGAAACGGCAGGAGAATGCGCATGGAAAGCGTCGGTAAGCGCATCGTTTTTGAAGGAAAAGCCGCCGTCCTCGCCTCCATGCGGGACATCACGGATCGAATACGGGCGGCGGAAGAAAAGGAGAAGCTCCGGGATCAGCTTCTCCAGGCCCAGAAGATGGAGTCCATGGGTGCGCTGGCGGGCGGCATCGCCCACGACTTCAACAACATCCTGGGAGCCATTATCGGCTATTCGGAGTTGTACAAGGAGCAGGTCCGGGACCGCCCGAAGGTGTACCGGGGCATGGAGGAAGTGCTCAATGCCGCCGGCCGCGCCAGGGACCTGGTGCAGCAGATCCTGACCTTCAGCCGACAGGCCGTGCCGGAGAAACGGCCGACGGCCATCATTCCGATCGTCAGCGAAGTCGCAAGATTCATCCGGGCATCCCTGCCCTCGACCATCGAAATCAGGCAAAAGCTGAATGCGACATCGGATGTGGTCATGGCCGATGCAACACACATGCATCAGCTGTTGATGAACCTGTGCACGAACGCCGGGCATGCCATGACGGGAAAGGGCGGTATGCTGGAGATCGGGGTGGAGGAAATCACCATCGGCAGGGAAAAACAGTGGCTTTTCCCCACCCTTGACGGCGGCCGCTACCTGAAGCTGGAGGTTCGGGACACGGGTCACGGCATCAAGGCGGAGCACATGGAAAAAATCTTCGATCCCTATTTTACGACCAAGGGAAAGGGAGAGGGCACGGGCCTGGGGCTGGCCGTCGTGCACGGCATCACCAAGGATCATGGCGGGGAAATCAAGGTGTATAGCGAAATCGGCAAGGGGACGCGCTTCAGCGTTTATCTGCCGTTGATGGAAAAGCAGGCCGACGTGATCCCGCCCGTTGCCGAGGTTTCCCTGCCACGGGGGAGCGAGAGGGTTCTGTTCATCGATGACGAAGAGCCCCTGGCCAACCTGGGAAAGGAACTGCTGGAGGCACTCGGCTACCTTGTCGTCGCCGAAACGGACCCAGTCAAGGCCATCGAGGAATTCAGCAGGAACAGTGACGCATTCGATCTGGTGATCACAGACAAGACCATGCCACGCATGACGGGATTCGACATTGCGAGCGATCTTCACAAAATCCGTGCGGACATTCCCGTGATACTCTGCTCCGGCTTTCAGGAACAGGAGGACCTGGAAAAGCAATCCGCCTGCGGCATCTCCTGTTTCATCATGAAGCCGTTCCGGATCAAAATCCTGGCCGAGGCGATCCGCAACACCCTGGGCAAGAAAGCGTGATCGAAGGGCAACGAAGCAAAAGGTGTGTAACAAAATCATGAACGGTTCCGGTTTGCATACCGGCTTGACGATAGAATGATAGTCGTTTACAAGATGGTGTAAGATGAAATGATAATTGAAACAATTGACATTCTTTCCTCGTAAGCACCACCCGGAACCGCGCTGCGGATCGAGCACCCAACAACCTGCCAAAGGAGGCGGCGATGTCGGGAGCAGGGATTGCCGGCCGTCCTGGTAACAGAGATAACGGCTGCCGCATATATTACCGGCGCATCCCCGAGAACTGCATTCCTCCCTGCTCAGCCTCCGTATCACCATCCATCCAATCAACCCCCTCAAGGTCGTTGAAACGTCCGTTCCCACTCCCGATCGGATCAAAAGGGAGGCCGGGATGAGGCGATCCGTTCGCCGTACAATCGTTATCATCTTGCCGGCCGCCCTCATCCTGGCCACCCTGTTTCTCTGGCTGCAAGATCGGGACCCTTCCCTTTCACAAATCCGGGAAGCCGGTGTCATCCGGATCGGCTATTCCGTCGAAGCCCCCTATGCGTTCCTGAAACCGGACGGGGAAGTAACCGGAGAGTCCCCGGAAGTGGCCCGGCGGATCGTGGAGCGTCTGGGCATCCCCCGCGTCGAATGGCGGTATGCCAAGTTTTCCTCCCTGATCGACGAACTGGAGGCGGGGCGCATCGACGTCATCGCCGCCGGTATGTTCATCACCCCGGAGCGGGCCCGGAGGGTCCGCTTTTCCGAGCCGACGTTCCACGTCCGGCAGGCCCTGCTCGTCTGCAAGGGCAATCCATTGGACCTTCATTCCTACACGCAGGCCCTGAAGACACCGGGAACCAGGATTGCCGTTCTGTCCGGTTCGGTGGAGGAGCAGATGCTCAGGCGGATGAACTATCCGATGGAGCGGCTGGTGGCCGTGCCGGATGCCCGTTCCGGGAGTGTCGCCGTCGAATCGGGGAGAGCCGACGGACTCGCGCTATCCTCCCCCACCCTCCACCGGATCGTGACAGAAAAGCGAAATGATCGCATCGAGATTGCCGATCCATTTGTGCAGCCGCTACCCGCGATATCCGGACGGCTGGGTTACGGCGCCTTTGTTTTCCGCAAGAAAGACGAGGTGTTCCAGGCCGCCTGGAACGAGGCACAAAAGGATTTCATCGGGAGCCCTGATCACCTTCAAATCCTGAAGAGCTTCGGCTTCACTGAAGCGGAGGTCCCGGGTTCCGTAACCACTGCGGAGGTCCTGTCGCCATGAATAAGGACAACCCCACGTTCGGATTGCCGGACGCCCGGCGGCAGGCATCACCTCGTTTCAACCGCTGGATCCTTGCCGTACTCGTTTCCGCCGCCCTGGTCTGTGCCGATATGGCCTGGATGTACATACGACACCAAGAGCTCGTCAAGCAAGCCACGATGATAACGGACAATATCAGCCAGGCGAGGATCGAACTGGGCAAGGGGTTCCTCCACCTGAGCCGGTCGGAACATCGGGATTCTCCGTTCAGTCGCGAAAAAGGGCTGGCGCTGCTGCGCCAGTCGATTGGCTCCCTCGATGCCGCCGTGGTAGACCTCGGGCTTTCCGGTAAGGAGGAGTGGCAGAGCTACCGCAGAAGCCTGAGATTTTCGGCTGCCCACCTGGCGGAACTGTCGGACGCGGGCATGGACGAACAAACCAGGCAGATAAGCATCCGGATCGCGTTCAACGAGATGGAGGAACGGGCCGGCATTCTCGGCAACCTGGCGAAAACGCACCTCCAGGATATCTCAGACCGCCTCTTCCGGGAATTCATGGCAGCCCTTTCCATGGCGGCATTGCTTCTATTGGTCCTGTCCCTTGTCCTGGTCCGCACCGGCCGGATGCGAAAGGCTTACGAGGATGCCCTTGCGTCAAACGAGCGTTTTGCCAGCGACGTCGTCAATTCCATTCTCACGAACATGGCCGTCCTGGACAGGCAGGGCGTCATCACGGCCGTGAACGATGCGTGGGTCCGATTCGCCCGGGAAAACGACGCCCCGGACCAGAAAGCATATGTCGGTACAAGCTACCTGAAAGTCTGCATCGATGCCTGGCGCCGTGACAACGACACACTGGCCGCCTGCGCCATGCAGGGTATCCAGGAAGTCCTGGAAGGGACAAAGACCGCTTTTTCCCTGGAATATCCCTGCCACTCCCCCGCTGTTGAACGCTGGTTCAACATGCGCGTCGCCCGGTTGCGGGGAGAGGGTCAGGGAGCCGTCATCACCCACACGGACATCACAGCCCGCTGGAAGGCCGAGGAAGCAGTCGCGCGCTCCAACCAGCAGCGCCAGTTGGCCCTGGACGCGGCACACCTGGGGTGGTGGAGCTATAACCCGGCAACGAAGATGGCAAGCTACGATCGGCAATACAGGGAAATCTTCGATGTATCGGGGAGTCAGAGGCCCAACGAGGAGATCCTCGCCCGCCTTCATCCCGACGACCTGCCCCGCGTGTGGGCGGCCGTCGAGGCGGCGCTGGATCCTGCAAACCCGGTCCCGTACGCCGTGACATACCGCGTGAACATCCCCGACGGATCCGTCCGCTGGGTGGAAGCCCACGGATTGGCCGCGTTCGAGGGCGAAGGCGAGGCTCGGCACGCTGTCGACTTCGTCGGAACCGTGGAGAACATCACGGCGCGCACGGAGGAGGAGACAAGGCGGGAAGCCCTGAACCATCTCTCAAGAATTCTGGCGGAAGCCTCCGACCTCAAAACGGCAGCGCCTGACATCGTGCGGATGGTGGCCGAGTCCCTTGGGTGGGATTATGGCGAGATGTGGCTCCACGACGCCCTTGAGGACAAAATTCGCCGCGAAGCGTCCTGGCACCGGGAGGCGGAAGAGATCGCCGCGTTTGATGTCTTCAGCCGTGACTGGACGTTTTCGGGGATGGAAGGACTCCCCGGCAAGGCATTTCGCGAGGGTCGCATCATCTGGCCGGAAGATCTGCTCGGAGACCAGGATTTCCTGCGGGCCGAACAGGCGTCCAGGGCGGGACTGAAATCGGCCGTTGCCGTGCCGATCCGGGCGAGAGGTCAGACCAATGGAGTCCTCGTTTTCTTTTCCGCGACAAGACAGCAGGAGAACGAATCCATCCTGCATTTCCTTGAAGAAACCGGAAACCGGGTGGGGCACTTCGTCGCCCGCCGGCAGGCGGAGGCGGCTCTCGCGGAAAGTGAGCGAAAGTACCGTCTCATCATGGACAACACGGCGGACACCATCACCCTGCTGGATATGAATCTCCAGATCACCTACGTCAGCCCTTCGATTCAGCGGCTTCGCGGATACACCGCCGAGGAGGCGGCCGGGCAGACGCTGGACCGGATCATGCCGCCGGAATCCCTGGAGAAGGCCTTGCGGATCGCGGAGGAGGAACTGGCCATGGAGGCGGCGGGAGACGCGGACCCGCATCGAAGCAGAACCGCCGTGCTGGAGCTCTACTGCAGGGACGGAAGCATCATCTGGGTCGATACGACCATGTCTTTCGTCCGCGACGAAAACGGAAAGCCCATATCCATTCTCATCGCAACCCGCAACATCACCGACCGCAAGCATGCCGAAGACGAACTGCGGGCCAGCGAGGCCCGGTACCGGCGGATCATCAGCACCGCCAAGGAGGGCATTGCCATGACGGGCGCGGACGACCGCATCTCCTACGTCAATGCCAGCATGCAGGAAATGACGGGATATCGGGAAGATGAGCTCGTCGGACGACACGTGCTGTCCATGGTCTTCCCGGAGGACGTTCCGGATCACCGGGAAAAAATGAGGCGCCGTCACGATGGCGGCTCCGAAGTGTACGAGCGTAGATTCCGCCGCAAGGACAGCGGGGAGCTGTGGACCATCGTCTCCTCTGCCCCGGTTCTGGACGAGCAGAACCGGTTCCAGGGATCGTTCGCCATGTTCACAGACATCACCGAGCGCAAGCAGGTGGAGCGGGAACTCGAGGAGGAGCGGCGCTCCCTCGAACGCAGGGTCGCAGAGAGGACGGAGGAGCTGGCCCGGACCAACCGGGAACTTGCGGACCTGTATAACGGCGCTCCCTGCGGGTATCACTCGCTGGATGCAGACGGGGTCATTGTGCACATCAACGACACGGAACTCGGCTGGCTTGGCTACAGCCGGGATGAGGTGGTCGGGAAGATGAAGATCACCGGCTGGTTTACTCCGGATAGCCTGGAAAGATTCCGGAATACTTATCCTGTGTTCATGGCGCAGGGTTACATACACGATATTGAACTGGACATGGTCCGCAAAGACGGGACGATCCTCCCCGTGCTGGTCAGCGCGACGGCCGTCAGGGATGAGTCCGGGCGCTACATCATGAGCCGCTCGACCGTCCTCGACCACACAACCCAGAGAAAAGCCGCCGCGGAGCTGCGAAAGGCGAAGGAGCTGGCGGAGCAGGCCGCACAGGCGAAGGCGGAGTTCCTGGCGAACATGAGCCATGAGATACGGACGCCCATGAACGCCGTGATCGGGTTTTCCGGGCTGGCCCTGAAGACGGACCTGAACCCGAAGCAGCGGGACTACCTGGAAAAGATCAAGGACTCGGGGAGGCACCTGCTGGGCATCATCAACGACATCCTGGACTTCTCCAAGATCGAGGCGGGGAAGCTGCCGGTGGAGCACACGGAGTTCGATCTGCAGAAGGTCCTGGAGAACGTCTCCACCCTGATTTCGGAGAAGACGTCGGCGAAGGAGCTGGAGCTGATGTTCCGTATCGGGAAGGACACGCCCTACAGCCTTGTCGGCGACCCGCTGCGCCTGGGCCAGATCCTGGTGAACTACGCCAACAACGCCGTCAAGTTCACCGAAGAGGGGGAAATCGTCATCTCCGTCGAGAAGGAGGAGGAGACGGAGGACGAGGTGGTGCTGCGTTTTTCTGTCCGGGACACGGGGATCGGGCTGACGAAGGAGCAGCAGGGAAAGCTGTTCCAGTCCTTCCAGCAGGCGGACACGTCCATTTCACGGCAGCATGGGGGCACAGGCCTCGGACTGGCGATATCCAGGGAACTGGCCCACCTGATGGGGGGCGAGGTGGGGGTGGAGAGCGAGCACGGAAAGGGGAGCACCTTCTGGTTCACGGCGCGGCTGGGCAAAGGGAAGGTCCGGGAACGGACATTTCTCCCCGAACCGGACCTCCGGGGCAAGCGGATCCTGCTGGTGGATGACAACGAGATGAGCCGGATCATCCTGGAGGACCTGCTGAGGGGGATGACCTTCATCACGAAGAGTGTCACATCCGGTCGAGAGGCCCTGGAGGAGATCCGTACGGCCGGTGAGGCGGGCCGGCCGTATGAGGTCGTCATGCTGGACTGGAGGATGAAGGAAATGGACGGAATCCAGACCGCCCGGGCCATCCGGCAACTGCCCCTGGATGCTGTTCCGTATCTGGTGATGGTCACCGCCTACGGGCGCGAGGAAGTACTGAATGAAGCGGCCCTGGCGGGATTCGAGCACGTGCTCATCAAGCCGGTCGCTGCCTCAACGTTGTTCAATACCCTGGTTCATGTGATGGGGGGGAAGGAGGTCTGGACGACGGATGAAGATCGGCGAAAGGACACACCGGATGTGGACCTTGAACCCCTGCGGGGAGCCTCGATTCTCCTGGTGGAGGACAACGCGCTGAACCGAGAGCTGGCGGTCGAGCTGCTGGTTCAGGCGGGGATGAAAGTGGACAAGGCAGAGGACGGCCGGGAGTCCGTCGAGAAGATCCGCCGGGAGACCTACGACCTGGTGCTGATGGACATGCAGATGCCGGTCATGGACGGGGTAACGGCGACACGGGAGATCCGGAGGGACAAACGCTTCCGGGACCTGCCGATCCTGGCCATGACGGCGAATGTGATGCAGGCGGACATCGACCGGTGCCTGGAAGCAGGGATGAACGACCACATCGGGAAGCCCATCGACCCGGCGGACCTGTTCGGGAAGCTCCTGAAGTGGATCCGGCCGCACGAGGGAGGCCCCATCCAGAAGGACCCCGGGAAGGGCACCCCCAAGGTCGAGACCGGGGCAGGCCCCGAACCGTCGGGCGAGGAAGCCGTACCGGAGATCCCCGGGCTGGACACCGCTCTGGGGCTGCGCCGGATCATGGGGAACCGCTCCGCCTACGGGAAGCTCCTGAGGATGTACATGGATAACCAGGAGCCCGCCCCGGCGCAGATCCGGGAGAGCCTGGCGGCGGGGGATTACGAGACCGCGCGCCGCCTGGCCCACTCGGCGAAGGGGGTGAGCGCCAACATCGGGGCCGTCCGCGTCCAGGAGCTGGCGGCCACCCTGGAGCAGTTGATCGTGGAGAGGAAATCCCGCGGGGAGATCGACCAGGCCCTGGAGGCCTATGCCGCGGAGCTGGAGAAACTGATCTCCAGCCTGGCCGGGGTGATCCCCCGCCCCGTGGCCACCGAGGTCTCCCCGGGCGTGGATGAGGCGAAGATGACCGGAGTAACGGAGAAGATAAAAGAGCTTCTGGCGAACGGGGACAGCGAGATCCCGGAGTACTTCGAGCGCGAATACGGCACGCTGCAGGCGATCCTGGGGCCTGGCTCCTTCGGTCCCTTCGAGTCGGCCGTCCGCCGGTACGATTTCGAGAAGGCACTGGAGTTAATGGATACCCGGAGGGACAAGGATCGGAAGTGAACATGAGGAGGTGATCATGTCAATGGGCGAACCGAAGGAAAAGCAGACGGTCCTGATCGCGGACGACGCACCGGAAAACCTGGCCCTGATGAGCAGCATCCTCAAGGATCAATACAACATCAAGATGGCCAACAACGGCGAACGGGCGCTGAAGCTCGCGATGACCGGAACGCCGCTCGATATTATCCTGCTGGACGTCATGATGCCCGGCATGGATGGGCACGAGGTCTGCCGTCTCCTGAAGGAAAATGTCAACACCCGGAAAATCCCGGTCATCTTCGTCACTTCCAGAGACGATGTACAAGACGAGTCCCTGGGGTTCGCCATCGGAGCCGAAGATTACATCACCAAGCCCGTAAGTCCCCCTATCGTCCGGGCCCGGGTGGCCACCCACCTGGCTCTCTACAACCAGCGCAAAAGCCTCGAAGACGAGGTACGGAAGCGCACCGAGGAGATCGAGGAAACCCGCCTGGAGATCATTCGCCGGCTCGGGCGGGCTGCGGAATATAGAGACAACGAAACGGGCATGCACGTCATCCGCATGAGCAATTACTGCCGCCTTCTCGCTATGGCGCTCGGCATGTCCCAGGATGAGGCCGACCTGATCCTCTTCGCCAGCCCGATGCACGACGTGGGGAAAATCGGCATCCCCGACAAAGTCCTCCTGAAGCCGGGCCCACTGGATGAAGAGGAGTGGACGATTATGAAACGGCATTGCCTGTACGGGACAAGGATCATCGGGGAGCATAAATCCCCTCTCCTGAAGGTGGCCGGCGTGATTGCCCTGGAGCATCACGAACGTTGGGACGGCAAAGGATATCCGAGAGGGCTTTCGGAAACCGACATCGACCTCTACGCCCGCATCACGGCCGTTTCCGATGTTTTCGACGCCTTGACCAGTTGGCGACCCTACAAGGAGCCCTGGCCCGTGGACAGGGCCGTTCAGCATATGAAGAATGAGCAAGGCCGTCACTTCGATCCGGATCTTATCGCGATCTTTACGGAAAGATTGCCCGCCATTCTGGAAATCAGGAAGCGTTTCCTTGATTGAGCACCCATGAATCCGGAACCAACCGGACCGCTCAGATCCTGTTGATGTACCTGAGAATCATCAGGAGCCCGTCATCCCGCCAGCGGCTGATCTCCTCCGGGGTCCGGCCCGTGGATGGATCCCGCTTCTCGATGGCCTGCAGCACTTCTTCGTGAGCCTTGTCCATCCAGCCGGTGGGCCATTTGTACCAGGTGGCCATGTCCTCCCACCACCACTCCACCGCCGGACCGATTCGCGTCAGCAACCCCCGGATTCCATGCATGCCGCCATTGAGATGGTAGCCCAGATTCGGCCCCGTCAGAAAGTAGCGAATCCCCGGCCCTAAGCTGATGGCCTTGTCCACGTCCTCCAGGGAGCATGCGCCGCACATGACCAGGTCGACGGCCTCCCGGTAGAGGGCAGCGGCAAGCCTGTTGGCGATGAAGCCGAAGGCTTCCTTCCTGAGCACAATGGGTGCCTTCCCGATGGAGTGGAAGAAATCACATGTCTTTTGTACGGTCTCCTCCGATGTCTCCCTTCCCTTCCCGATCTCGACGAGAGGAATCAGGTGGGCCGGATTGTACGGATGCGCCACGATGCACCGCTCGGGAAAGGCCGAATCCGCAGCGATTTCCGTGATGAATAGCCCGGAGGTACTGCTGGCGAAGATGGCGTCCGGGGAGGCGTATCGATCCACTTCCGCCAGAAGATCCCGCTTGACCTCAAAGTCGTCCGGCGCGGCTTCCTGAACAAAATCGACACCCGAGAGCGCCTCTTCGAGGCAGGTTGTATAAGACGCCCTCCCCAGGGCTCCCTCCTTCTCATCGGGATTCAGAACGCCCTTGTTGACGAGAAAGTCCAGGTTGGCCTCGATCCGCTTCCGTGCGGTCTGCAGGCAGTCATTATGGATGTCGTAGACATTGACGGGCAGGTCTCTCCAGAGAAAGTTGGTCGCCCAGCTCGACCCAATGACACCGCCGCCCCCCAACACCGCCACCTTCCAGCCTTCTGCTCCTTCCATACCCTTTTCCTCCTTAACCGTTATCAGGCAAGCGACCCGGCTCGTCCTGAAAGCAGCGACAAAAAAACCCCGTCATCTTCCGATTGGCGGGGTTTTCCTGGCTCTTCCTCGAGTACATCCTTCGAGGACTCCCTGTTCCATTAGAGGGATTTCTGTTTCCGGATGAACGTGAAGACATCCGTTTCAACCCACTTGACCCAATTTCTTTTCCTCTTTCTGTTTTTCATCTTTTAATCCCCCCGCAGCCTTCATCCTCCACGGATGAATCATGCCCTTGCGGCCTTCCGCCGCAACGTCCCGTCCGGGACCGGCCGGATGGCCCGCGGATCTCCCGGACGGCCCATTAAGCCTGAGTCCTTGCAGATGAGTGGGGAGTTTATATATCCCCCCATCCAATGATACTCTGAAGCCGAATCGCCTTGAGGGCAAGCAGACTCCGTCTGAATCCCGCTACAGATTTCTGCGATGAAATCTTAAGTAGTATTGGTTCTTTTCATGGGAAAAGTGCCGATGATCCCATTCGTTTCCGATCCGTGCAAGAGCGGGCCGCTACTTTCCGCTCTGGTATCCCTGATCCCAATCGTAGCCCCAGACGGCGCTTCCCATGGGGATCTTGTAATTGCGGCGCTCCTCGTAGGCCGGGTAACGGCGCCCTCCGCCCTCTGCCGGCAGCATGGAGACGGGGAACTTTGGCGGCAGGAGGCCGTTCGTACGGGCTTCCTTCTCCAGCCATTCCCGGTCGTCCGGGTGGGCGATGGAGATCAGCGCCGCCGCACGCTCGTAGCCGCTCAAGCCGCGGAGATTCACCATGCCGAACTCGGTGCAGACGTAATTGGCAAACTGGGCCGGCACGTCCACCGTCGAGCCCGTTGGAAGGAACGGTACGATGCGGGCGGTGCCGTGCTTGCTCCGGGACGTCATGGCCGCGACGCCGCGGCCGCCCCGGGACTGGGCGCAGAATACATGGAACTGGAAGAAGCCACCCGTGGATGAAATCGGGCGCTTTTCATAGAAGCCCGTGGAGATCTGGCCCAGGAGATCGACGGCCACGCAGTTGTTGATCGAGATCATGTTGTCGATCCGGGTCAGGACGTTCAGGTTGTTCGTGTAGTCGATATCGTAGACGGCCATGGACTGGTTCCGGTGGATCGTGTCGTAGTACCACTTCACATCCACGGGGAAGGCGAAGGTGTAGACGCTCTTGCCCCGGTCGAGGCTCTTATAGGCATTCGTCACCTGGCCGGACTCGATCATCTTGATGAGGCCGAAGTTCATCATCTCCGTGTGGACGCCCAGGTCCTTGAACCCGGCATCCGCCATGGCGGCGACGCAGGCCGAGGGCAGCGAACCGATGCCGAGCTGGATGATGTCCCGGTCCCGCATGATCTGCATGACGTTCTTCGCGATCTCCTGCTCGACGGAGCTGGGTTGGATGGCCTTCTCGTTCACCTGGGGCCACATATGCTTTTCACAGTCCACCTCGACCCAGTAGTCGATGTCGTCGATGTGGATCGTGTTGTAGCGGCCGCCTTCCGCCCAGGGGTAGTCGGAGCGCACCTCGAAGACGATCTTCTTGGCGGTCTGCCGGAAGATGTTGCAGTTGTTCGTCCCATAGGACATGTTGAAATAGCCGTGCTCGTCTGGGGCCGTCGTCGCGTTGAACCACCAGTCCATCCCGCGCTTCTCCTTGATGGCGTTGGCAAACCGGTAGTGATGGGCGTGCATTCCGTAGGCCCAGCCCCACTGGGCCCAGTCGGTGACGTTGTTCGTGTCCCGAGCCTTGCGGTTCCAGGGGAAAAAGAAGAATTCATGGATGGTGTGAAATTCCTGGTGGGGATCGATCTGTTGAAGCTCCGGATGGGGATAGAACATTGCATGCATCCAGAACTCGATGTCTTTCAACCGGCCGGGGCCGTCGCCCAGCCGCCTGGCTACCGCCTCGGTGCAGACCGTGGAGTCGCCGCCGGTGCTTCCGTGGTTGATCCAGTCTCCCGACTTGACCATCTCCGCGATCTGTTCGGGTGTCCTTTTCTTGTCCCTGATCTTCTGCTGAACCGGTGTCGTCATGTTGATTCTCCTGTTGACGTTTATTGAACCGCCACGGCGGATGAACGATCGCCGTGTCCCAATGGTGGTCATTCCATATTTTTCATTCGCCGTGCCGGATCGTCACCATCCGGACCACCCGGATATCCCCGGAGGGAAGGACCGCATTCTGGCTGTCCAACCGGCCGTTGGGTGGTTTTTCTATGGTGACCGTTGTCTTTGTTGGAATGACGGGGTGGCAAGACGGACGCCTTACGGGAAAGGGAGGAGGCCGGCCAGGCTTCAACCGGCCCCCTCCTCAGGAGGGATTTGTTCATAAAGCGGCATGGTCGCCTACTCTGTGGCCCGGATATCTTCTTTCTGTTTCGTGCCACAGATTGAGGCCGATGCCTTGGTTAGGCCATTCGATTCCGTCTGAATTTCCCTGCGGACTCCGGGCATTGTTCAGCAAGAATCAGGAGACATACCGCCCGGACGGGCAGTCACGATTCCAATCGTCTTTGATCCTATGTCACCGAGAGCAGCCTCCGCTGCCCGGGCCGTCCGGCTCGGGATTTGGTCACGATCACTATTGATTTGACTCATAAAGTGGTTCCCGTTTATGCTTTTCCTGCGTTCCGGACACCGGCCCTACCGTGAACAGGGAGTCCCGATATGACGCAGCGAACAAAATCCTGGTTTGTAAGAGAAGGATTCCGCGCGTGGCTGATCGGCATGATCGCAGCGGTGCTGATCGTCGGGACGATATTGACATGGTGGATGGTGCAGCGGGTCGATCGGGAGATGCGCGAAGTCCTGCTGCTGGAAGCGCGCCTTGTGGAGCGAGCGCTGAACCACAACAGGATCAAGACCCTCACCGGCACGGATGCCGACCTTGACAATCCCGATTACGGCCGGCTCAAGGAGCAGCTCTCCCTGATCCGAAAGGATCATAAGAATTGCAGATTCCTGTACCTGATGGGCCGCAGGGCCGACGGGAATCTTTTCATCTATGTTGATTCCGAACCCACCGATTCGAAGGACTACTCCCCCCCCGGACAGTTATACCGTGAGGCGCCCGAAGGGTATCGGCGTGTCTTCGACACCAGGGAACATGCCGCCGTAGGCCCGGTATCCGATCGCTGGGGCAGATGGATCACGGCACTGGTTCCTGTCATCGATCCGGCGACGAACAGTCTGGTCGCGGTGATGGGCATGGACATCGACGCCCGCACCTGGAAAACGGATCTGGCCGTCAATGCCGCCCTCCCCGCAAGCTCGATGCTGGCACTCATGATCACCCTCGCTTCCCTTATTTTCACGGTCCGCTCCATGTCGAGACTTCGGAAAAGCGAAATCCTCCACGAGACCATCCTTGAAACCACAGGCACCGCAATTCTGATTATCGAAGAGGATATGACGATATCCTTTGTCAACAAAGAGTTCGAAAAGATGATCGGTTATCCGCAACAGGAAGTCGTGGAGAGGATGAAATGGACGGAATTCGTCACGGAGGCCGATCGGGAATGGATGATTCGTCAACATAATCTGCGAAGAACGGCGGATACGAATGTTGCCAGAAAGAATTATGAATTCCGGCTTGTGAATCGGGAAGGTCGCATCAAGGATGTCTACCTGGTAATATCGATGATCCCGGGAACGAAAAAGAGCGTGGCATCCTTGATCGACCTCACCGATGTGAAGGACGCGCAGGAAGCGCTGAAGCAATCCGAGTCGTGGTACCGGACGCTTTTTGAAAACACGGGCACTGCAACGGTCATCCTGGAGGAGGATACAACGATCAGTTTCGCCAATGCAGAGTTTGTGGCGATGTCCGGTTATGCCAAGGAGGAAATCGAGGGAAAGAAGAGCTGGACGGACTTCACCTTCCGGGAAGACCTGGACGACATGCTGACAAGACACCGGCAGCGCAGGGCAAATGGCGAACCGCCGCTGAAGCAATACGAATTTCGGTTTGTCGATAAAGGGGGCCGGATCAGGAACATCTTCCTCCACGTGGACATCATTCCAGGCACCAAGAAAAGCATTGCAGCCCTTCTCGACATAACAGACCGCAAGAAGGCGGAAGAGTCCCTGAAGGAAGCGCAGAGACAAATGGCTGATATCATAGATTTTCTCCCGGACTCAACGTTCGTTATCGACAAGGCCGGCCGGGTGATCGCCTGGAACCGCGCCATCGAGGCCCTGACGGGGGTCGGGAAGGAGAACATGCTCGGCAAGGGTGACCGGGAGTACACCCTGCCCTTCTACGGAGAGAGAAGGTCCACCCTGATCGACCTGGTGCTTCTGCCAAGAGAGGAAGTCGACAAGAGCGGCAACACCATCAAGTGGCAGGGAAATGTGCTCACCGGGGAATTGCACATAGCCAGCCTCGCCGGAAGGGAAGTATATCTGCTGGGTACGGCGTCCATTCTCTACGATACGAAAGGATCGGTGGTCGGGGCCATTGAAACAATCAGGGACGTTACGGAGCGCGTCCGTATGGAACACCAGTTCCACCAGGCCCAGAAGATGGAGGCCATCGGCGCACTTGCCGGCGGCATCGCCCATGACTTCAACAACATCCTGGGCGCGATCATGGGCTACACGGAGTTGTACAGGGAGCAGGTCCGGGATCGTCCGAAGGTATATCACGCCATGGGAGAGATCTTCCATGCGACCTGCCGGGCCAGGGATCTGGTGCAGCAGATCCTGACCTTCAGCCGCCGGACGGCGCAGGAGAGACGGCCAATCGCCGTGATCCCGATCATTCAGGAGGTCGCCAGGTTCATCCGGGCATCACTGCCCAAAACCATCGAAATCAGGCAGACGCTGAACGTGTCGTCGGATATGATCCTGGCGGACGATACCCAGGTCCACCAGGTATTGATGAACCTGTGCACGAACGCCGGGCAGGCAATGGCTGACACGGGAGGGATCCTGGAGATCGGCCTGGAGGAGGTTTTTATCGGCGATGAGGAGCAGTTGCATTTCCCGTCTCTTACGATCGGCCGGTACCTGAAGCTGGACGTCCGGGATACAGGCCACGGCATCCCGCAGGAGGACCTGGGAAAGATCTTCGACCCATACTTCACGACGAAAGGGAAAGGTGAGGGAACGGGCCTGGGACTGGCGGTTGTCCACGGCATCGTCAAGGAGCACGGCGGGGAAGTCAAGGTATACAGCGAGATTGGAACAGGCTCGCTCTTCAGCATCTATCTGCCGCTGATGGAAAAGCCGGCCGATATCGTCCAGCCCCCGGTGGCGCCCCCTCTTACAGGAGGGAACGAACGGATCCTGTTCATCGATGACGAAGAGCCTCTGGCCGATCTGGGAAAGGAGTTCCTCGAAGGTCTCGGGTACCGGGTTGTTGCCGAAACCGACCCCCTCAAGGCAGTCGAGGAATTCCGCAGGAACCGCGACAACTTCGATCTGGTGATCACCGACAAGACCATGCCGCACATGACGGGTTTCGACGTGGTGCGGGAATTGCGCAAAATCCGGGCGGACATTCCCGTCGTCCTGTGCTCCGGCTTCCAGGAAAAAGAGGACCTGGAGAAGCAAACCGCTCTTGGGATCCGCTTTTTCATCATGAAGCCCGTTCGAATGCACGAACTGGCCGAAACCGTTCGCACTGCCCTGAACAGAACGGGATGATCCGTTCCATGACGGCAATCATCAGCACGCTATGGTTTTGTTCTTCTGCAATGCGAGGGCTCTTCTCTCCCCATTCAGATTGTTTTCAGCACCAGTTTTTCCCGCGTGAGGCGCGGCCTTGCCCGGGGCGACTGATCGGGATGACCCACGGGCAGGAGGACCACCGGGTGGATATTTCCGTCCAAGGCCAGTTCGCTCTTGAGCTTTCCGCGATCAAACCTGCCTATCCAGCAGCTTCCCAGCCCCATGTCCACCGCTTTGAGGACGATGTGCTCCACGGCGATCGCGACGTTCATGGAGAGATAAGCCTTGACCGCCTCCTCGTCCATGACGGGAACGACGGCAGCCGAGTCGTTCATGTCGACATCCACCCCTTCGAAAACACCCTCCCGCAACAGTTCCTCGACCCGTCCGTCCCTGGCTGTCATGGCCGTCAGTTCGGCGCAGCACACGAAGATGACCGCCGCCTTCACAATGAATTTATAGGGCGTGCACCGGCCGATGGCTTCCTTGGCAACGCGTGACTGAGCAACGACAAACCGGGCCGGCTGGACGTTGGACCCTGAAGGGGCAAGCCTGGCCGCTTCGAGAAGCAAGTCGACGGCATCGGCCGGAATGTCCTCCTCCCGGAATCTGCGAATGCTCCGTCGTGACGCGACAACCTCTGTGAATTCCATCATAGCACCTCCAAGCATAGGGTACGCCTCATCTGGTATCGTTCCTTCCTGCATCTGTCAAACGCGGAAGTGAATTCCATCCGGTGAATCCAGGTGGTGATTTCCATCCAAATGAGCTATTCACATTCAGCACGATTGCATTTGCCGAAAAGAAAGCGGTTGTTCCCCGTGTCAACGCATCCAATGTACCGGTTAAGAAAGAAGAGAGCAAACGCATCGATGTTAAGCCGGTAGAAGTGATGGGAGACCTCAAGGATTTGAATGATTCATCCGATCATTCGAACACGCCTGATTTGACGTCTGACGCAGAAAAGAGAGCAAATGACAAAAAGGGGAAAAAGTAAGCCGATCCCAACCCCGAAACGAACGATGCATCACCGTTTCTTGGACTACTTTCTATCACTGCGCTGCTTGTCTCGACCGCATACGTCTTCGACGTGAGTCCGGCCCACTGGAACGCAGGCGGCAGGATATTCCGGAGGTGCGAGGCGGAGGAGAAGTGGCCAAAGCTCTGATCATTTCAAAGGGAATATGGCTCTGAAAGGCATCAAGGTCCGGGACAGCCGCTCCCGGGCCATTGTCAGGATCGGGAATTTCCTTGTCCGTCGCGGCATCCCCCGGGTGCAGATGACCATGATGGTGGCGGCGACAGGCCTGGCGGGCTTCCTTTTCTCCGCCGGGATGCTCCACCTGGGACTCCATTCTCTGTGGCTGCGATATCCCCTGGCCGTCCTCTTCGCCTACGGCGTTTTTCTCCTGCTCCTGCGCCTCTGGATTTATTACTGGCATCGAAGATTGTATCACCGGGAACCCTCATCAGGATCAGGCACGGACACGGTCTCCGACGATCTCCCCGTCGATCTGAATCTGCCGCTGGGCATTTCGTCAGCATCTCCGGCGGGCGCGGCTCCGGACGTGAGCGGCTTTGCCGGCGGCGATTCCGGCGGAGGAGGAGCCGAGGTCTCCCTCGCTGGGGGCGAGGCTTCTTCCGGCCGCATCCTCAACAGCCTCTCCGGAGCCACCGATTTCGATCTGGACTGTGACGAGCTGATCGTCATCATTGTGGTTGCCGCCGCCGTCCTGGCCGCCGTCCTGTCAGCCGTTTACGTCATCGTCATTGCCCCGACATTCCTGGCGGAAATCCTCCTCGACGGTGTTCTCGTTTCCGGCCTGTACCGGCACCTGAAAAAGGTGGAACAGCACTCCTGGCTGGAATCGGCCATCCGCCGCACCTGGATTCCTGTTACGGCCACCGTCTGCATCTTTCTCATCCTGGGATTTGCATTCCACGCCTATGCCCCGAAGGCGAAGTCCATCGGAGAGGTGTGGAAGCATTATCAACAGACAAACACCCTTCATTCAACTGGCACTTGACATTCATGTCCTGTATGAGAAGGACACGGGACTGCAGATAGAAGGCAATCCTCCGCTTCATCCATTCTTCAGCACGCGAACGGGATACGGGCAAAAGGAGCGGCCGATGGCGGATCTTCATTTCTCCCAGGAATTCACCGAGTCGCTGATGAATGCCGTCAGCGACGGCGTGACGGCCATCGACCGGGATCTGCGCATCATCTACCAGAATGCAATCATCCGTCGTCAATACGGATCCCGTATCGGCGAAAAATGCTTCGCCGCCTACCGCGGCCGCGTCGAGCCGTGCGAAGACTGCCTCATCCTCGACGTGCTGAAGGACGGCAAGCCGCGCACCGGAGTGCGCGACATCCGGCTGCCGGACGGAAACGTCCTGATTGTTGAATTCAAGTCGCTTCCGCTGTCCGATGCGGACGGGAACATCGTCGGCGCGGTGGAGGCGGTCAGGGACGTCACGCAGCACGTGCGTCTTGCGGACGAGTTCAGCGCGCTGCGGCGGGAGATGGTGCGCAGGGCGCAGTTCGAGAACATCGTCACCCAGTCCAAAAAGATGAAGGCCGTTTTCCGGCTGATCGAGCGGGTGGCGGCAACGTCCAGCTCCGTCATGATCTATGGAGAGTCCGGGACCGGAAAGGAGCTGGTCGCGCGGGCGATCTTCGCCAATTCCAACCGCCGGGACAAGCCCTTCGTATCCCTGAACTGCGGCGCCATTCCCGAGAACCTCCTGGAGTCCGAGCTGTTCGGCCACATAAAGGGAGCCTTCACGGGCGCGGTCCGGGATCATGTCGGACTGATCGAGACGGCGGACCAGGGAACGCTGTTTCTCGACGAGGTTGCGGAATTGCGCGCTCCCCTGCAGGCAAAGCTCCTGCGGTTCCTGCAGGAGGGGGAAACGCGGCGCGTGGGAGAAAACCGGGTCCGGAAATACAATGTGCGCATCATTGCGGCGACCAACCGCAACCTGGAGCAGGCGGTCCGCGACGGTGCTTTCCGGGAGGACCTCTTTTTCCGGCTGAACGTGATCCCCGTCTCCCTTCCCCCTTTACGGGAGCGCCCGGAAGACGTCCCCCTGCTTGCCAGTCACTTTCTGCTGCGTCTCTGCGACGAGCACGGGCGCCGGATTAACGCCATCGCGCCGCAGGCGCTCAGGGCGCTGCTGGAATATCCATGGCCCGGGAACGTGCGGGAGTTGGAGAACGCCATGGAATATGCCATCCACCTTACGGAAGACGGCGAGCCGATCCGGGTTGCCCAGCTCCCGAAGAAGATCGCCGGAAGTACGGAGACGGCGGATGACGTCCTGTTGCCCCTGTCGCTGGAAGGCTATACCAAGCACATGATCCTGTCCCTCCAGGCCGCTCACACTGAGGAGGAGATCGCCGCCACACTGGGAATCAGCCGCAAGAATCTGTGGGAAAAGCGAAAACGTCTGGGCGTCCCCCGCCCCACCCCTAACCGCTGACCCCAACCTTCCCCGATCCTGTTACCAACCGTAACACCCTGCCCCGGAAAATTTGTTACCAATCGTAACGCGCTTCGAATGATGCAGCGCAGCCCCCTTTTGCAGTTCCGTAAATAATTTATGATTATCAATATGTTACAACGATGGCGGCCTTCTCCCGGAGCCATGCCGGGACATGGCACGGGAACTGCTCTTACCGGTCTCAAAGCAAACCGAAAGGAGGTCACCCGAAACATGGAAAAGACAGAGCGCGTCATGAGCGACGGAGAAAAGATTCTGGTCGCTCTGGGGGCGGCAATCGGCGGCGGTTGTGAGAAATGCGCGGAGAATCTTCTCAAGCTCGCAGAAGGACAGGGGGTTGCCGCGGAAGAGCTGGCATCGGCATGCCGGATGGGATTCGAGGCGAAATCGGAAGCCATCCGCTCCATGAAAGAGCGGCTGGCCGGGATGTTTAAAGCCGACGGGCAAGCCGGTGAGGAGGGCCGGAAGACGGACCTGCGGAAGTGCGCGGCCATGATTCGTGCCGCGGCATTTGCCGCGGCCAACGCGGCCCCGGATGCCGCGGATGAACTGAAGCAGGCATTCAAAGAAGGAGCGGGCAAAGGGGATTTCAGGATGTGCCTGTCCATCGTCAGGACGATCCGCGAAAAGGCGGCGACATTCGCCGACCAGGACGTCCTGGAGAGGATGGAGGGCGTCATGTCCGATGGACGGAAGACGGACAAGGAGTCGGTCGGCGTGTGCTGCACGGACGGCCCCTCCTGCGCATGCAATTAAGGAGCGAGCCATGCATCGATCAAACGGGAAGGAAATGAGTGCCTGTTTTTCGGGATCCGGAGAACGGGAAGGTCGAGGGGAATGGTGCCGGCGGACCAGGCTGGGAATCCTGTTCATCATCGTCGGGACACTGTTGCTGATGGCAAAGGTCGGCTGGATTGACGGCAGCCTGTTTTTCCCGCTGACGATGATCATCGTCGGGCTGTGGATCTGCCTGACTTCCGTGATGTCGAAAAGAAAGAAGGTATCACCTTGACAAACAACAAGATGAACGGCCATCCAACCGGAAAGGAGACTACATGATTTCTCCCCGTATGCCCTGGTGGAAAGGCACCCGCGGTGAATGGTATGTCGTCGGGCAGGCCGCCCTGTTCCTGCTGGTCGCGTTCGGCCCGAGAAACGGATGGGCGCCGCCGGCCTGGCCGCATCCGTATGTGCAGGTTGGGCTCTTCCTGGGCGGCCTTCTGATGCTGGCCGGGTTCCTCCTGGTCGTGACCGGCGCAATGATGCTGGGAAGAAACATTGCGGCCGTGCCATGCCCCAAGGAGGGTGCGCCGCTGATTGTCAGCGGACCCTATTCCTTCGTGCGCCATCCCATGTACGGAGGCGCGATCATCATGGCCTTTGGGTGGGCCTTCTTCAGCCAGGGCTGCCTCACGTTTCTTTATGCCTTGATTCTGTTTGCGTTTCTGGACCTCAAAGCGCGTCGGGAAGAGCGGTGGCTTAAGGATGCCTTTTGCGGCTACGCGGAATATCGGAAGCGCGTCAAGAAGTTGATTCCCTATGTGTATTGACGTCCACCGATGAAGCGGATGTTCACCCGGGACGAGTTTTATGGACCATGCTTTTCATGCTTGACAACCACTCCATTATCATTTAAATCAGCAGCGTCTGATTCATCTGATTTTATCATATCCCGCAATCTGCGGGGGAGGTGGTTTCATGGCCAAGGCCAAGACGAATGCGAATACGGCCTGTTGCGCTTCCGAAGACAGGGAATCGAGCTGCTGCCAGATCGAATCGCTCATCAGCGTCGATGAGCGTGGCCAGATGGTTCTCCCGAAAGACATCCGCGACAGGGCAAACATCAAGGCCGGCGACAAGCTCGCCCTGATCAGCTTCCAGAAGGGCGGCGAGATCTGCTGCCTGACGCTGCTCAAGGCCGACAATCTGGCCGACCAGGTAAAGGGCTTCCTCGGCCCGGTGATGCGTGATGTCGTCTCCTGATAACAAGCTGGTATTCCTTGTCTGTCCGGAGACGGTATCATGAAGATTCCCGGGGCCGATTCATCGAGCCAGTTCGCTTTTCTTCCCATGGCGTCACCACAGGCCTGCGCCCTGGCGGATACGGATGTCCCTGTACAGGCGCCCCCCTCTCTTGATCAATCCTTTGTGATCGGGAACGTTGACGCTCCCGTGGGAAAGATTCCCCAAGTCTCTTCGCTCCTCATATGGCGCGACCGCTGGGGCTCGTTCAAGGCACGCTGGGGCGTGGGCAGGATGGACTATGCCATCGATCCGGGCCTGTATGCGCTCGGATCGCCAGACGAGGGATCTCCCGTACTCGTCACGGCCAACTACAAGATGAGCTTCGACCGCCTGCGGGAGGCCCTGCCGGGACGGAACCTCTGGATCCTCGTCCTTGACACGGACGGCATCAACGTCTGGTGCGCCGCCGGCAAGGGCACCTTCGGAACGGGGGAACTGATCCGACGCATCAAGGCGAGCGGCCTGGCCGATTGCGTGAGGCACCGCGATCTGATCCTGCCTCAACTGGGCGCCCCGGGCGTCTCCGCCCACCTGGTCCGGAAGCTGTCCGGGTTCAAAGTCCACTACGGCCCGATTCTCGCCCGGGACATTCCCGCCTATCTCGACGCCGGCATGAAAGCAACGCCCGGGATGCGGCAAAAAACGTTCCCGCTTCTGGAGCGCTCCGTACTCATTCCCATCGAACTGGTCGCGGCGATGAAGCCCGCGGTCGCGATCATCCCCGTCCTGCTGTTGATCAGCGCACTCGGCGGGAACGGGTCTTTCCTGCAGAACATGCTTCACGACGGAATCTTTTCGCTGACGGCCTTCCTGCTGGCGATTGTTTCCGGCGCAATCCTGAGCCCGATTCTTCTGCCCTATCTCCCCGGGCGCGCCTTTGCGACGAAGGGATTTTCCGTCGGTCTCTCAACAGCGATCCTCCTTCTTTATGCATGGGGATTGGACCTGGATAGTTGGCGGGACATCCTGCTCGGGGGGGCCTGGCTGCTCATGATCCCGGCATTTTCGGCCTTCCTGGCGATGAACTTCACCGGGGCATCCACCTACACGTCTCTCTCCGGGGTGAGGCGAGAAATGCGATGGGCCTTGCCGATGGAAATCGGCGCCGGCGTTTCCGGCTTTGCCGTTCTGCTGATTTCACGCTGGTTCTGAGGATATCACGATGAGTATGATCTACCTGAAAAACGTGGTGACGCTGGAAGTCGATCGGGAAAAGTGCACGGGCTGCGGCGTGTGCCTGGAGGTTTGCCCGCACGAGGTCCTTGAACTCCGCGAAAAGCGCGTCCGCATCCGGAATCGCGATGCCTGCATGGAGTGCGGCGCCTGCAGCCGGAATTGCCCCGCCGGCGCCGTGTCCGTCGAGGCGGGCGTCGGATGCGCCGCCGCCGTGATCAACGGTCTGTTGTACCGGCAAAGCGCTTCCTGCGGCTGCAGCGTCGATCCGAAGAACGCGTCCGCGGGAAAGGTCAAGGGAACCTGCTGCAGTTGATCGCGACGGCAAAACCGGCGGTATGGCCGCCGGCGCTGATCAGGCAATCGAGGGGAGAATAGAGGTCAATTCCTTCCGGTCACAGGCAAATTCATTCTTTTCATTCCAGTAGAGGGTGCATCCATTCGACAGGGCTTCCCGCAGCCGGGCTCGTGCCCTGTGAAGGCGCACTTTCGCGTTGCGGAGACTTAGCCCCAAAATTTCAGCGATTTCCTTATCCTGGTATCCCTCCAGATCACTCAACAGGATGACTGCCCGGTAGTCGGCGGGCAGCCGGTCGATGATCTCCCGGATGCACGCATTCATCTCGTACCGGATGACCTGCCCTTCCGTTGATTCATCGATCCCGCCAGCCGGGGCATTCCGAATCTCCCCGATGCTGACGGGATCATACTCCCTTGAAATGTCTTCCGTCACAGCCGGTTTCGCGTGAGCACGGAGATGGTCCAGGGCTGTGTTCGTGGCGATTTTGTATATCCACGTGGACACGCTGGCGTCACCCCGGAATTCCTGCATTCCTTTGCCGACCTTTTCAAAAACCTCCTGGGCCAGGTCTTCCGCCTCTTCCCGACCGACCATCCTGGACAGGTATCGCAGGATTTTCGGGCGCAAGGAATCATGAATCTTCCGAAAGTCCAGAGGGTCGCGAGTCACCACGTTGAGCGATTCCTCTTCATAATGGCCGTTACCCTTCACAGCACAACTCCTGCCCGATGCGTTTGCTCATGCCGCCTTTTTCACGGCGCCGATCTTCAGTTTCCCTTCGAGAATGAGTGTCTGAATGAGGGAAACACAAGCCTCTTCGTCAATCCCCAGCGCAGCGGCTATTTCCGCCGGCTCCGCAGTCTTCATCCGGTCCAGCAGCTCCAGGATCTTCTGCTCCTGGTTCCGTGACCACTGCCTGAAAGCCCCCTGCAACTCCGTCTCCCTCGGAGCCATTTGACGGCTCATCATTTCCATACAGGACCGCATCATCGAGCCCCGCATGCCCCTCCATGATCCATCCGCTCGACTCCCCGCGCTCATGGCAACCGAATTCCCGCCGGATGCCCCCGATGCGGCCATTTCTCTCATGCACCGACGGGCCGCGCCAAACATCATGATCATAAAAATGATCATGCACAGAAAGGGAATCAGGCAGAACCAGATCCACGTCTCATTTCCGTAGAAGGGCCACATGGCATTCCTCCTCTCAGCCGCAGCACCCGGTTCCCGAACAGGCAACCTTCACGGGTGCATCATTGCGGTCCGTCAAATGAGCGGCAAGGCGGTCCATGCTCGACGCGGCTCCTTTCCTGACGGCTCTTCCCGTCTCGATGGCCTCTTCCACCAGCCCGGAGTCGAGCCCCATGGATTGCGCCTTCTCGAGATGGTACTCCAGGCAGGGATGGCAATTGCACGCCACGGAAGCGCCCACTGCGATCAGCTTTTTCGTTTGTTCATCCAGTTTCATCTCCAAGACCTCCTCTGCATTTTTACCCGTTTAGACGAGCGATTGTTCCAAAAGGATACGCAGGGAGGCAATGGTCCCGCAAAATTCTATCAAGGCTTGAGTTTCGCGTACAGTCCCGTCAGTTTTGTCCGGTAGGCCGAGCGAATCGCCTCCTCATCGTCCGCAAGAGGCTTCACCGGGACGAGATTCATGACTTCCGCGGATGAAAGTCCCGAGTCGAAAAGGGTCTTCGCGGCCCCCTTCACCATCTTGTTCAGGGCCCGGGAGGCCTGCTTGGGAGACAGGCCGAAGGATTCGCCGATTTCCCGGAGCTCCTGCAACTGGAACCACAGATATGTGGGACCCATGGCCGACAGGATGGCATAGGCCTCCAGGGTCCCCTCCTCCACCTCGGGGCAGTCGCCCAGAGTCTCGAAGGTTTTCCTCAGGCCTTTCTTTTCGTCTTCATCGAAAGCGGATGCAAATGCGACGGGATTGAACCCCTTGTTGACGATCGACGGGGCATTGGGGATCATCCGGACAATCCGGGCGAACCCTCCGAGACCATTCGAGAGCTGGGCGATGGTCAGCTTCGGCGCCAGGGAGACCACGATCGAATTTTCACCGATCATCGGTCGGATGTCTCCCAGGATGCCCATGATTGCCGGCGGATGAAGGGCGATAAAGACAAGGTCCGCCTTCGCAGGCTGCTTCGGGTCCGCCCCGGCCGTTTCGATCCCGGGAAAGCGGGCCTTCAGGGCCCGGAGAATCTCTTCGCCGGCATCGCTGACAATGACCCTCTCCGGCATCCTGTCTTTCCGCTCCAGTCCTTCCAGAATAATCCGGACGATTCGCCCGCCACCGATGAAACCGAACGACCCGTGCTGACGTTTCATGGTTGTCTCTCTCCTCTCCATAGAATCGATGTTTTGCTTCAGGCAGACCGTCTTCCCCATCGGAAATACCGTCGATGTGACCCCTGCCTGTCATTTCTTCAGAATTCAGCGAGTATCCAGTCCCGGATCCCGTCCCTCACAGTACGGAAACCCGCCAGGATCTCCTCTTCCGTCCCTTTGAAGCGGGACGGGTCCGGGAAACTCTGGTGCCTCTTGTGGCCGCCACCTGGAAACACCGGGCAGGATTCGCGGGCGGAATCGCATACCGTGATCACCTCGTCAAAGGTCATGTCCCGGAATTCGTCCACGTTCCTGGAACGATGACCCTGCAGATCAATCCCGGCCTCCGCCATGGCCCGGATGGCATAGGGGTTCACCCCCCTGGGCTCCGTTCCCGCGCTGAAGGCCTCATAACGATCTCCCTTCAAGGCCCGGAGGAACCCCTCCGCCATTTGGGATCGCGATGCATTGTGTGTGCAGATGAACAGGACTTTTTTCATGCTTCCTCTCCTCCGCTCCTATCCCCCCCAGAACGGGTTACCGATGAAGTAAACCCCCAGGACAGCGATGAAAGCCCCGGCCCCCCTGCGGAACCAGGCGCCCGCCCCCTGCCAGTCCTGGTTTTCCACCACCCTCCGGACAAAGGCGCTGGAGCTTCCCGCCAGGACAATGGGCAGGCAGTGGCCGAGTGCGAACAGGACAATCATCGTCAGGCCGGCCGCGATCTCCTTCTGGATGGCGATCAGGGCCAGAATAGGGGCAATGAAGCCGAACGTGCAGGCGCCCGATAGGACACCGTAGGCAAGGCCCAGGAGAAACGCCCCGCCCATGCCGCGCAGGCGCAGGCGATGGAGGAGGCCGCTCGACGAGGAACAGGACTCGACTCCCATCATGCCGAGGGCCACCCAGATGAGGATCAGCCCCACGGGGATCTGCCAGAAACTCCCGACATCCCCAAGCATCCGTCCCAGGAAGGCACAGGCTGCACCGATCAGGGCGATGGTGATGAAGAGACCTGCCGTGAAAACGACCGCGTAACCGGCGGCCTCGCGGGGCTGGAGGAGCTTTTCCTGGCCGCCCACGTAAGCCACGATCAGGGGGATGGAGGCGAGATGGCATGGGCTGAAGAGGACACTGACCATGCCCCAGAAGAAGGCGCCCAGTGCCGCCCATGCGGGGGCGCCCGTCATCCATTCATTGATGGTCAGGAAGACGGATTCCAAGGCCATGCCCTCACTGCACGCCCATGGCCTTGAGCTGGGCCACAATCGCCTCCTCGCTCATGAAACCGAGATGCCTTGCAACCTCCTTGCCATTCCGGTCGTAGAAGATCTGTGTCGGAATCGCCTTGACGCCGAAATGCTGCGAGGCGTCCCGGTGGTAGCGTAGATCGACGAACACAATGGCCGCCTTTCCCCGGTAGCGCTTCTCCAGGCGGTCGAGGATCGGGGCCATCATCTTGCAGGGAATGCAGGTGGCGGCCCCCAGGTCCACCATCGTAACCATCCCCTTCACGGGGATCGTCATCGTGTCGGCCCCGGCAGGAGCATGGATGGCCAGGACAAGAAGAGCCGCTCCTATCCAGAGCCACACCTTTCGATACATTTTCCGGCAGTTAAACATTCTCACAAACATTGCCTCTCTCGTGGATTCTTTTCCTTCTCTTCGCAGAGATTATGACGTCAGGGCATTTCGTATCCATGCCTTGACCCGATCGATGTCCTCCCGCTTCAGGGCCTCGCCAAAGGCTTTCTCGACGCCCATCTCTGTAACGACGAAGTGGTTCATGACGGGCGCCTCGACGTGTTCCAGGATCTTCGCGGCACAGGCGACGGGGCATCCGTCCAGGACCAGCATGTCTTCGGCATCCTTCGCCGACCGTACGAAGCCGCTCCTGTGGGCCGCGATGCCAGCCAGGCAGAACAGGCGCCCCTGCCCTTCCCCTGCCAGCTCCACGGCCAGTTGATGCGTCATCTGGCCCACATTCGAAGCCCCGGCGCACCAGATGATCATGCGGTTGCTTTCCCTGCTGCAGCAGTCATCAGCCATATTCCCTCCTTTATGGTTCCGGCTCCCTGGGGATGACCAGGACAGAGCGGACATGGCGCTGGGTTACGGCATCGGCGACGCTTCCCAGCAGTGCATCCCGAATGTTGCTCTTCCCGTGGGAGGCCAGGACGATCATCGTGGCGTTTTCTTCCTCAGCCAGAAGATTGATCTCCGCAGCCGGGATCCCCGTCTTCAGGACCGTGCGGACGGTAAACCCCAGGAATTCGAGCTGGCGTTTCAATTCCGAAAGCCTGTCCACGTCGATGCGGTCGAACTCCTCCATCTTGTGCTTGAGATACGGCATTAGGAAGCGCCGGTCCTGAACGTGCAGAACGATGACTTCCTTCGCGTCCCCGACGCGGCAGTGCTGGATCCGGCGGAACGCATGAAGCGAATTGTCCGAGAAATCCGTCGGATAGAGGATTCTTGCGCAGGGATGCCGGGGCAGATAATCAGGGTCCTCCTCGACCCTGGCCTCCGGGTCTTGAAAGCGAGCGATCAGGAGCGGCGTCCGGGTACGCCGCAGGACCTTGTGCGTCACGCTTCCCAGAAGCGCTCCCCGTATGTAGCTCCTGCCGTGGGCACCCATGACGATGAGTGAGGCCCCCATGTCTTTGGCCGTATTGATGATGACCTGATCGGAGACTCCGACGATGACGTAGCGGATCAGGCGAGCGCCGGTTCTCTTTTCAATCGGCTCCGTCAGTTTCTCCAGCTGGGTATTTGCGTCCGCGATGTAGCGCTCGAGTGCGCGCTCATTCACATCGGTCCACCGAGCGGCCTTCACCGGATCGATCACGTGGAGGAAGACAGCCGTCTGAAGGCCCGCACTTTCCAGGTCCGGAATCCGGTGAACGACCCTCTCCGCATGGCGAGAGAAATCAACAGGAAACAGAATTCTTTCAAACACGCCTGTCTCCTTCCCCTTCGTCGGACGTGACACCCGCGCTATTTACTCTTCTTTTGCTTGCTCGGGTGAGAGCTGCGCACCCTCTCCGGAACGGCCTCCGCCCTGACCGGCTTCCCGGCAAACAGTGCTTCCCTGGAACGCCGCGCCGCCCAGACCAGGACCAGCATCACGGGGACCTCGATGAGCGGCCCGATGACCGTAGCCAGGGCGACAACCGGGTTGAACGCCGTGATGGCAATGGCAATGGCGATCTCGAAGTCCCGGCCCGTGGAGTTGAAGGCCACGGCGACGGAATCCTCGTAATTCAGGCCCATCTTCCAGCCCACCAGGTAGACCACGGCAAACATGATCCAGAAAAACAGCGTCATGGGAACGGCCATGTGGACGATCAGCATCGGATTTTCCAGGATCAGGTCCCCCTTGAGGGCGAACATGACGATCAGGGTGAAGAGGAGGCCGATAATCGAGAGCGAATCCAGGTAGGTCTTGAAATGCTTGAATCCCTCTTCCCCCATTTTCTTCACGGCGATCCGCCGGGTCAGGAAGCCTGCGGCGAGGGGAACGCCGAGATAGAGAAGGACGCTCTCCCCGACGACAAAGACATCGAAGGACACCTCCCCGAGGAGCAGCTTCGCGTACACGGGGATCAGGAGCATCTGGCAGATCGAGTTGATGGCCACGAGCACGATGGCGAGGGCATTGTTGCCCTGGGACAGGAAGGTGAAGACGATGACCATAGCGATGCATGGCGCCAGCCCGTACAGGACGAGGCCGACGTAAAGATCCGGATAGCCGGAGAGAAAGATCTTCGCCAGGAGGAGCATGAAGAAGGGCGCCACCAGGTAATTAAAGAACAGCACCAGGAGCAGCTGCTTCGGGGAAGTGGCCGCCTTGCCCAGGTCCTCGAACTTGACGTTCGTCATGGCCGGATACATCATCAGGAACAGGCCGATCACCACGCCCAGCGCCAGGCTGTTGGCCAAGGTGAACGAATACGTTCCCGAGAAGATCGCCTTGATGGCGTCGATGGGAGGCGTCAGGGCAAAGTTTGAGATGCCGTAAACCTTTCCGATGGTGATGCCCGCAGCCATGCTCATGATGACAAAGAGGGGCAGAAAACGAAAATCCTGAACCTTTTCCAGATATTTTCTCATCGTGTTTTCCCGTCCTTACGGTATTTATTTCGGATCCGCCGGTCCGCTTACTTCTTCAGCCATTTCTTAATATCGTCCTTAGTCGGGATCTTTCCCACCGACTTGACCTTGCCGTCCACGACGACAGCGGGTGTGCCGAAGACGCCATGGGAGGCGATCTCCTTCATGTCCTTCACCTTGGAGACATCAGCGGTGAGCCCCTCTTCCTTGAGAGCCTCCCGAATCAGTTTCTCCACCTGTTCGCACCGGGCGCAGCCTGGTCCCAATACCTTGATTTCCATTACGTATCCTCCTTTGCCATTTGTGTAAGCCACTTGCGGATGTCCGCCTTCGAGGGAACTGTACCCACCGCCAGCACCTTCCCGTTGACGACCAGGGCGGGAGCACCCATCACGCCGGAGCGGGCGATTTCCTTGAGATCGTCCACGTGAACCAGATCGCCCGCCAGGCCCAGCTCGGCCATGACGTCCCGGACGTCCCGCTCCAGTTGCCAGCACCGGGTGCACCCAGGTCCCAGGATCCGGACTTGCGTACCCGGCAGCACCTCTTCCTCCACCGCTTCTCCCCGGAACTTCCTGAATTCTCTCAGGAGGGCCTTCCCATAGGCATCCCGGGCCTTCCGGGGGATGTAATTGCCTTCACCGGCCCGGCGGAGAAGCTCTTCCCGGATCTCTTCATCGGTTCTGCCTGTCCTGTCAGTGGTAAGCTCCTTCATGATCGCGGTCAGGCCGACGATCCCGACCAAGGCGCCTTCAACCCGGACCTGGACGATTTCCCGCTCGCTCACAGTGTCGCCTCAAAGAATGAAATTCCCGAAGAACCAGCCCACGAGCGTCCCCAGGATGATGATGGTGATGACATAGACCACGGCCTTCTTCACCCCGAAGACCCGGGCGATGGCGATCCAGTTGGGCAGGCTCAACCCGGGACCCGTCAGGAGAAGCGTCAGGGCGGGTCCCTTGCCCATGCCCAGCTTCATGAGCGTGTCCACGAAGGGTGCCTCCGTCATGGTGGCGAAGTAGCTGACGGCCCCGATCATGGTGGCGAGGAAGGAGGCGGTGATGCCGTTTCCGCCCAGCCAGGCCCGGATCCACTCCTCCGGCAGGAGCTTCCCGATGACTCCGACGAGAAAGACACCACCCAACAGGAGGGGAAAGATGATCCGGATGAACCACCAGCTCTCCCGGAGCCACGAGGCGATTTCCTCACGAGACAGTGCTTTCCAGGCGTAGCCGGCCAGAACAAGGGTTGTGGCACCCCAGATCAGGACCTTCGTGAGATAGGGTCCCGTCTGGCCGATGTAGTTTGGAAGCAGGAGCGACAGGAGGATCAGGACCATCAGGATCAGGTGGGGTCGGGAGACGATGGCCTGGGGGGCATCTTCCGCCTGGAAGGCTGCGACCGTCTCCCTTTTCTCCTTGCCGAAAAAGACCGTCATGACCCAGCCGACGACAAAGGCCATCATGAGGGAGGCCACCACCCGGGCTAAGACAATCTCGTAACCCAGGATGTTCCCCGTGTAGATCAGGGACAGGATGTTCGCCGACGGGGCGACCCAGAGGATGATGAAGGCCACCCCGACCGCCGCCCCGCTGTAGTAAAGGCCGCTGGAGACGGGGATGACGGTGCAGGAGCAGGCGGCCACGAAGAAGCTGGCCAGGCCGGCCAGGGAAAACGATTTCAGTTTGTTGGCCTTCTCCCCCAGGACTTCGAGGATGGCCTGCTGGTTGATAAACGCCACCATGGCCCCAGCCAGCAGAAACGCCGGGATCAGGCAGGTGAGCACGTGGGTGGCCACGTAATCCTGCAGGGCCAGGAGCCCCGCAACGACAAGATCCATGAGTAACTTCATTTTGATCATCTCCAGAAACGAAATTCACACCCGCCGGGATGAAGAGAACGCTTGCATCGTCGGGTGGCTATTCAAGCGTTCGGTGTCTCCCGGGCGCACAAAGCCGCCCTGTCCAGACCCACGATGTTGTCGAGAAGGATCGTAAGGTCTGGGTCTTCGGTCAGCCAATGACGGAGATTGCCAAGCATGCTCGCTGCGTAGGGACTCCGGCTCCCGTCCGAAACGGTATAGTTGACCCAGAGTCCGTCTTTCCTGCGACTCACAAGCCCCGCCTCCTCCAGGATCTTCAGGTGCTTGGAGACCGTCGGCTGGGCCACTCCGAGGGCCGCCTGCAGCTCGCAGACACACATCATCCTGCGCTGGAGCATCTTGACGATCCTAACCCGGTTCGGGTCCGAAAGGGCCTTCATCACGCTTACGAATGCTTCCATAACGACTTCCTCCATATTGCTGATTGGCAATATATTGCCTTCCCTCCCCTTGTCAAGCGTCATTTGCGGGACTCAGCCGGGACCCTGCCGTTCACGAAACCGGCCGGCCCAGGATGCCGATGCAAGGGTCTGAACCCGGGAGATGCCGCGAATGGATGGATCCATTCGATCCTTTTTTACGGACAGAAAGAAGCAATTCGAGTATATAGCCCGTCCGGTGACGTCATGGACATGAGATTGAGCGACCTGGGTTTTGATGAATGGTTCGAGCCGCATGTTGGCGAATTGCATGCGGAAGGCAGGAACATTGCGCGCATATCGGCGGTAGACCGCGGCGGATACCTGGTCAGGAATGAATCGGGAGAGATCCCGGCGGAGCTCGCGGGGAGGCTTTCCTGGCAAATCGACGACTCTGCCGGCCTGCCCTGTGTCGGAGATTGGGTAACGGCTGAATACTACAACCATAATACCGAAGCGATCATTCACGGGGTGTTTCCACGAAAGACGTTCCTGCGCCGCAAAACCGCGGGCGACAGGATCGACTACCAGATGATCGCGGCCAACATCGATACGGCTTTCCTTGTCCAGTCATGCCATTTTGACTTCAATCCCCGGCGTCTGGACCGCTACCTGGTCATGGCGGCGGAAGGGCATGTCGAACCGGTCGTCATACTCACGAAGACGGATTTGATCACCGGGGATGAACTGGAAGAGAAAATCGCGCTCGTCCGCTCCGTCACCCAGGCGCAAGTGCTCACCCTCAGCAACAAGAGTGTCGACGGGCTTGAACCGTTTCAGCAGACACTCCTCCCCGGGAGGACCTATTGCCTGCTCGGGTCTTCCGGCGTCGGGAAAACGACCCTGATCAACCGCCTCCTGGGCCGGGATGCGTTGAGCACGAAAGCCGTCAGCGGTACGGGAGAAGGCACCCACACGACCTCCCGCCGCCAGCTCGTCGTTCTTGCCGAAGGTGCGATGCTGATCGACACGCCGGGAATGCGGGAACTCGGCCTTCTCGGGGCCGGCGAGGGGATCGGCATCGGGTTTGAAGACATTGTCCGACTTGCCGCGACTTGCCGCTACGCCGACTGCAGCCACGAAAACGAGCCCGGATGTGCCGTCCGGGCCGCCATTGAAAGCGGTAAACTGAGCAGCGATCGCTATGCCAATTATCTCAAGCTGAAAAAGGAGACGGATTACCACGATATGTCCTATCTGGATAAACGGAAGAAGGACCGGGCCTTCGGACGCTTTGTCAAATCGGTCAAGAAAAACATGAAAGAGAAGTAACCGTCACCCGGAAACGGACGGTGGCGACTCCTTCCAGACGCGGCCCCTTGGAGAAAGGGGCCGGGCTCTTTTCGAAAACGCCCTCCCTCAACCATTCCTCCACCCGAAAACCTCTGAGAATTCCACCGCGGCGTTTCCAGGCGGGCGTTGCGCCCCGTTTTTCTGCAGTCCCGGGCCCGGCATGCCGAATCCGGACAACGCCATTTCTCCCGGCTGCGTTTTGTCTGTCACACCCGCCCTGAATTTTCGTATAAGAGGCAGGAGAGAAATTCCCCTTCCGGGAGGCGAACGGGAACGGGCGATGAACGCATTCTACAATCCCTTCAGAGAGGCAGCCGGCGGCGATCCCACGGAGACGGAGCTGATCATCCGCTCCCTCCAGGGCGACCGGCGCTCCCTGGAGGCGCTCATCCTGCGGCACCAGTCCTGGATCTACAACATCGCCCTCCGGATGGTGTACGACCCCGCGGCGGCGGAGGACGTCACGCAGGAGGTCCTGATCAAGGTCATCACGAAACTGGGCACCTTCGATCCGGCCAAAGCCGCGTTCCGAACCTGGCTGTACCGCCTCGTCGTCAACCACATCATCAACGTGAAGCGCAGCCGGAATGAGGCCGCCATGGAGGACGCCCTGCGGGGGGAGGGATACGACCGCTTCATCGAGGGGCTGTCGGACCGGCGGCTCACTGCCCAGCCCGGCGCGGAGATCTACCGGGAGGAGGTCAAGATGGCCTGCGTGCAGTGCCTGCTATTCTCCCTCAGCCGGCGGGAGCGGATGATCTTCCTCCTCGGGGTCGTCTTCGACGTGCCGGACACCGTGGGCAGCGAGATCTGCGACGTCTCCCGGGCTAACTTCCGCAAGATCCTCTCCCGGTCGCGTATCAGGATCTACACGTTCTTCCGGGACCGGTGCGGCCTCCTGGACGAGAAGAACCCCTGCCGCTGCGCCTATTTTCTCAACCCCCTCGTCCGGAGCGGCCTGATCGACACCCAAGACCTGCTTATTCAAAGAGATTCCCACGGCACCATCGCGGAGACCGTCACCGGCGCGGTCCGGCAGATCGAGGCATCCTACGGGGAGTTCCTCTCCCTCTTCCGCAGCCAGCCCTTCCTCAAGTCTCCCGACATGATCCGCTGGCTCCGGGATCTGCTCGACCACGAAGACATCAAACCGATATTCCAGATCGCCTGACAGGAGGACACTCATGTACAGCAAGGAACTGATTTCCCCGTGCGGACTCTACTGCGGCGTGTGCGGCATCCACAAGGCGGGCGTCGACAACGACGAAGCGCTGAAGGAGAAACTGGCGAAGCTCTACGGCGTCGACTCCCCCGCCAAGATCCAGTGCGCCGGCTGCCGATCCGAGGAGCCCTTCTTTTTCTGCCAGGTCTGCGCCATCAAGTCGTGTGCCGAGGAGAAGAGTTTCGAGGGATGCCACCAGTGCGAGAGCTTCCCCTGCGAGAAGATCCAGGGCTTCCCCTACCCGGAAGCAAAGGGAAACATGCTGCGCGCCGTCCCACGCTGGCGGGAGCTGGGAACCGAGGCCTGGGTGAAGGAGGAGGAAGAGCGCTTCCGCTGCAAATCCTGCGGCACGGATTCATTCCGGGGCGCCAGGAAGTGCCGGCAGTGCGGGACCCTCTTCGCCTTCTGAGGCATGGATAAAGGTCGGGATTGCGTGTCTTGGATAATCAAGCGCCCGTTGACATCCCTGTTTCGCGTCATGACGTTCCCAGGCGTACCTTGAGTTCCTTGAGGGCAATTTCACGTTCCCTAGCCCTCCCGTCACGAATGACGTCAACGATGACCAGCAATTCATAAAGAATGGGATCTTTTAAAGCAGCTTTCGGAACAGATTTATAGAGCGGTGAGAACTCATAACCTCGGGTCTCTCCGTCCGGATCCGGCCAAACCGGGGGTGGTTCATCCGGCTGAATAATCAAATCCCTGAAGGGTGGTGCCGAATATCCCGTGGGGACTCCCCGGGTCAAGCCACCACGATCGGGCGGGAAAGCGTATTTCACACCATGTATCAGAAATTCTTCCAATGATTTTTTTAGAGGTCGTCCGCTATCCAAGCCCATTAAACAGGCAGTTACCGAACGTTTGATTCCGGCATGAACTTCCGAGGTGCTCATAAAAAGATCGTTGGCCAGAGATGAGTATGACCACTGGTTTTGGCCCAAGGCGATCAGCTTCAACATAATAAAAATATCTTGTGGTTTGAGATTCATGGCCATACCCTATTCGCGATTCGCGAATGGCGCAAGCTTTTTTTGCCTACATACCACAAGTACTTCATGACCAAACCGTACTGGATCCGCTAAGCGGTCTGTCGCAGCAATATTCCCCAAACGGGGGACGTCTTGCGCGTCCCCCGCCGCCATTCTATTCTCGAATTCCCCCATTGATGAACACTCGCATGGATGCCCATCCAGAACCCAAACCTCATAATATGCTAATAAAAAGAATGCTTTACATTATGGAACAAATTTGGTTTTCATTTTAGCACCACTGCATGAACAGCAGGACGACATAAGAAGGGCGACAATCCTTCGGGTTCCACTTCATTCCGTTATCAGCTTCCCGCGTTTCACATCTGCCGCCGTATCGATTGGCTCCATACCATCGGGCTATTCGTTCTGACGTGCTTCTTTCGGCAACCATACCATCCAGCCATCGGACAAATTTCACAGGAAAAATTTTCCAGAAAAAGCCGCTCACACAAAGAATCTGAACCACAGGGATAACGCTGGCGAAGTTGTTTAAAGTCGGAGTGACGAGACGGAACCACAGGCTGCCACAAATCGTCCGCTTGAACGCATATCCCGTTCAGGCAAAGCAGAAAGGAGGTACCCAAATGGTTATCGTCGGCATCATGATGTTCCCACCGGAACAATCGAAGGAAATCGGCAAGCGCTTCCTGGCGTTCCCCCCCCTTCCCCCATACATGACACTCAAAGGGCCCTATATCACCCACGAAGTCGGGGAGGGGATCAAGACGGTCACCATCTACGAGTTTGATCAATCCAAGACACGGGAAGCAATTGAATTTGTTTCCAATCGTTATACGACATTCTACGGTGTGCCGGGCTATACCTGTTCCCATGGTGTCTGGCTCGAGGCTACGGAAGCCCTGAAGATGATCGGGTTGGCGTAAGCGACCCCTCCAGCGTGAGATCAAGTTGTAGAGACATTACGGATGAACAGAAAATTCAACCAGCCTTTGGGGAAAAGGGGGATGCCCCTTTTTCCCCCTCTGTAGTCGAGAAGGCTCGTGTGATGGATAAAAAAGAAAAACAAGATATGTCCCGTCACTTCATATCCAAACCAAATAGATTCAACTTGTTTCTATTTGCTTTTTTCATTGCAATCACTTGCTCAATAGATGGAACCGCCCAGAATGATAACGAATGGGTGGATTCAGAAATGAGTCGCAGCCTTCCAGGTCAAGAAGACGTATCCGGCAAGACCTATTTTTCGAATCAGTTTGGTATCAAGGAAGGAACATTTAATGCAAGTTATCGTTCTATTTTTGATAAAAGAAATAAAGTGTCCGGAAAATTTATGGTCGCAAAATTCCGCTACATTTATGACGAGCCGATAGGTGAAAAAGGCTCATCCATGGATCCCTTGCATAATGAGTCTATCTCAACCGTCATGCTGGATTGCAAAAATAATTTCGTTGCAACTCTAAAGTTAGTTTATCTACTAAATGGCAAGACGGTTTCAGAAAATATAATCCCTGATGAAGACATAGAATTGTCTCAAATAAATATGTCAAATACCACAGTCGGCGATTTATGTGATTTTGCGAAAAAACAAGGTGTTTGGTAATTTTGATGCCGGGCCAAAGTAAACAGTCACCGGCTGAGGCCATTACTTGTTTCCTCAGTTTTTGCATCCCAAGGTGGGTAACTTCTACGGGGGAGATGGGAACGGATCCCCTTTTCCCCCGCTTTCGTCGGGAAGGGCATTCAATAGATCCGTTGCCGCAGGACAAAGTTCGGTTGAGACCTCGTGTAAGGACGACAAGAGAGGATTCCTTCCTGTCATACTCAATCCATAATCTTCAAGATATTGAACATTTCACATGATATTTGATATTCGCCCATTGGTTGTGTATTTATCTATGGCTTCATCATGATCGAGGATTTCCTTGTTCTTGTGCCGATTAAAGGGGACGATATGCGCAGAAAAGACAGGGCAATAACCAATACGGAAGCTTTCGGAATTCTGGAAAAAGGCGAATACGGTTTCCTGAGTACAGCGTCCGTCGATCATGTGCCATACGGTGTACCGATTCATTACTGTTTGATGGACCGGTGCATCTACTTTCACTGTGCCCTTGAAGGCAGAAAAATCAACAATATCATAGCAAACCCCAGAGTCTCCTTTTGTGTGGTGGGAAAGGCCGAGATTCTCCCCGAGAAATTCGCCACCCGGTATGAGAGTTGTATTGTTCAAGGACTGGCATCCGAATCATTCGGGGAAGAAAAACAATCGGCTCTTGAAGGCATGATACAAAAATATTCAAGCAATTATATCGCTGATGGATTGAAATATATCGAGAGGGAAAAAGATAAAACAAGAGTTTTCAAAATTTCCATAGAATCTGTTTCAGGCAAGGCAAGAAGATAGACGCAAAAACCCTTTCAATCTCCCACGGATAATATTTGAAAAGTTCGAACCAATCCCGTGGGGAGAACCCATTCGATTTCATCTCCCACTCTCAGGCCAATCAATGCCGCACCCACAGGCGCGAGGATCGAGACTCTCGCCTGGCTGCTGTCCGCATCGGACGGATAGACAATCGTGATTTCAGACGTAGAATCCGTTTCCAGCGTCTTGAATTGAACCCGCGAGTTCATGGTTACAACATCCGGAGGTATCTCTTCGGGATTCAAGATCGTTGCGCGGTCCAGCTCGTCCTGAAGCTTCCTCACGACAGGTGAGTCTTTTATATTCATTAAGATGCTATTGAGGCGGTCTATATCTTTCTCAGTAATATAAATCTTTTTAGGCATCTTCATGATGTCAGTCTCCAAGAATTTAGTATGTGAAATACCCAGGGATGTGCAATTTTATCTATTTTTTATATGAGTCCAGCACATTTAATATGGTTTTTATGAACTGGCGGACGGCATATCCTTCCATATTCACTAAAGGATCAACATCCTTTGGAAATACCTCCAGCAGTCCGGCCAGGTTTTTGTTCATTTCTTCAAGTACCTCGTTTAACTTCCGGGGCTTGCTGTGATCGAATTGAGAAATCCGATCCGCAGCCTCTATAAGACAAACCCATTGGTAGTCACTGTTCATAATCTTCCCGCATTTATTTCTCGTTCTATGGTTCTTTCCAGATTGTTCTTGATAAGCATGATCATGAACGCAATTGTATATATATGAAGCAAGTCCCTTCACTTTTTATTAATTTCCTTTCATTTCAAAAAGACCCGGTAGGATGGGTCCAGCCGGGCCTTGAACGACAGGTTTCCCTTTTTCTTGATGAGTGATTCAATCCATGATCGGAAATCAAGAAGGAATCAACGCACTGCTCAACAATTCGAAATTGCGAATATTTTCATAATTCTGACTGTCAAGCAGGTAATCCCATGAACCACTTCGATGGACGATCGTACCCCCGAAACCTGTTTTGAATCGGTGCATGCCATAAAAGGGGTGGTCGGGATCAGGAAGCGGTGAAACGGATCCCATGTCATACGTCAGGCACCCCTTTTCACGCGCCAGCTTGATGGCTTCCCAGTGCACAGCATACGATCCCATCAGGTTGCGCTTTTCATCGGAGGATGCCCCAAAGAGAAAGATCGCCCGTTGACCGGAGACGGCAATGATTGCGCCGGCGACGATATCGCTCCCGTCAGCGGCGAGGAGAAACAGAATCTCGGGAGATTCGGGATGAGTCATGCGCGTGGAGAAAAGCTCGGCAAAACAGCGATCACTGCACGCCTGGAAGCCGTTGCGCCTGGCTGTCTGCAGATAGAGGTCGTAGAACGATGGCAGCTGATTGGGCGAGGCTACCGATACATGGACTCCTTTTCTTCGTGAAAGCCGGATATTGTATCGACATTTGGGTTTCATGGCTGACAGGATTTCCTCTTCCGTACGCGCAATGTCGACAATCAGAGCATCGGCAACCGTGAAATCAATCGCCGCTTTCCGGAGGTTCCAGGTTTTGGTGCCGATATTCATTCGCAATTCCTGCAATCTGGGCGATATGCATCCCGGCCAGGGTTCTCCCTGCATCGCTTCGGCGGCATACGGAGATTCCCAGGGAAGGTCGTACCGTATGAATGCGATGTCCGAATCCATGTGACGGATCAGTGACTGGGACAACGCTTCGAGAAATATTCCATACTTGTCAGGATCAGGACCCGTCTCGGGTCCTTGAGGGATATAGGCGGCGGCAACCCCCTTGCCCAGGGGTCTCTTCAGGACGAGAACGTCGCCGTATTGCCCTTCCTCCGAGAGGAAATCAAAGGCAAGCGGCTCCCAGCCGAGATTGGACTTAACCTTTCCCCAGTACGTGGTCTGGAAGAGAATGTCCGTGGGAAGCAATGAATCCATTTTCTTTGGCTGCACGTCTATTCTCATTGGCAATCTCACTCCCGACCGCACACCCGCCCCTTCGAGGCATCGTTGAAACGGTATGCCGGATCGATGATCTTGCGAACCATTCCTCCGATACCCATTCGAGTGCATGGAGGGGATCTTCGGTGAAGCCGATGAAACGTGCCTCCCGTTGATCCCCTCATGCTGATACGTTTACAGGACTGTGGGACGATTTCTCCCCGATTCGTCCTTCAGATCATTCATGCACAGGGCGGCCTCCATCAAATCAAGAAAACCGCCCGAAGGACGATGGAGGCGAATGATTTGCAGAGTATTTTTCAACACTTCATTATCGGACAACAACAGTGGAGTAAATGCTCATAAAATGCACTTGCATTGCCTACGTCATATAGGCAATAAACAGAATCAGGCGAGCTCCTTCCAAAGCGGATGGCCATCATGAAACAGAATGAAAACATTGAAATTGCCCTGCAGGAACGCATCAAGGAACTGAATTGTCTTTATGGCATGGCACGTCTATCCGAAAGCTGTCATGGCTCCATAGAGGAATTTCTGAAGTGTCTCGTCGATTTTCTGCCCTCATCCTGGCGCTATGCGGAAGTTGCCTGTGCGAGAATTACGTTTAAAGGGAAAACATTTCAAAGCAAGGAGTTTGCATGGACACAGTGGAGACAGTCGGCTGAAATTCGTGTGAACAATGAAATTGCAGGTGATGTAACCATCATCTATATGCAGGAGCGGCCCATGGAGGATGAAGGACCGTTTCTCAAAGAGGAAAGGGTTTTATTGGAGGGTGTTGCCCAAAAGATCGGTGAAATTGCCGTCCGAATTCTTGCGGAGCAGGAACTTCAAGAAAACAATCGGCAGCTCCTTCTTGAAAGAAAGGCGTTGCAGGAAGCCAATACAGCCTTGCGACTTGTTCTTTCGAACATCGAAAATGAAAAGAAACATATTTATGAAAACATACATTTAAACATCGACAGGGTGATCATGCCGATCCTCCACGCCTTGGCACCTGCAGTATCGAGCAGCAAAATAAAATACTTAGAGTTATTGAAGACCAATCTGGAAGAAATTACAGCCCCCTTCATCAACCGGTCCTTGAAACATTTCAGTGTACTGACCCCTGCGGAAGTCAATATCTGCAACATGATCCGGAACGGAATGCGGACCAAGGAAATCGCCAACTTGCGCGGCGTCTCCACGGCGACGATCAATCGACATCGTGAAAACATAAGAAGAAAATTGAATCTCTCGAACAAGAAAATCAATCTGACGACTTACCTGAAGTCGAACGTTGGACCTGTTCCTTCCCTTCTTTCTGGAAAAGACGAATGAAACAAGGAGGATCTATGATTACACGCAATCTCGGGAAATCAGGGATTTCCGTATCGGCCATCGGATTGGGCTGCATGGGTCTCTCTGAGTTTTACGGGCCGCCCGCGCAGGAGTCGGAGGCCATTCGTCTGCTCCACCGTGCGGTAGACCTGGGAGTGACCCACTTTGATACCGCGGAGATCTACGGCCAGGGGCGCAACGAGCAGTTGCTGGGCAAGGCCTTTGCCGGGCGCTGGGGGCAAATCGTGCTGGCCACCAAGTTCGGGCCCCAACGGGATCCGGCCACGGGCGCCTTTCTGGGGGTGGACGGCTCTCCGGCCAATGTCCGCAGATCCTGCGAAAAGAGCCTTCAACGGCTGGGTGCGGACAGGATCGACCTGTATTATCTCCACCGCGTGGATCCATCGACGCCGATCGAGGAGACGGTGGGAGAGATGGCAAGGCTGGTAAAAGAAGGCAAAATCGGGGCGGTCGGATTGTCGGAGGCCTCGGCCGAGACGATCAAGCGGGCGAACGCCGTTTATCCCGTTGCCGCCCTTCAGACCGAGTATTCGATTTTCAGCCGGGATGTCGAGCGGGACATCCTCCCCACGTGCAAGGAGTTGAACATCAGCCTGGTCGCTTACTCGCCCCTGGGCCGGGGCATGCTGACGGGCCGCTATACTGTGAACGGGGAGCGGCCTGCCGGCGAGACGGATTACCGGACCCAGATGCAGCCCCGATTCCAGCCGGGCAATATCGAAGCCAACATCAAGCTGGTGGAGGCCATCAAGGAAGTGGCTGCGAAAACGGGATGCGCCGCGGCGCAGGTTGCCCTGGCCTGGGTACTCGGCCAGGGGGATCACGTTGTCGCAATTCCCGGCACCACCAGGCTCGCCAACCTGGAGACCAATCTGGGCGCGCTTGACTGCCGGCTAAGCAATGAAGACCGGGATGTGTTGAATAAACTGGCCGACAAGGTCCTGGGAGACCGGTACTCCCCCGGAGAGATGGCGGGGGTCAACCGATGAGCGTGCTGTGAGGATTGTTTCCCGTTATCAAAAAAGTGAGAAAGGCCAGAATATTCCTGATTTGTAATGGACTCAAATCAGCAGCAGCAGCACAGCGGAAGACGATCCGCGTGCACCGCGGGTGCGCTGCAAACCCCATCCTGCCAGATAAAGACTGCCTGGGCAGATCCTTTTAGAGGCCATCCCGAATATGGCTTGTCCTCGTAAAAGGTCGTGTGATAGTCTGAAATTACACAAGAAGCCATCTGTCTGACAAGTCAACCAGTCCCCACCCGCAAACCACCAAGGATTCAGAAAGGAGGGAATGCAGCACCATGGGACGATTGATGTGGATTGTCGGCCTCTTTGTCCTAGCCCTGTTCATCATACCTTACCATTCCCAAGCAGCCGAGTATGTAGGATCTGAAAAATGCGCCATGTGCCATTCCGATGCCTACGGAAAATGGAAAGACTCTCTTCACAACAAGTCCCAACAGGAGCTGTCCTCCGCGAACGACACGGTTGTCGTGGATTGGAAAGGAACCCTGAAGCTCAAAGGGGGGAACATTCCCGAGTACACCGTCAAGTTGTTCAAGAAGGAAAAAGATTACTACGCCACGTTGGTCGACACGAAGAGCCCGTCCCGTGAGCAGACCTACAAGGTCGTCCGCACATATGGCGGATGGGGGTGGAAACAGCGTTACCAGGTCCGAATTGGAAGCTTCCATTACATCCTGCCCATTCAATGGAACCAGGCGTCCTCGCGCTGGGTATCCTATAACCCGCAGTGGTGGTACAGCGCCGACGGGAGCCTTAAGGAACCCACGACCAGGAACTCTTTTGAACTGGATTGTGCGGGATGCCACAACACCGGCCTTGTCCTGTCAAAGGGTAACAAAGGCGTCGAGGTCAAGTACACAGAGTTGAACACGGGCTGCGAGAAATGCCACGGTCCCGGTTCGGCGCATATGGGCAACCCGAAATCGGGCATCATCAATCCCAAAAAACTTGCCTACGACCGTAACATCGAATCCTGCGGACAGTGTCATTCCCGCGGTGTGAGCAAGCCCTCGGGAAACTACGGCTACCCCTGGAACGACAAGGACAACAAGCCATACATGGTCGGAGAGCCCCTGGATCAGTATTACCAGTTCCGCCCCGGCGAATGGGGAGGCATGACGGCCCACGCCAAGAGCCATCACCAGCAGTGGCATGATCTGCTGAGAAGCAAGCATTACGGCAAAGTCACCTGCACGAACTGCCACGATCCCCACGGTGGTCCGAATCGTTTCCAGCTTGCCAAGACGGACAGCAACAACGACCTGTGCCTCAGTTGCCACAAACGCAGGTATGGAACCACCGAGGCGGTACGGAAGCACACGAAGCATTCCTACGCGCCCGAGACGACCGGAACCAGCCGCTGCTCCTCCTGTCACATGGTGAAGACGGCATCTTCCGCCGAGGCGGGGGATATCCATTCCCATGACTTCAAGATCATCAAGCCCCAGGAGAGCCTTGAGGCCTTCCGGAAGGATCCCAGGAACGTCGTTCCCAACTCCTGCAGCGGCTGCCACAAGGATTGGGGCAAAAACGAGGCGGGGTACGCGGCGGGTGTGAGCGCCTACGAGAAACTGTTCAAGAAATAGCGATACGAATCGATATTGTTCATTCAATGACGTATAGGAAGGGGGTATGGATTATGATCTGTACCCCCGATTTTATTCGACAAATACCCGTTTCTCGAAAGAGATGGGGTTTCCGGTTCGGGAGTGAAAGGAGACCATCATGAAACCGACGGAAGAGCTTGTTCATGAGCATAAAGTGATCCTGCACGTCTTAAAAAAAGCTGCGACAGAGGCGCGGGGCATGCAGGAGAAAGCCGTCATCCGGACGGTCCTAATCGAGATGATGCTTGATTTCTTTAGGAACTTTGCCGATAAATGCCACCACGCAAAGGAAGAGAAGAACCTTTTCCCCACGCTCGAAAAACGGGGCATGGCTCACGACAAAGGTCCCATCGCCGTCATGCTGGCGGAGCATGCCGAAGGAAGGCGAATGCTTTCCAATATCGACGGACTGCTTCCCGCCGCAAGGCGGAACGACAGGGAGGCAACACTGGGTATTGCAGAGAACCTTGCCGCTTATGCGGTCCTTCTTGAGAACCATATTGACAAAGAAAACAATGTGTTGTTTCCGATGGCCGAACGGCTGCTCACGGAATCCGACACAGAAGAACTGGAAAAGGCGTTTGCCAAAATCGAGGAGATCGAGACGGGCGAAGGCGTACACGAGAAGTATCATCATCTTGCTCATGAAATCTCGGATTATGAGTGACGGCCTCCGCACGGAAGAGGGGTATATTTCAAGCAGTATTCAGATGTTGCGGCTGGGCAGTGCCCGGAGCTGACCCCGCCGTTTCTGAATGCACGATTCCCGCGGTGCGGGCTACATCGTCTGTATGTGAAGAGCCACACCATTGATTCGACATTGAACAAGAACGTCTTGAAATCCGAGAGGACCGTTGAATAAATGATGTTTTAGCTGAAGTGTTCAATCGTGATTTATCGGGAAATGAGCCGTATCAGATAATATGTCCTCTACATTGATGTATTTCAATCGTAACGTGTGCTATCTCATGAATGTTCTTCAAACGCATTTTGTAATCATCGATTGTATATGTACGACCCATCACAAGCGATATAATGCAGGCATATTTATTCTGTGCAACCTGCCAAATATGTAAATCACTGATTTTCGTATCACCGTCAGACTCTATTTCTTCTATAATTTCATTTTTTATCGGTGAATCCATCTCACGCTCAAGCAGAATTTTAGCGCTGTCTTTCAGCAGCAGCGCGGTCCAACGTAGGATCAAGCCGGCACCCACAATCCCCATAAATGGGTCGAGCCAATTCAACTGAAAGTATTTCGCCCCAAACAGGGCAACAATTGCCAAAACGGATGTTAATGCATCCGCGAGAATATGCAGATATGCCGATTGCCTGTTCAAGTCCTTATGATCGTGATGATGCTTTGAATGTTTATGTTCATCCTGATGATGATCATGTGAGTGTCCTTCCGCATTGAGAATAACCGCACAGACGATATTGACTGCCAGTCCTATTATCGCCACGAGTAAAGCTTGGTTGTACTGAATTTCGAGCGGATTTATTATTCTCTCAATCGATGTGTAGATCATGAAAAGACCAACAATCCCGAGTAATATTGAGCTGGTATACGCTCCAAGAATTTCAATTTTCCAAGCTCCAAATGTAAATCGGTCATCTTGAGCGTATTTCCTTGCCAGGACATAAGCAAGCAATGACAATCCTAGAGCAAAGGCATGTGTTCCCATGTGCCATCCGTCTGCAAACAGAGCCATCGAATTGGTCAGCCAACCAAAGAATATTTCGGCTATCATTGTGATCAACGTGATGATGACAACAATGAGCGTCTGCTTTTCGACCGTTTTCTTTTCAACATTGAATACATGCTGATGTTGCCACATATCGATATTTTCCCGATGCATCGATTTTCCCCTGATCTTTTATTTATCCGTCAATTCCGTTTCATTGATTTGCATTCTTGCAGTATTTACCCTATTTCAAATTCAAAAATCCCTCGATGGTTTTTCGAAATTCCATCAATTCTTTTTCAAGATCCTTATCCTTGTTTTTATTCAGCACACATTGATCAAAATGGTCTTCAAGTAGTATTTTTGTTGCTTTGTTCAGTGCGGCCCTGACAGCTGATAACTGTAACAGAACCTGGTCGCAGGATTGACCATCTTCAATCATTTTTTTTATGCCCCTGATATGACCTTCAATTTTGGACAGCCTCTTGACGACCTCATCCGTATGTTCATGCGTACCCATAACCAGATCCCCTCCCCCGGGATGGGATCTGATAAAATGGGCAACCAGAGATGTCAACTCTTTTTTTTAAACATTGTTTATCTGCTCGGTTTTTATATTGTATTTTCAGGTGTTTATGGTTTGCTTGCCACTTTGTGAGCCTGCCATCGAGATGGCCGGCACCACCTTCGAGAAGTCTTCGTTTCGACTCCATTGCGCCGATTACAAAGTGGACTCATTACGCCGATTACGAAATGGCTTTATAGCAGTGATAATTAACACGCTTCCTATTGAATGCTGACATACCGGCGGACACGATGCCGCCCGGTAAGGCCTGCTCAAAAACACCGCCCCTAAAGATGCAAGGCATGACAATTCTTGTGTCATACATCGTGACATTTTCGGCATGATCGATGCCTCATCTTGCTGTATTCACGTTGTTATCATGAGATATTTTCGCTGACATTCTTCCCGGCGCTAAGGTCGCTGGGTGTGTTCCGTCATCCGGCAGACAAGGTTCTTGGAGAGGCGGTTGCTCAAGAAGGACTGTCGCCGATCGACATACGCTGCCCGGACACATCAAATACTCCTGTTTTTAATCAAGTATACGCCTTGACAGAAAAATACATCACTTCTATACTCCGCCCTCTCAACAGCAGTATCTTATGAATGATCGAACCAAAGAGGATAAATGAATTAAATGGAGGAAGCCGTAAGATGTATTGATCCCGACGCGTCCGCAAAAATAAATGCGAACCGGCTGATATGAATGATTCGGATGGAATTGATAAAGGAGATATACGCATGGACATGTTGAAGTTCTTTAACATCATTCATCTAGAGCACATTCTCTTAAACCCGATGAGTCTTGAAAAACTGGAACAGTTGATCACACTTCTGACTCTGAAACCCGGGGCACGCGTGCTCGATATCGCCACGGGAAAGGGCGAGTTTCTCATCCGGCTTGCAGAGCGGAACCGGCAAATGACAGGGACAGGAATTGATCTCTCTCCCTTCTTCATTGCCGATGTCCGGAAGAAGCATCAGGAACGTGTTCCGGATGCCCAACTCCATTTCCTGGAGATGGACGGGGCCGAGTATGTCCCGGAGGTCTCACAGAGCTTTGATCTGGCAGCCTGCATCGGTGCGAGCTGGATTTTTGGCGGGCATCGAGGGACGCTGAACGCGCTGCAGAAGATGGCGGCCCCGGAAAGCTGGATCGTCGTGGGAGAGCCGTACTGGCGGCAGGAGCCGGAACAGGAGTATTTGGAAGCGATCGAAATGGCACGGAACGACCTCGGAACCCATGATCAGAATGCAGACGCCGGGCGAGAGCTCGGACTGGAGCTGGTCTACACGCTCGTAAGCAGCCAGGATGACTGGGATCGATATGAAGGGTTGCAGTGGTATTCTGCGGAAACCTGGGCGTGTGATCATCGGGACGATCCGGATGTGGAGACCGTGCTGAAACGAGTGCGCGATAGCAAGACAGCGTATCTGAAGTGGGGGCGGGAAACGCTTGGATGGTCGATTTATGTCTTCAGGAAAGGGGCGGTATAGCTCATTTCAAGTTGGCTGACGCGCCTTATCGGGCATGCCCATAACGAGCCGGATGAGGAAATTTCGTAAATTCCGCAGATTCGTGAAGGTTCAGCGTTAACCAGCCTTTTACCTGGCTTTGACCTGCTCTCTTTTCCATATTTGACGGTTTCGGCAACCCACACCGGATTTGAAAGGCTTACATCTCTGGGCAAAGAAACTTCCCGCGTTTCAGGATCAGCCTTTGAAGAACAGGTACCAGACGATCAGAAGAGCACCCGAGCCCCAGATGAATGAACCGATTCCTCCCATCGGGTGTAAAATCATGGCTCGATAGTAATGCTTCTTGCACCAGGCACCCGTGAATGGAACCGCGCCGGGGAAATGCAGAAGATGTCCCGGCTCGCCGCAATTGTCGCACAACCCGCAGAATCCTTTCGGGACACCCTGCTTTTCGAGAGTCTCTGGGCTCTTGTTCCAGAGATCGCAATAGCAGTTCCCGTAAGGCCATTCTTTTGCCTTGAATCTCACAATCACGACTTGTCCATCGAAGGCTGATCGCTTGCACTCCTCCTCAATGATCCTCTGAACCTCTTCTTCAGAACCCCCACCCGTACCAGCACCGATGAGAGGCATTGCCAGAGATTGATACCCATGCTCAATCGCCGCATCCATGGCTGATTTTGCAGACTTGCGCACGGATGCTTCGGAGGAACACCAGTGATGGTTGATCCCGGCCACATGAATAATGGCCTTAAACGGAAGTCTGCCCGCAGAAGTGACTGCGGCGCCTCCTAAAGGCAACACGCCATGACGGCGAAGTTCCCTGAAGGGAGCAAACCCTGCTCTGCTTTTGATTGCTCCCGAAACACCTTTTGGGATTAGAAGCCACCAGGGAATGAGATTGCGGTTCCAGGGATTGACGATGGCATCAACGTTTTGATCAAGCAAGTCACCGTCAACGACAACAAGATTTTGTTTATTCATGATTTATAACAAACCATTCATCCTGACGATGTTCCTCAACTGATAGCTTTAGCGCCTCATACCGTATAAATATTTCATTCACAATTAGGATCTTATTTTATAACAGTTGACTTACTCATGAAATCCAGAGAAACCTTATAGTTAGCCGCATGTTCTCAACCTGTCGGGTAATCATCATCTGCCAGTCACGGTGAGGGGATCGTGATGAAAGTTAAGAAGAACAGGAAATTATGCATGGAAATATTACGAATCCGGCAGTTTTTTTCGTCTTGCGCCTGCCAAGGAATTCGGATGCCGACAAAACGTTGTCCGGTTGCTGACCGAATTCGACGAGAATACTACCCGCAAGAACAAGCCACAACCATGATCGTCACTGATGTATGGATGTAAATATTGAATCTGTCAAGGTAATTCAGATTGTCAGGGAAAACAGCGGGCGACCTTTCGTAAGTCATGTTTTATAAACATTCTTAAGGGAGGGCTGTTTTATGGTGCTGCTGGATGCGTTTCGTCAAGGAGATGTTTACCTCGACTACCCCTTCGAGGATGTCAAGTTCCGCTATGAGAAGCAGACGGGAAAGGTCTTTCGCCGATTTTACGGGCAAGCCGAGGAGGAGGTGAGCCATAGCTCCAATCTGTACCATGATGCCATATCGGCCGGGAAGCAGATCACCCGCGAGGAGTACTTCCGTGATTGATGGAAAAGATATTTTCGTCCAAAGGCGCTACCAAACCGACCCGTTCGAGACCTTCTGAGCAACTGCTGTGCGTCGATGCCGGCGAGTTTGCAGATCCACACACACGAAAAAGATAGCTTCCATTTGCCAACAAAATTGCAAACTTCCATATAATGCCCCATTGCAGTCAGAAACAAACAGAAGATCTCTGGTATCCTGGAAGGTCCAATAAAAGCAGAAATTCAGCCCGAGATGTGGTACATGATTCGAGGGTGAGTCAGTTCTGTAACTTAACGATTAAATTGTATTATTTAACAACAAGATCGGGATGGAGCAGATTGAAACGATGAAAAAGAAGTGGTTATTCCTTCTTTTATTTTGTGCACTTGCCGTGGCGTTACTCGCGTTGTTCTTTATGAAAAAGGACGTCGGACAACCTCGCTATTTCAAAGATCAGGCCTATTATTACGAAACGCTACGGGCTCTTTCTCGCTGTTCCAGCAGGGGAACTGACGTTGCCGAAATCTATGCCACAATAAAGGGTATCCCCTCCGGCAACGAGCAGGAATGGTTTCGTGCCTGGGAAAGGACGGCCATCCGCATCGAGAAACGGGCGGAAAGTCTAAAGGATCCGATCAGCCGCGGCTGGGCCTATTTCCGCGCGCATAATTACCGTCGTTCGGCCGAGTTCTTTTTGATGGCAAGCGATCCTAAACGACCTGAAAGCTATTCCAAGTGTGTCGAAGCCTTCTATAAAGGTCTCGACAGCCTGAAGGTCAATTACGAGAGGATCCACGTTCCCTATGAGGGCAAATCGCTGCAGGCGGTATATTATCCGGGGCCGTCGGGATCGGAACGGAAACCCCTCATCGTTGCGATGCCCGGTTTTGACGGCATGCAAGAGGAGGTCTATTTCACAATCGCCTCGGCGGCAACGCAGCACGGTTACTCTGTTTTGACGTTTGACGGCCCGGGACAGGGATCCGCATTGCGCAATCAAAATCTCAAGTTCACTGCTCAATGGGAAAAACCCGTGGCTGCCGTATTGGACGAATTCCTGCGCACTCATCAAAGGCCAACAAAAATCGTGCTTTTCGGAAGCAGTTTCGGAGGTTATCTGGCGCCCCGGGCAGCTGCCTTTGAAAAGAGGGTCGACGGAGTTGTTGCCTATGATGTGTTTTTCGATTTTCAGGAAGTCTTCCTCCATCGCATTCCTCCGTTTGCCAGGACTGCGATGCGCTATCTATTGGATAACAAAATGGATGGTACGGTGGGATTCCTTATCAACGTGAGATCTTGGCTCGACCCGAGCCTTCGGTGGGGTTTTGCCAATCTTCGTTGGACGATGGGCGATGGTGAGCCGGCAGAATTGTACCGCCGCCTGGCCGCTTATTCCTTGAAGGATGCGGCGAAGAGCATCCGGTGTGATGTTCTAATCTTTGGTGGGAAAAACGACCACTTCATTCCTGAAAATCAAATCAAGGACTTTCAACAAAGCCTCATCAATGCGAGGAGTGTGTCCACGTTTGTCTATTCTGAGGAAACCGGTGGAGACCAGCACTGCCAGCAGGGTGCCATGATGCTCTGGCAGGAAGACTTCTTTGATTGGCTGAAGGAAAAATTCCCTCCATCAAATCATGTGAAGTAGAGAAGAATTCCGTGTTCGTCAGTTCGTGTAATAGCTTAAATGGAGGACTCCTTGGAGGAAAAATCAATGAAATGGAGGACGCTGTAAGATGAACTATTCTTTCTTCAGGAAGAATGCAGAAAAAGTCCGGCAGGCGATGCAGAAAGAGGGAATCGATGTGTTGATCCTGACGCATCAGCAAAAGTACTCCTATGTCGCCGGAACGTTCCACAACGACTTCAACCTCGGGAACTGCCTGTTCGTGTGGGCAAAGGAAGAGCCCACGCTCCTGGTCTCGCTTGCGGAGATGGGAAGGCTCATGACGGAGGGCTACATCAAGGACATTCGCTTCTGGATGCCTGCGTATGCCGGCATCGAGCCCATCAGCTTTCTGGACACGGTTGTCACGATCCTTCGTGAGCGCGAATGCCACAATAAGGTGATCGCCGTGGAAATGCCGTCCATTGCCTACCTGATGTACGACCACCTCGCCAAAAACCTGCCCGATGCAACCATCGTGGACGGCGAAAAGATGATCAACGACGTCATGATGAAAAAGGACGAGGAGGAACTGGCGCTGATTCGCCGCGCCTGCGGCATCGCCGATGCGGGCACCCGGAAAATCCTTGAAAACGTTCGGGTCGGAGTTACCGAGGCGGAGCTGATCGGCCATGCCGAGCTTGAAATGCGGCGGCTGGGCGCCTCCTATTACTACACGCCGAACCAGTGCCTCTTTACATCCCAGATGGGCTACGGCGATCACCTGCCGACCGACAGGATTCTCGTAAACGGAGACCGGATCTATTACGACCTGCATCCCGTCTGGGACGAATACCGTACGGACAGCTTCCGGACGCTGGCGTTTGGGAAACAGTCAAAGGATTACATGAAGATGGTCGATTTTATCAGGCCGGTCATCGAGGAATTGAACGGGATGTTTGTGCCCGGTGCGAGCACCAAGGAAATCGAGAAATGGTATATCAGCCGTCTCGCAGAAGGCGGGTATCCAGATTTCGGATCCGTTCCCCTCGGGCACGGGATCGGAACAGGCCATCTGCCCCCGACTTTTTGCCACGACGACGACTACATCCTTGAAGAAAACGTCATGATCGTTCCCTGTGCGCACATCTACGATTTCAAGACCAATTGCGGCGTATTCGCACTGGAATATGTCGTTTGCGTGAAACCCGGAAAAGCGGAGGTCTTTACGAAATACCCGCTGGATTTGATTACCATCGAATAGAAAGATTCAGACCCACAGCCCATGCAGGACAAGTTTCTGCATGGGCGAATCCATTCCGAGGACATAACGCCTTACTTTTCCTGCATCAATTCCTGGAAACAGGTGTTATGTACCCGGTTAATTCTTCTGCGAAAACCGTACTTCTCCGAGTGGCGATACTGCTGTGGGAAAGTGGCTCGTTACATCATCCGGGCGTCCTCCTCCCGGGAACGAATGACCTATATGGAACAGGAGGGAAAAGATGTCTATGATGTCAAAGGCGGGATGTCCGCATAGAAGACATCGCCGGCTGGTCGGCGATCGAGAAGCAGTGTTGTTGACAAGATCAACCCGATAATCTATAGGGTTGACCGCTGGCTATGCTATGTTTAGCAGCATAACACCGAGTCAGGTCCTGCAGTTGAAAAGGGCCATTGTCTTTAGAAGGAAAAAGGAAATGTCCATTTTGCTTTATAACCAGAGAATATGAGGCGCCTTTAGAGAATCTGGAGGATTCTCTTTGCAGGCACCACCCGCCACGATCCCACCTCAGACCGAATAGGCCCGGACCTGTCCTGCCGCGGTGAGAGCGGCGGGGACCAGGAATGATGCCGTGTTTGGTCATCAGAATCCAAACAGCATTCCTCAATCTTATTCTCGTTTGAAGGGCAACTGTCATGCCGTCATTGCACCTGTGTGCGTCTGACGGCCTGTCGTGTGTGTGTTGACGACACACTCGTCCGGCCCCGGGGAAGGCAAGTCCCGATCGGTTCCAGCCGATCGAAGGCATGGCCGCTGCGTCCTTCAAAACATCGGCAGTGAACCAGCATTGTGCGCTCCGAGCCGCCGGTCCTAAAGAGATCTTCCATGGGCGGCGGACAATGGGTGCAGTTGGAAACGGCTGCGCCTCCCGTGCTCGGAAAGGAGAAAGCGATGACGGGAAATCCAACAGAGAAAGGAGTGTATGGTTATGGATGTAAGCAGAAGAGGGTTCCTGAAGCTCTCCGGTACGGCCCTGGCCGCCAGCGGTATCGGCATCGGACTCAGGCCCGTATCGGCGTATGCCCAACCGCTGAAGATCCAGTATGCCAAGGAGTACACGACGATCTGCCCGTACTGTTCCGTCGGCTGCAGCATCATCGTCTCCGTCCGCAAAGGCGTGGTGGTTAACACGGAGGGTGATCCCGACAGCCCGATCAACCGCGGGTCCCTGTGCACCAAGGGCGGTTCCATCTACCAGATGGCCGTCAACGAAAACCGCCTCGGTAAACCGCTCTACCGGGCACCTTTCACGACGGAGTGGAAAGAGGTGGACTGGGAATGGGCTCTTGAGAAAATCGCCCGCAATATCAAGGAAAGCCGCGATAAAAGCTTCAAGTTCAAGAACGATAAGGGTGAGACGGTCAATCGAACGGAGGGGATCGCCTCCGTCGGCAGCGCCGCTCTCGACAACGAAGAGTGCTTTGTTTTTCAAAAATTCCTGAGGGGCCTGGGTCTGGTGTACATCGAGCATCAGGCTCGCCTCTGCCACAGCTCCACGGTTCCCGCCCTGGCGGAATCCTTCGGACGCGGCGCCATGACGAATCACTGGATCGACATCGCGAACAGCGACGTGATCCTGATCATGGGCGGCAATCCTGCATCCAATCATCCGGTTTCTTTCAAATGGGTCATGGCTGCCGTGGACAAGGGCGCGAAGGTGATCTGCGTGGACCCGCGGTTCACCCAATCGGCGGCGAAGGCCCACATTTACGCCCCGCTCCGCTCCGGGACGGACATCGCTTTCCTCGGCGGGATGATCAAGTACATCCTCGACAACAACCTTTACTTCGAGGAGTACGTCAAACATTACACCAATGCTCCCTTCCTGGTGAACCCGGCCCTCAAGCTCCCGGGAGACAACAAAGGCGTGTTCTCGGGCTTCGATGGCAGCGGGAAGTACAACAAGGATACCTGGGCCTACCAGACCGAAGGCAGTGGACGGATCAAGAAGGACATGGGCCTCAGAGATCCGAACTGCGTCTTCCAACTCCTCAAAAGGCATTACTCTCGTTATACGCCGGAGCTGGTCAGCAAGATCACGGGGACGCCGCAGGAGAAACTCCTGGAAGTCTACAAGCTGTACGCCTCGACGGGCAAGCCCGACAAGGCAGGCGTCGAGATGTACGCCATGGGCTGGACCCAGCACACCGTCGGCGTCCAGAACATCCGGACCATGAGCATCATCCAGCTTCTTCTCGGCAACATGGGGATTCCCGGCGGCGGCATCGCGGCCATGCGCGGCGAATCCAACGTACAGGGCTCCACGGACTATGGCCTCCTCTTCCACATCTGGCCGGGCTACCTGAACACCCCCAAGGCGTCGCTCGGCACACTGAAGGCATACAACGAGAAGGAAACACCGTCGACAAAGGAGCCCGACAGCCTCAACTGGTGGAAGAACAAGCCCAAGTATGTCGCCAGTTTCCTCCGGTCCATGTATGGGAAGAACGCCACACTGGATGAGGCATACGAACTGCTTCCGAAAATCGACGACGGGGCCAACCACTCATGGCTCGTACTGTTCGATCATATGTACAAAAGTAAATTCACCGGTCTGTTTGCCTGGGGCATGAATCCTGCCTGCAGCGGGGCGCACTCCAACAAGGTCCGGCAGGCCCTGGGCAAGCTGGACTGGATGGTGAACGTCAACCTCTACGACAACGAAACGGGCTCCTTCTGGCGCGGCCCCGGCATGGATCCGACGAAGATCAAGACGGAGGTCTTCATGCTGCCCTGTGCCTCCTCCGTCGAAAAGGAGGGGAGCATCACCAACAGCGGACGCTGGATGCAGTGGCGCTACAAGGCGGTCAACCCTCCCGGCGTGGGTCTCCCCGACGGGGACATCTGCTCCGATCTCTTTGTCAGGATCAAAGCCCTTTATGAAAAGGAAGGCGGTCCTTTAAAGGATGCTATCGTAAAAATGTCCTGGCCTTACGGGAAAATGTCCGGTGCGCACTTCCATTTCGATCCCCATGCCGCAGCCCGGGAGATCAACGGCTTCTTCCTGGAGGACAAGAAGGTCGAAAACCCGACCAAGAAGGGCGAATTCAAGGAGTTCAAGAAGGGCGATCCCGTCCCGACCTTCGCCTGGCTGCAGGACGACGGGTCCACATCATCGGGCTGCTGGATCTATTGCGGCTCCTACCCGGGGACAAACCTGTCGGCCCGTCGCGGCCAGAAGGACCCCACCGGCATCGGCCTTTACCCCGAATGGTCCTGGTCCTGGCCGGTGAATCGCCGGATCATCTACAACGGCGCCTCCGTGGATCTCAGCGGCAAACCTTGGAGCAACAACAAGAGCATCATCACATGGAACGGCGAGAAGTGGGTGGGCGACGTGCCCGACGGTGTCGGCAACCCCGGCTCAGGGCGGCCGCCCTTCATCATGAAACCCGACGGCGTGGCCAGTCTCTACGGCCCCGGCCTCGCCGACGGTCCCTTCCCGGAGCATTACGAGCCTCTCGAGTGCCCCGTGGAAAAGAACCTGATGTCGCCGCAGAAGCACAATCCCGCCATCCGGCGATTCGACAAGTCCGGTGTCGGCTCCGATCTCGATATTTATTCCAATATCGCCAGTTGTGATCCGAAGTATCCCTTTGTCTGTTCCACGTACCGGATCAGCGAGCACTGGCAGACTGGTCTCCAGACGCGCTGGTGCCCCTGGCTGGCAGAAATGCAGCCGGAAATGTGGTGTGAGATGAGCCAAGAACTGGCAAAGGAGAAGGGCATTGCCAACGGCGAGAAGGTAATCGTCAGTTCTCCGCGCGGCAAGGTGGAGTGCGTGGCGATTGTCACCGCCCGGTTCAAACCGTTCAACATCGGCGGCAACACGATCCACGAAGTGGGCATTCCCTGGCATTTCGGCTGGATCACCACGGCTGAGCGGAAATACAATCCTGGCGACAAGAAACCGGAGGTCTTCACGCGGGGCGACGCCGCAAACCACCTGACTCCGACCATCGGCGACGCGAATACCACGATACCTGAAAGCAAGGCTTTCATGGTCAACGTGGTGAAGAAGTGAGGGGGGTGACATCATGGCCGAATACATCAAACTGATTGACGTTTCGAAGTGTACGGGGTGCCGGGGCTGCCAGCTGGCCTGCAAGCAGTGGAACCAGATGCCGGCAAGGCAGACGAAGAACAACGGCACCTACCAGAATCCCCCGGACCTGCAGTGGAACACCTGGACCCTCATCCGGTTCCAGGAAGTGGCCGACAAGGACGGCCTCAAGTGGCTGTTCCGGAAGGACGGGTGCATGCACTGCACCGATGCGGCCTGCGTGAAGGTCTGCCCCAGCGGCGCCCTTTACCACACGGAGTACGGCACGGTGGGCCTGAGCCAGGAGAAGTGCATCGGCTGCAAGGAGTGCATCGCCGCCTGCCCCTTCGACATCCCGCGGTGGAACCGGGCGACGGACCGCATTTACAAGTGCGATCTGTGCCTCTCCCGGATCCAGGCGGACCTCAACCCGGCCTGCGTGAAGGCCTGCCCGACGGGTGCGCTCACGTTCGGCGAGAAGAAGGCCATGACCAAGGCGGCCTACAAGCGGGCGGAGGAATTGGGAGAAAAGGCCTCCGTCTACGGCGACAAGTTCGTCGACGGGACCCACGTGCTCTATGTACTGCCGGAGAAGGTGGAGGTGTACGAGAAGCTGCCGAAGAAGCCGACGGTCCCGGCCTCGATCATCGTGTGGAAGGACTTCCTGAAGCCGCTGTCCCTCTTGGCGGCGGGCGGCGTGGTTGCCGGGTCGTTCCTGCACTACCTCATCCACGGGCCGAAGTCGCCCGATGAGGACCAGAACCAGAAGGGAGGAGGCGAGTCATGAAAAAGGGAATGATTCAGGCGACGGACGCCTTTGAGAGAATCGTCCACTGGAGCCTGGCCATTTCGTGCCTGCTCCTGTGCATTTCGGGCCTGGGGATGATGTTCCATTCCCTCAACTGGAT
>Ga0208462_1000057_pt1 | contig 150923 bp, 136 predicted proteins | sample AD_SCU001_MetaG_FD_184452 | JGI IMG/M metagenome (GOLD analysis project Ga0208462, IMG submission 184452) | Active sludge microbial communities of municipal wastewater-treating anaerobic digesters from China - AD_SCU001_MetaG (SPAdes) (version 2) | ecosystem: Engineered > Bioreactor >...
TGTTGAGAATGAGGAGGTGGCATGAACTGAATCAATAGCAGTTGGTGTACACAAAAACACCCGGGAGATCAGTTAAAAATCAGTCCCAAAATAGAGACTGTGAAAACCCTACTGCATTATTTGGGTTTAAGTCAGGATCACCTCGAGATCACCTCGAGTACTCGAGGTGATCTCGAGGTGAAGACGACTTAAACGCGTATCAGGACTTGACAGAGAATATCAGAATGCTTATGAAACTTAACAATAGTAGTGTCTTAAGCCATATCTTACATATCACTTGGGTTGGATTGGACCCTAAGCTAAAAAAAAAGCGTGATCAAACATCAGAATATTGATGTTTGTTCATTCCGTGGTGGATAATATAAACCAACAATGGTAAACGGGTTGCTAAGTCTTCTTTGATGATGATCCAGAGTAGTCCCAAGGATGAAATACAAATCCTTTTTGCTTGCTATCTCGTTTAACTTGTCAATCACTTTTCTGCATGCCAGTAGCTCAGAAGCACTGCTCCGTATGCAGTTCCAATAAAGCGCGCCTATCTCCCAATCTAATACTTGCATATCGTGTCTGCTTCCCTGCCCGTCAACAAATTCGTACTTAAACTTATATGGTAGCTTTCTTAGGGGTTTATGCCCAGAATCGAAAATACTCATCTGAGTGAAATAATCTGCTTGTTCTTTATCCCAACCCGTTCGGTCTTCTTCGTAATGAGCTCTGGTAATCTGAAATGGTTTGTATGTTGCTAATGATGTATTCTTTGGCTCTAGCGAATCGCTGAGTAGTTTTTTGAGTGAATCGTAAACCCTATGTAACATGTACTCATTTCTCACATCCCAACTATTGATAAAATCTAGTGTCTGGATATCTTCATCCAGATCAACCAGATGATAGCTTTCAGGTCTAAAATCCCGTCCTGTGGTCTTAAGCAAATCAAGCTCGATCCATTGGAATTTCTTGTATTGTTGATCAGTTGGCTTTGCTCGAAAGTTAACAGGATATATCCTAATCCAGTTCTTATCTTCATCCAATCCTGCTGTACAAACTGTTTCCTGATAGCTTCTGGATGGGTTTGGATATGTTTTAACGGTTATAAACACACGTTTTCTCATAGATGCCTTAGGCCTATCTCCATAGAAAACCTTGATATTAACTCTTCCACAAACACATGCCTATGACAATCCAGTGGGTTTCTTTCGAAGCAAGTGATAGCAACTCGCTTACTAAAAAGGACATCATCATGTACTTGCTTCAGTTCGTTAGCTTTTTCGTTACGGAGTTCATACCCGTATTCACGGAAAAGAGATGCCTTATCACTCACCCCTTTCCTTTTATTAGAAGTAATACCAACTGCTGGATAGTGTTTATACCTGATACCCACTAATGCACAATATCCAGCAAGGCGTTTACTGCTAAACTCTGGTTTCATACTAACACCATTTGATCGCACATCGATTAATAACTGTATTCCCTCCTGTATAAGAATGCCAAGATATTCATCGATGCTTTTACCTTCATAACCGATAGTAAACAAGTGAGGGGTTCGAGTATTAGGATTCCTTTCCTGAACAATGTGCAATTGTTTACCCGATAACAACTCCTGAGCTCTTTCGCTATTGATGGCAAAGTAAGGATAGGTACTATAAATGTATGCCATTAACCTGGTAGCACTATACTCCCCAAACCGCTGTATCGTTTCATTGATCATTTCAAGTCTGCTTGGATCGATTTCCATTTGCTCAGTAACAGCGCTGGTGTAATGCTCATCTTCAAAGCACAGAAAACCATTAGTCAATAAATAGTCCAGATCCTTCTGCAAAATCAAAGAATAAGGGCCAAACTTATATGGGAAGAAACTGTAGGTAGGCTTATCAATACCTAAACACGCTAGAAACTCTAGCTTTTGTAGCTGAGTTTTCCCTGCTGAACCTAAACGGGAGATGATGTAAAGTAACTCTTTTTGACGTTTATAGAGCATAATGAACCCTTGTGACAAAATGCTCGATGATGGCTAAAATGTCAAGTAATCAAATCAATATCATGCCTGATACTCATAATTGAGCTCAATGTGTCTATAGGGGAAAAGATGGGATCGATCATAAAACAACTGAATTCACCCCCCACCCCCCCCCACACATCCCTCTTGACAGATTCCAGCAATCCAAATATAGAAAGAAAAAAGCCGGGCTCAAGAAGGAGTTTTCATGAAAAAGGCGGTAGTGCTGCTGGTCCTGCTAGTCTCTTTATTAGCTTTGTTTTCATCCGTGATTGAGATGAAGACGCTGGCCAATGGGATGAAAGTGGTAGTAAAGCAAAATACTCAAAATCCGACAGTGGGAGTTTTTTGCATAGTAAAGACAGGGAGTATGCTGGAGGGTAAGTATCTGGGCAGCGGCATTTCTCATTACGTGGAGCATATCGTAAGCGGAGGATCCACGTCCCGCCGCAGTGAAAAGGACTACATTGAGATCGATAAACTCATCGGCTCCAATAGCAATGCCTATACCAGCCTCGATCGCACCGTGTATCATAATGTGGTAGGCAAGGAACATTTTTCCACGGCTTTGGGCAGTATCGCGGAGTATGTGCAGTTTTGCGTCTTTGATTCTGCTCAGGTAGCGCGGGAAAAACAGGTGATTTCCAAAGAGATCATCCTGGAAATGGCGCAGCCTATTTCCAAGCTCTACAACCGTTTTGAAGAATCTTCCATGTCAAAATCCACTACTGTTCATCCGGTGATCGGCAAGCCGGAGCTGTTCAATCGGCTTACCCGTCAGGATTTGGTGAATTATTACCAGGCTCGTTATGTACCGAACAACATGGTGCTGGTTATCGTAGGTGATATTGAGCCCCAGGCGGCCATGCAGGAAGTGGAAAGAGCCTTTTCCGGCTTTACCCGGGGGTTTCTGGAGCCGGTGTATCAGCCCGGTCAGGATGTGATCCTGGGCACCCGGGAGGTGATCGAAGAATTTGATGTATTGCAGCCCTCGGTGTTTATCTCGCAGCAGATTCCAGCAGGGGATTTTCGGGATGCGCACCTGCTGAATGTGGTTTGCGAATTGCTGCTGAACAAAGAAAGCTGTCCCATCCAGAAGAAATTGCAGCAGGATTTGATGCTGGTGCGCTACATCTATGGGTTCAGTTCGATCTACAGGTTGGAAAACAGCGCCAATTTCAATATCCGCTTCGAAGCAGCCCGCACGGAAGACATTCCCCGCATTCTGGAACTTTTCTACAAAGAATTCTCAGGTTCTAAACGTAAGACCTTCATCACCCAAAAGATGCTGGACAAGCTGATCGGCCAGTATGAAAGAGATATGTATCTGAAATCCCGGGCAGTGGAAGATGAATGTGAGGCAATCGGGGACGACATGCTGGAATATGGGATTCCGAATGCGGATCACATCCGGATGGAAGTCCTGCGTAGTATGAAGCCGGCAGAATTGAATGCTGTGATCCGTAAATATCTGAATCCGCAGGATAAATTTACTTTCTATGGGCTTCCCCGAGGGGAGAAGGCTCTAATGAAATCCAGCCCTGGCGCCAGCTATGCCAAAACAGAGCTTACCAAGATCGATCTGGGCAATCGCCTGAGCCTGATCCACAAGCAAAACTCGGAATATCCGATTGTGCGGGTACATATTTACATCCCGGTTTCCAGCTATTATGAGACGGTTGAGAATCGCCGTATTATCAATTGCATGGCCTATCTTTTGGGACAGGGGAGCAAGAAATATAGCAAGGATGCCATCAGTGACTGGCTGGACGAGCATTCTGCCAGCTTGGATTTTTATAATGATACGAATGGACTCAATATTGTCTTTTCTTGTATGACCAGTGATGTGCCGCAGATCTTGAAAATGATCCGGGATGCTATAAAAAACCCCAAATTCAGCGAAGCGGAACTCAATCTATTGAAGTCAGATTGGGAAGGGCTGGCCCTGCGGATGCAATCCGATGCGGACAAAGTTCACAAGGATTTCCGCGCTACCAAAGTTTATGCGAGTCCCAGAGAACGTCTGAGCAACCTGGACGAGGCGGAAATCTCCAGCCGCTTTACCCGTCAGGATGTGCTCAGGGCTTACAAGAAGTATCTGAAGGCAGAAAGCATGATCGTGGCGATCGTGGGGGATCAAACTGCTGCCCAGGCAAGTGAACTTGCCAAAACCCTCTATGCCGCATTTGATCATAGCCGCATCGAGGATACCATCAAGTTGCCGGTGCTGGGGCTCAAGAATTCCAGATACATCCAGGAATATGGCTTTGAACATGCATTTGTGGATTTTACCATGGCAGCGCCGGGAACAGATGATCCAGACTATATAGTTCTCAAGACCATTGAAGTACTGCTCAATTACAGTGACCGGAGATTGCACTATGCTACCCGGGTGGAGCGGGATCTGGCTTACTACGCTTCCGCATACAGTGTTGCGGTTCCGGGTTATGGGATGTTTCGGGTGTCCAGCCAAAGTTCGGTGGATAGGATCGAAGAGCTGACCATGGTGCTGGAGCATGAGATCAAGCGGCTGATCAATGAACCGGTGCCGGCTCAGGAACTGGCGGAAGCCCTGGAAAACTTCCTGATGCAACACCGTAATTCTATTACAGATGAGTGGTTGGCATATTTTGCCATCGATTCCGAAGTGAAAGGTCTGGGCTATGACTTTCTTATTAAGGGTGGCAGCAATATGAAGCAAGTGAGCCCGGAGGATATCCAAAGGGTGGCAGGTAAATATCTGCTGATACGGGATGTTACTACCTCTATACCATCGGCTGATGTGGAAATGATCATGCCGGAGCAGAAAGAATGATGGGAACGCAGATGACGGGATGACAGGGATGAACAGTATTCTTTGTTGCACTACAGAGAAGACAGAGGGGTATAAAAGACAGATAATTATACGTGATATCTGTTGCTTTTCTCAGGAGATTCCGGAAACCCGGATAAATCTGCGATTCATCCGGGTTTCCTGAATGACGGCGGAGATAAGACTTCTCGACCCCTCGACCTCTCAACTTCTCAACCCCTCGACCTCTCGACCTCTCGACCTCTCGACTTACCCCAAAAAACCATTTGACATAAATACGAGGATAAAATCTTGTGTGTCAATAAAGTAAAAGCGTATTGTAACGCTTAGCACAAGTCCCATATTTTGCAGGGGCTTATAGTTCTTTAGGAGGAACAATGTTATCCTACTTGTGGGATACTCTATCGGAGTATCACAGTGTCCGGCTCAATAGCGCCGGCAAACAAACTTTAAACACAACTCAGCGGTACCACAGCCTGAATTTGGGGCGAAGCTGCATCCAGAATGCGCATAGCCACACAGGTGAGTTGTACCCACAAAGTGGAGGTTCCAGTGAGTAAACAGGAAAATCGTATTCGGATCAAGTTGAAAGCTTATGACCATCGTTTATTGGATCATTCTGTCGCTGAAATAGTGAAAAGCACTCGCAACACTGGCGCCAAAGTCGTGGGTCCCATTCCTTTGCCCACCGACCGTTCGGTTTACACGATTCTGCGTTCACCCCATTCGGACAAGAAATCACAAGACCAATTCCAAATGTTGGTTCACAAACGTTTGATTGATATCCTGAACCCCACCCAGCAGACCACCAATGCGCTCAAAAAGCTCAGTCTGCCGGCCGGAGTTCATGTGGAAATCAAGGCTAATACCAGGAGCTAAGCATGATCGGATTAATCGGAAAGAAAATTGGTATGACACAGATCTTCAATGAGGACGGGAAAGTGGTTCCGGTTACCGTGATCCAGGCCGGTCCCTGCAAAGTGATCTGCAAACGTACCACCGAAGAACATGGCTATGAAGCCATCCAACTGGGCTTTGAAGAGATTCCGGAACGCAAGGTTACAAAACCTTTGCTGGGTCACTTCAAGAAACACAATGTCGGCAACTACCGCTTTGTGAGAGAATTCCGCCCCAGTTTTGGTCAGGAAATTGCCGATTACAATATCGGTGATGAACTGAAAGTAGATCTTTTTGGCAGCGGAGAGACCGTCAGCGTGACCGCAAAGTCCAAGGGACGCGGTTTTACCGGCGTGATGAAAAGGCACGGTTTTGCCGGATTCATCTCTTCACACGGCTCCCATGAATCATTCAGGGGCCCTGGTTCCATTGGTCAATGTGCCCAGCCTTCCCGCGTCTTCAAAGGCGTGAAAATGGCTGGTCAGCATGGCAATGCCAAAGTTACCACCCGCCACCTCAGTGTAGTGAAAGTGGATGACGAGCGGGGCCTGATTATGGTCAAAGGCGCCGTACCAGGCCATCGCAACTCCCTGGTGCTGATTCATAAGGAACAATAGGGGGAAGAAAATGGTAAAGGCAAAAAAATACAACATCCAGGGCGAAGTGATCGGCGAAGTAGAACTTCCGGTCAATGTCTTCGACGTGGACGTAAATTCACCCAAAGTGCTGCTGCATGAAGTGATTACCATGTATTTGGGCAACCAGAGACAGGGTACTGTGCAAAAGAAGAATCGATCCATGACTCAGGGCAGCACACGCAAACTCTTCAAACAAAAAGGCACCGGCAACGCCCGCGTGGGAACCCGCCGTTCACCAGTCCGCGTACATGGTGGAAAGGCATTTGCGATCTATCCGAAGGATTGGTATCGCCCCATCCCCCGCACCAAAAAGCGTATGGCGCTCAAGGTAGCTCTTACAGACCGGGCTCGCGAAGGAAGAGTATATATCATTGAAGGGCTCAACTTCGACAAACCCAATACTCAGAAAGCCATGGAAATGCTCAGCAAGATCGCTCCTGATCGTGGACACAAGCTGGTGGTGACCGATGGACATCATATGCCCACCGTGAAAAGCTTCACCAATATCAGCGACGTTACCGCCGACCGGGCAGATTCCCTGCATGCCTATGAAGTAATCAGAAGCAGCTACATCATCCTCAGCGATGAAGCCCTGAAAAAAGTGGAGGAGGTATTCAGCTCATGATCCATCCGCGCAATATCGTAATCGCTCCTATCATCACAGAGAAGAGCAGCGGCCAAATGGCTGCCACAAATACCTATACATTCAAGGTTTCAATGAATGCGAATAAAATCGAGATCGCCAAAGCCATCGAGCATATCTTTGCCGTGAAAGTCCTGGCTGTAAATACCATCCGTATGATGGGCAAGCCAAAACGCCTGGGCAAATACAATGGCAAACGTCCGGATTGGAAGAAAGCGATCGTAACCCTGCGGGAAGGCGATAGAATCGCCGATTTCGAGGTATAAGGAGTAAAACATGGCTATTAAGAAATACAAACCGACCACTCCTTCGCTCCGCTACCGCACTGGATATTCTTTTGACGAGATCACCACAGACAGCCCTGAAAAGAGCTTGCTGAAACCGATGTCCAAGAGCGGTGGACGCAACAACCGTGGTCGCATCACCTGCCGTCATCGCGGTGGTGGACAGCGTCGTCATTACAGAATCATTGATTTCAAACGGGACAAGTTTGGCATTCCCGCCAAAGTTGCCACCATCGAATACGATCCCAACCGTACTGCCCGGATCGCCCTGCTGCACTATGTGGATGGCGAAAAGCGTTATATCATCGCTCCGGACGGACTCGTTGTGGGTGCCAAAATCATGAGCGGCCCGGAAGCTGAAGTGGCTGTGGGCAATGCCATTCCTCTGGAAAGAGTGCCATTGGGCAGCGTGGTTCACAATATCGAGCTGAAACGAGGCCGTGGCGGTCAGATTGCCCGTAGCGCCGGTGTCTATGCCCAGGTAGTGGCCAAAGACGGTGACTACGTGCATGTCAAGATGCCTTCCAACGATGTGCATCTGATTCGCAAAGAGTGCCTGGCAACTCTCGGCCAGGTCAGCAATCCCGACCACTCGCTGATCAAGATCGGTAAAGCAGGACGCAAGCGCTGGATGGGCATCCGCCCCACCGTTCGCGGCGTTGCCATGAACCCGGTTGATCACCCCATGGGTGGCGGTGAAGGTAAGTCTTCCGGTGGCGGTCATCCTGTATCCCCCTGGGGCAAACCTGCCAAGGGCGGCAAGACCCGTAAAACCCGCAAGTATTCCGATAAGTATATCGTGAAAGCGGTTAAAAAGAGATAGTGTGAGGATATAGAAAATGGCACGTTCAATAAAAAAAGGCCCCTTCGTTGATGACCATCTGATGAAAAAAGTGGAAGTCCTCAATACAGACAGCAAGAAAAGCGTGATCAAGACCTGGAGTCGCCGTTCGGTGATCCTTCCGGATTTCATTGGCCACACTTTCTCCGTGCACAATGGACACAAGTTTGTGCCCGTGTATGTTACTGAAAACATGGTAGGCCACAAGCTGGGCGAATTTTCCCCCACCCGCACCTACCGTGGCCACAAAGAAAAGAAGAAAAAAGGCAGATAGGAGAAAAAAATGGAAGCAACTGCAAAACTTCGCTTTGCCCGTGGATCTGCCCGTAAAGCCCGTCTGGTATTGGATACCATTCGTTACAAGCGCGTGACGGAAGCTCAAAACATCCTGCGTTTCTCACATCGCAGAGCAGCCGCTACGATTTCGAAATTATTGGATTCCTGCATTGCCAATGCCCAGGTAAAAGAGCCTAAGATTGATCTCAGCCAGCTCTTTGTGACCGAAGCCATGGCCGATGAAGGTCCTCAGATGAAACGTTTCATGCCCAGAGCTCAGGGAAGAGCTTTCATGATCAGAAAGCAGACCTGTCATATTTCCCTGGGAATCCAGAGTTTAGAGTAGGAGGAATACCTTGGGACAAAAGATACACCCCATCCTGTACCGACTCGGTGTAAATAAAGATACCGAATCCATCTGGTTTGCTCAAGGCACTTCTTACGTGGATGCTCTTCAGGAAGATATCAAGATCCGTAGCTATATCCACAAGCGCCTGAGCGACAAAATGGTCTCCAGAGTACAAATCTCCCGGAAGACCAGTTCCATTACCATCGATATCCATACTGCCAGACCCGGTCTTGTGATCGGTAAGAAAGGCGAGGATATCGATAAATTGAGAAATGAACTGAATATCCTGATCAACAAAAACCGCAGCAATCCCATCACGGTTTCGATCAATATCGAACAGATTGATAAGATGTGGTTGGACGCCCGTCTGGTAGGCAAAGAAATTGCCCGTCAGCTCGAAGAACGCGTCTCCTTCCGCAGAGCCATGAAGATGTCCATCCGCAAAGTGATGCAGGATGGTGCTCTGGGAGTGAAGGTTCAGGTATCGGGACGTCTGGGCGGTGCAGAAATTGCCCGTACCGAACGTTACAAACAAGGTCGCACCCCGCTTCATACCCTGCGTGCCAATATCGACTATGCCCATGTGGAAGCAAGTACCACCTACGGCGTGATCGGCATCAAGGTATGGATCTACCTGGGCGACATTTTATCATAAGGAGAGAACAGTGTTAGCACCTAAAAAAGTAAGACATCGCAAGATGATGAAGGGCAGACGCAATGGTCTTTCCTGGACCGGATGCAATGTTGATTTTGGTGATTATGGTCTGATCGCTCTTGAAGATGCGTTCATTACCAGCCGCCAGATCGAGGCAGCCCGTATCGCCATTACCCGTCACATGAAGCGTATTGGAAAAGTGTGGATTCGCATTTTTCCGGACAAGCCCATTACCAGCAAGCCAGCCGAAACCCGCATGGGAAAAGGTAAAGGCGCTCCTGAGTATTGGGTAGCCGTGGTTCGCCCCGGCAGAGTCTTGTTTGAACTGGAAGGCGTGGATGTCAAGATTGCCAAAGAAGCCATGCGTCTTGCCGCCCACAAACTGCCGATCAAGACCCGTTTGATCGCCCGTGAAGGAGTGGAATTATGAAGACTGAAGATATCAGAGACCTCAGCCTCGATGAGCTGCAGGCAAAGACCGAAGAACTGCGCATTGAGCTGTTTAACCTGCGCTTTCAAAAAGCCAGAAACCTGCTTGATCGTCCGGACCGGATTCGCCTTGTCAAACGTGACATTGCCCGGATCATGACCATAATGAAAGAATTAAAGCCGAAAGCTTGAGGTGAACGTGGAAAACACTCGTAAAATGATCAAACAGGGTGTGGTGGTATCCGACAAGAACGACAAAACCATCGTCGTCCGGGTCCAACGCCAGTACATCCATCCCTTGTATAAAAAGACTGTACGTCGCCATAAGAAATTCATGGCTCATGACGAGCTGAACGAAGCGCATGAAGGCGATGTAGTACAGATTAGCGAATCCCGGCCGCTCAGCGCTCGCAAGCGCTGGACGCTGCACAAGATAGTAGAAAGAAGTAAATAAAAGGGTATTGGAATGATTCAAGTACAAACTATATTGAATATCGCCGATAACTCAGGTGCCAAAAAGGCAATGTGCATCAAAGTTCTAGGTGGTACCAAACGCAAATATGCTACTCTGGGAGATGTGATAGTCGTCGCTATCAAATCTGCTACCCCGGGTGGAAAAGTTAAGAAAGGCAGCGTTGAAAGAGCTGTGATCGTCCGTACAGCGAAAGAAGTTCGCCGTCCGGATGGATCATACATCCGTTTTGCGGATAACGCAGCCGTTATTATCGACGACAAGCACGAACCCAAGGGAACCCGTATCTTTGGTCCAGTAGCCCGCGAACTCCGCGAAGCTCACTATATGAAGATCGTATCCCTTGCTCCGGAAGTGTTGTAGGAGGAACAAGTGGAAAAGAAACTGAACCTCAAGAAAGGTGACTATGTGGTCGTGATCTCTGGTGATGACAAAGGCAAGAAAGGACATATCCTGAGAGCCTATCCCAAGACGGGGCGCGTCATTATCGAAAAAGTGAACATGATCAAAAAGCACGCCAAACCCTCCCAACGCAATCCCCAAGGCGGAATCATCACCAAGGAAGCCCCTGTCATCGCTTCCAACGTAATGCTCTTCAACGAAAAGCTGAACACGGTATCCAAACCCGTGATCCAGCTTCGGGAAGGACGCCGGGTACGCGTGTGCAAAAAATCCGGTGACGAGCTGTAAAAGGAGCATAGGTAAAAATGAACCGACTCAAAGAAAAATATAGAACTCAGGTGATCGGAAACCTTACCAAACGCTTTGGCTACAAAAACCCGCACCAGGTTCCCAAGCTTACCAAGATCATCTTAAGCATGGGCGTGGGTTCTGCCACCCAAAACAAGGCTATCCTGGACAATGCCGTCAAGGATATGGAGCAGATCACTGGTCGTAAAGTAATAGTGACCAAAGCTCGTAAATCGATATCAAACTTCAAGCTGCGTCAGGGCATGCCGATTGGCTGCAAAGTAACCCTGCGCGATGAAGTGATGTATGAATTCTACGATCGTCTTACTTCTATCGTAATCCCAAGGATCCGTGACTTCCGCGGGATCAAGGCCGATTCTTTTGACGGGAGAGGAAACTTCTCTTTTGGACTCAAAGAACAGACCGTGTTTCCCGAGATTGAATATGACAAAGTGGATGCCATCCGCGGGCTCAATATCACTGTGGTGACCACCGCCCGTACCGATGAGGAATGCCGTGAGCTCCTCAGAGAATTGGGCATGCCTTTCCAAAGAGCCGAGTAAGGAGAGATTGTGGCAAAGAAATCACTGATTATCAAACAGCAAAGAACTCCCAAATTCAAAGTAAGAAAGTATAACCGCTGCATGCTTTGCGGACGCCCCAGGGCCTATATGAGAGATTTCGGTATGTGCCGTCTCTGTTTCCGTAAGTATGCTTCTCTGGGTCAAATCCCCGGAATCACCAGAAGTAGCTGGTAAAAACTCAAGGAGACATAAATGAGCGTATCTGATCCGATAGCTGATGCATTGACCAAGATCCGCAATGCATATCGTGCCGGACACCAGCAGGTGATCGTGAACCATAGCAAGCTAGTCGAAGCTTTGGTCAAGATCCTTGCCGAAGAGAACTTTGTAAACAGCGTACAGGTTCTCGACAAAGATCCGGAGCATAAATTCAATTACAAACGTATATTGGTAATCCTGCGTTACACAAACGACGGTCGTCCCGTAATGCAAGGATTGGTGAGAGTTTCCAAACCCGGAAGACGGGTTTATGTAAAAGCCGACAATTTGCCCAGCGTGTACAACAACACTGGCTGTGCCGTCATTTCTACCAGTAGTGGTGTGATGGTGGATCGCGATGCCAGACTCAAACGCGTAGGTGGTGAATATGTCTGTCGTGTTTGGTAGGAGGAAGAGATGTCCCGCATAGGAAAAGCACCTATCAAGCTGAGCTCCGGTCTTGATGTAACAATCACTGATGGCGTGGTAACCGTAAAAGGAAAGCTTGGGCAATTGAGTTACACTCTGATGCCCGGAATCACAATCGAGCAGGAAGAAAACATCCTGCATGTGAAGAGATCTGATGATTCCAAGAGCCAGCGTGCCTTGCACGGATTAACCCGCGCCCTGATTCAAAACATGGTAACAGGCGTATCCGAAGGGTACAAAAAGACCCTTCATATCTTTGGTACAGGCTACAGCTCAGAAGTAATCGGCCCCTGGCTGAAACTGATCCTGGGCTACTCACATGATATCCTGCTTCAGATTCCCCAGGGTCTGGCTGTTGATGCAAATCCCGTACCCCGTTCCAAGGGTACCCGTAGCGATTTCACCAGCATCATTAATATCCAGGGCATAGACAAGCAACTGGTTGGCCAGTTTGCCGCTGAAGTTCGCAATTGCCGTCCCCCTGAAAACTACAAGGGTAAAGGCATCCGTTATCATGATGAATATGTTACCATCAAAGCCGGTAAAGCCGGTAGCAAGTAAGGGATGGTGAGAAAATGATAAAATCTATTACAAAGATAAAAAGCAATCTGCGCGCACGTCGCCGTGCCGCTATTCGTAAACGTCTTTCCGGAACTACAGAGCGTCCTCGCCTGGTAGTGTTCAGATCTCTGAAGCACATTTATGCTCAGATCATCGACGATACCAAGGGGATTACCCTGATTTCCATGTCTTCCAAGGCAAAAGACTTCCAGGCCGGTGAAGCCAAGACCAAAACCGACTACAGTTTTGAAGTTGGCAAGCTCCTGGGCGAAAAAGCCCTGGCCGCTGGAATTAAAACCATTGCCTTCGATCGTGCCGGATACAAATATCATGGCCGGGTCAAAGCTCTGGCTGATGGTGCCCGCAAAGCCGGGCTCGAGTTCTAAAGGGAGGATAGCTTGAATTACGAACATAATCAACATCATACTGAAGAAGAAACTCTGGTAGAGAAGATCATCGAGACCAAGCGTGTAGCCAAAGTAGTGAAAGGCGGAAGAAACTTCTCCTTTAGCGCCATCGTGGTAGTGGGCGACAAAGCCGGTAACGTGGGTGTCGGAAATGGCAAGGCCAACGAAATCGTGGATGCGATTCGTAAAGCCAAAGAAAAAGCCATCAAAAACATGTTCCGCGTTCCGATCGTGAAAGGCACAGTGCCTCATGAAATGGTAGCCCGTTATGGCGCCAGCCGCGTGATGATCAAACCAGCTTCTCCGGGTACCGGAGTTATCGCTGGAAATACCACCCGTGCGATCTTTGAAGCTGCCGGGATTCAGAATATCCTCTGCAAATCCCTGGGCTCAAACACTCCCACAAACGTGGTAAAAGCCACAGTGAACGGACTCAAATCCATGCGTACGATAGCCGACGTTGCTCGTCTGCGCAACAAAAGCGTTGCTCAGCTCACCGGTCAGGAGGAGAAATGAGTAAAGTAAAAGTAACCCTAATCCGCAGCACAATAAATCGTATTGAAAGCCACAAACGGGTTGTCAAATCCCTTGGCTTGGGCAAGCTGAACAGCAGCCGTATTCACGACGACAACCCATGCATCCGCGGGATGATCAAGAAAGTATCATACCTGCTCAAAGTTGAAGAAGTGCAGGGAGAATAACAATGTTGACACTCAGCAATCTGGGAAAACCTGCCGGTAGAAAGAACAAGAAACGCCTTGGTAAGGGACAGGGTTCCGGGCAAGGACATCAAGCCGGACGCGGACACAAAGGTAAGAAAGCCCGTGCCGGTGGTGGTGTACCAGCTGCCTTTGAAGGTGGTCAGATGCCCATGCACCGTCGTCTTCCCAAGCGTGGCTTCAAGAATATCTTCCGGGTCAGTTACCGCTGTCTCAATATATCCCGCCTCGCCGGTCTGGAAGAGAGTGAATTTGACATCGCCAAGCTCGAAGTAATGGGCTTGATCCCCTCCAAAGGTCAAAAAGCTAAGGCTCCGGTCAAGATCTTGGCTGGCAGCACCGATGAATTCACCAAAACCGTTCATATCAAGGCAAATGCTTTTTCCAAGAATGCTATTGCCGTCATTGAGAAGAACGGTGGCAAGGCGGAGGTAGTCTAATTTGCTGAAAACAATTACAAACATGTTCCGGATACCGGATCTCAAAAAGAAGATCCTCTTCACGGCGCTGTTTCTGGTGCTCTACAGGATGGGCAGTTTTGTCCCGATCCCGGGAGTTGATGCCTCTGCATTGCAGGCTTTCTTTCAGGGAGCCCGGGAAGGTGGAAACACCCTCTTTGGCCTGTTAGATCTCTTTGTCGGTGGCAATTTTGAACGCGCTTCGGTATTCGCTTTGGGAATTATGCCCTATATCACTGCATCCATCGTGATTCAGCTCTTGGGCAGCATCATTCCCTACTTCGAAAAGCTTCGTAAAGAAGGCGCTGAAGGTCAGAAGAAGATGAACCAGATCACCCGTTACAGTACGGTGGGTCTGGCAGCCTTCAATGCTGTGACTATCACCATGTGGCTCACCAACCTTTCCGGTGGTGTAGTGCCATCCCCAGGCGTCTTTTTCCATTTCACCGGAATCATTACCCTGATCACCGGTACAATGATCGTAATGTGGCTGGGTGAGCAAATCACCGAACATGGTATTGGCAATGGTATTTCAATGATCATCTTTGCCGGGATCATTTCGCGCTATCCGGAAGGATTCTTGCGTATGTTCCAAAAGATTGGTCTGGACCCCTCCTATGCCTGGAAAGCCGTAGTAGCTCTCCTGCTCATGGTTGGTGTTACCGCAGCCGTGATCTATGTGACAGAAGCCACCCGCAAGATTCCTGTGCAATATGCCAAACGTATCGTAGGCCGCAGAGTCTACGGCGGACAGAGCACCTACATTCCCCTGCGCGTGAATACCGCGGGTGTGATTCCGATCATCTTTGCCCAGAGCGTTCTGATGTTTCCAGCCACGATCGCCGCTTTCTTCGGCAGCAGTGGTGGATTCTGGGTAACTCTGCAAAGATGGTTGTCACCCGGAGCTCTGCTATATACAATCCTCTACGTTGGATTGATCATTTTCTTCGCCTATTTCTATACATCGATTACTCTTAATCCTACCGAAATGGCGGAAAACATGGTGAAGTATGGTGGTCATATTCCCGGCAAGAAACCCGGAAAGAAGACTGCTGAATACATCAATACCGTGCTTACCAGAATCACTCTGCCAGGTGCTGTATTCTTTGCCTTTGTAGCCCTTTTGCCCGAGATCATGAGTCATCGCTTTGATCTGCCTTTCTATTTTGGTGGAACTGGCTTGATCATCGTGGTCGGTGTGGCTTTGGACACGTTGCAGCAGATTGAATCACATCTGGTCATGCGTCACTACGACGGATTCATGAAGAAAGGCAAGCTTCGCGGACGTACAAGTAGCTAAACCATGATCTATCTCAAATCTTCCACAGAAATTGCTAAAATGCGCGTCAGTTGCCGGATCGTCGGGGAACTGCTGGATAACCTCGCAGCGCTTATCCAACCCGGAGTCAGCACTCTGGAATTGGATCAGTATGCCGAGAAATTCATCCGCAGCCGTGGCGGCAAGCCTGCCTTCAAAGGGTACAAAGTCACTGGACTTAAACCCTTTCCCGGCACGCTGTGCACTTCCGTGAATAGCGGCATCGTGCATGGTATCCCCTCCGCGAAGGTAATCCTTCAGGAAGGCGATATCATCGGCATCGATGTAGGCGTGTACAAGGACGGTTTCTATGGAGACGCTGCCCGAACTTACTGTGTGGGCAAAATAAGCGATACCGCCATGGCATTGCTGGATGTTACCCGTGAAGCATTGATGATCGGGATCTCCAAGGCTGTGGTTGGCTCCCGGGTTGGGGATATATCCCATGCCATTGGTGAGTATATCGCTGCCCATGGATACTATGCGGCAGATAATCTAACCGGACATGGTGTAGGCAGGGAACTGCATGAAGATCCCCAAATACCCAATACCGGAACCCCTGGATACGGACCCCGGCTGCAAGCCGGAATGACGCTGGCGATCGAGCCAATGGTAAATATCGGCACCAATCGGGTGATCGAAAAAGGCTGGGAGTTTTTTGTGGCGGACGGAAGCTTGTCTGCCCATTTTGAACACAGCATCCTGGTCACCGATGGTCCTGCCGAGATCCTTACAATAGCATAGAGGGAAGAGCAGTTATGAGTAAATCTGGTGTGATAGAAGTGGAAGGAGTGGTTACGGAAGCCCTTCCTAATACAACTTTTCGCGTGGAACTGGAGAATGGCCATGAAATCCTGGCCCATTCATCTGGTAAAATGCGGATGAATTATATACGTATTCTTCCTGGTGACAAGGTCAAAGTGGAGCTTTCTCCATATGACCTGACCCGGGGTAGAATTACTTACCGCTATAAATAAGAGAATTGCCTGAACCCTTGGTGAAGGGCAAGGAGATAACCATGAAAGTCAAAGCATCTGTAAAGATAATCTGCAAAGACTGCAGAATCATCAAACGCCACGGCGTTATTCGCGTTATCTGCAGCTCAAACCCTAAGCACAAACAAAGACAGGGTTAGAAAGGAGGACCAACTTGGCACATATTGCAGGTATTGAGATTCCCAAAACAAAGCGGCTCTTCATTGGTCTTACCTATATCTATGGCATTGGCAGAACGCTTGCCAAAGAAATATGCCAGAAAGCCAATATAGATGAGATGAAGCTGGTAGCCGATTTGAGCATCGAAGAAGAAAAAATCCTTCGCGACATTATTCAGAATGAATACCACGTGGAAGGTACCCTGAGAACCCAGATTGCCATGAACATCAAACGTCTCATGGAGATCGGCTGTTACCGTGGTCTGCGCCACAAACGCGGTTTACCCGTGCGTGGCCAGAGAACCCACACCAATGCCAGAACCCGTAAGGGTCCACGTGGCAGCGCGATAAAGAAGAAGAAGTAGGAGCAAGTAACGATGGCTAAGAAAACCAGAGTCAAGAAAAAACGTGTACGCCTGGCCTTCGATGAAGGTTTGGTATTTGTACATTCCAGCTTCAATAATACGATCATCTCGCTTACTGATCGTGCCGGGAACGTCCTGGCTTGGAGTTCTGGAGGCAAAATAGGTTACAAAGGCTCCCGTAAAAGCACTCCTTTTGCAGCGCAGATGGCAGCGGCCGAAGTGGCCAAAGCCGGTGCCGAAATGGGTATCCAGAAAGTTGGTGTGATCGTTAAAGGTCCTGGTGGCGGCAGAGAATCCTCCATTCGCGCCATCAACGCCGCCGGTATCAAAGTAACCATGATCAAGGACGAAACTCCCATTCCACACAATGGTTGCCGTCCCCCGAAAACCAGAAGGATATAAGGAGAAATCATGGCTAGATATACCGGACCCAAAGCAAAACTTTGCCGTAAATTCGGCGAAAACATCTTTGGCACTGCCAAATACGACCGCATCCTGGGCAAACGCAAGTTCCCCGCAGGACAGCATGGTCACAGCATGCGTCGCAAGCTTTCAGATTATGGCTTGCACCTCAAAGAAAAGCAGAAATTGCGCCTGACCTATTGTCTGCTGGAAAAGCAATTCAAAAACTACTTTGTCAAAGCTGCCAAAGCTGTCGGCGTCACTGGTGACAACCTGATGCAAATGCTGGAACGCCGCCTGGACAACGTGGTGTACCGTATGGGATTTGCCGCTACCAGAATGCAAGCCCGTCAGTTTATCAATCATGGCCATTTCATGGTCAATGGCAAAAAAGTGGATATCCCTTCCTTCCTCGTCAAGGCTGGCGATATCATCGAAGTGCGTCCCAAAAGCCGCGGCATGAAAATGCTGGTCGAAGCCATGGATCGCACTGAAGCATCTTCACCATACAGTTGGTTGACAGTAGATAAAGAAAACATGCGTGGCAGTTTCGATCTGATTCCTGCCGCATCCGAGATACCGGTCGTGGTAGACCTGCGTCTCATCGTCGAGTTCTACTCCAAGTAACCCCAAGGAGTCTGATATGATGTATCTTGAACCCTTACAAATGCCGGAATCAGTGGAGTACGATAAAGCTTCTTACTCCCGCAATTACGGCAAATTTGAAATCGGTCCTCTGGAGCCGGGATTTGGTACCACGCTGGGTAATACTCTGCGCCGGGTCCTTCTGTCCTCTGTCCAGGGTGCTGCAGTTCGTTTCGTTCGGATCGAAGGTTTGCACCATGAGTTCACTCCGGTCCCGGGTACCAATTCAGATTATATTGATCTGATTCTCCGGATCAAACAACTCGTGATTCAATCCAATTCCGTGGAAGAAACCAACATCGTCCTGGAACACAAAGGCAAGGGCGTCGTCACTGCTAGCATGATCCAGGAAAATGCCAATGTCAAGATTATCAACAAAGACCTTTATCTGCTGGAAGTAACTGAAGATATTGATCTTAAGATCGAGATGATTGTAGGCATCGGACGTGGCTATGTATCCGCCGACAGGCAAAACCCCGAGGGACATCCGATTGGGTTTATTCCGATCGATAGTATCTACTCGCCCATCCTCAAAGTGAATTTCTCCGTCTCCCATCAACGGGTGAAAGAGCGGATGAACTTTGACAGATTGATCCTCGATATCCATTCCAATGGCGCTATCGAGCCCATCATCGCTCTTTTCCTGGCTGCCAAGATCCTCAAGGATATGGCTGCCAAAATCAGCTTGTTTGAGACCGAACCTGAATACATCAGGGATGTGGAACTCGATCCTGATCTGGAAGAGAAGGAACGGATTCTGAGCATGAGCGTGAAAGAGATCGAGCTTACCGTTAGAGCGGCGAATTGCCTGGCTCAGGCGAATATCGAGACTATCGGAGAGCTGGTTTCTAAATCCGAGCCGGAGATGTTGAAATTCCGTAATTTTGGCAAGAAATCCCTCGAAGAGATAATCCAAAAACTTAAAAAATATGATCTGGAACTGGGTATGGATGTGGATACCATCTACCGCAAGATCAAGGAAGCACGCAGCCGTGGTATTATCTCGGCTGACGACTCCTCCCCTGCGGAAGATACTGCAGTGGCTGAAGCTCCACCGGCCAAAGCCGAAAAAACTGCCACACCCCGTAAACCCGTTCCCAGCCCAAAGAAGAAGGTGAAAAATGCGACACAGAGTTGAAGGTAGAAAATTCGGACGCGAAACCGATGCCAGACGCCTGATGATGAGAAACCTCGTCAAATCCATGGTCGAACATGGACAGATTACCACTACCCTCGCCAAAGCCAAAGAAATGCGTCGTTTCGTGGAACGCGTGGTTACCTACGGCAAAGCCAATACAGTGCATTCCCGCCGTTTGGCCTATAGCGTATTGGGTGACCGTGCCCTCGTCAAAAAACTCTTTGACGACATCGCTCCGGCTTTTGCGGATCGCAACGGTGGATATACCAGAGTGCTTAAAGCTGGATTCCGTCGTGGTGACAATGCCCCCTTGGCTGTTATCCAGTTTGTGGAAGAATCCACAATCACAGCCAAAAAGGACAATATCAAAGCGCAGGACCTGGCTAAGTAAACCAATTCTGCCCAAATATAAAAAACCGGTATCTCAGGATGCCGGTTTTTTTTGTGCTGTGGTTTTGTGAGGGAAACAGACCAGCAAGGAGTTTTCGAGCGCGCTCTACCTCAGGAAGTGAGGGGTTCCCTCGAACTACCATGTTGCCTAATACCATTACGCTATCAATACGGATCCGATGCGTAATGATAGCGTATTGATAGCGTAATACTATTCAGGAAGAGGCGTTGACACACGATCCTATGAAGCCGATACCATCGGCTCAGGCATGCGGAGCAGGCTATCTCAATACTTGCGTACCACCCGGAATCCTACTGCGTCAGCACCCAGGAATGGTGGAGTATAAAACCTTCTGGCGATGGTGCAATTGCTGGCATCTACACTCCAGGCGCCACCCCGCATGACGCGCATATAACCCGTTCCCGGGCCAATGGGGTTGGTCACGTCCCCGGAAGGATACTCGTTGTGATAATTGTCCCAGCAAAATTCCCAGAGGTTACCGCTCATATCGTAGAGCCCCAATTCATTGGGTGCTTTGGTGCCCACATGAACTCTATCTCCGGTATTGCCATTGTACCATGCCACTTCTCCGGCCTGATTGGAGCCGCTGTAGATGTAGTTTTGGGATTGATTTCCACCCCGGGCGGCAAACATCCATTCCATTTCCGTGGGCAGACGGTAGCCATTGGCATTGAAATCGCACTGAATCAAGTTGTGATCTCCGGCTCCGGTATTCCAGCCTGCCGGCCAGAAAGCCGGGATCGTCCCAAAGGTATCATAGCTGTAGCATGGTGTATAACCCTCAGCGATACTGCGGTAATTGCAATATTCTATGGCGTCGCCCCAGTTATTGTTTGTTTCTGGCATTTCAGGATCGATATTGAGGGTATCCACCATGATGTAAACCCATTCCAGTTCGGTCACTTCGCGTTTGCCGATATAAAAGGGGGAGAGGGTGACGTTTGAAGTTCCATTGTGGAAGGTGCCGCCAGAGACAAGCTGCATCTGGTCTGCGAGATTGATGATGTAAAATGATGTGGCAGTATTGCTGGGCAGCCAGTCCTCTTTGTAGGCTCTGGCTTTGATTACGGTATTGATGTAGATATTGAGGGGTTGGTTATACATTGCAGAGGCTTCGGTGGGCTCGGTGCCGTCCAGAGTGTAGCGGATTGTGACCCCAGTGACACTGGAGGTGATGCTTACCATCTGAGCCGTGGCAAAATAGCCTTCTCCGGGTGTGAACTGCAATAGCGGTAATTGCATGGTGTAGGAAGCGCTGGCCGTCAGGCTGGGGATCATATCAGCAGCGAAGGCTTTGGCTTTCACAGTGAGGGATTCATTCACAATAAAAGGCGCTGTATAAAGGGTGGAAGCCTGATCCGGCTCTTCACCGTTCAAAGTATAGCGGATTTCTGCCCCGGGAGTGGCACAAGTGATGCTGACCAGCGGAGCAGTAGTGTAATTCCCGCTGGCCGGACTGATCAGGGGAGTGGCGACTGCGGCAGTGGAAAACTGGTATGTAGCGCTGGCGATGGCACTGGCGATAAAGCCAGACTTGAAAGCTCGGGCCTTCAACATGGTATCACTATTGACCTGCAGCAAACCGGTGTATTGTGGGGATTGGCTGCTGGGATCACTGCCATCCAGGGTATAGCGGATCGTGGTACCCATTGTGGCACAACTGATCAGGACGTCGATAACGTCGTTATAAGCACCACCTTCAGGAGAAATCACCGGAGTAGCCAGAGCTTCGCTATCCGGAGCAGTGCTTTTGGTCTTGCAGGAGCTCAGCATTAGCAGGGAAAACAATGTGATGGTGATCAATACAAAGATCTTCATGATCTGGCTGCAGCTTTGTATTGGTGTGGTTTTCTTTATCTGTTTCATAGCCGGCTCCCGATCGAAAGCATAATCGATCTCAGGTTGAAACTATTGCGGAAGGGGGTATCGCCCAGATCATTGAGGCTGGCAGTAAAACGGACGTCAAAGACAAATTCATCCTTGCAAAGCCCCATCTTGAAGATGTCTTTCACTGCAAAACCTGCTCCGATCACGATATCTGCCTTCAGTGCACTGAGCTTGTCCGTGCCGCTTTCCACTTTGCGATAGGTATAGACAACGCCGTCGTTGTATTCATCTTCCAGCTTCTGCTCCAGGGCTTTTACGCCCTTTTGATAGGCAGTGTCATTGTTCAGGAGCACGGAAAAGGAGGGACCAAAATAGACAAAAGCGCCTTGATAGGATTTATCCAGCTTTTCAGGGGGGAGTTCCTGATTCATCCTGATCAGGATTGGAACGGTCACATAATCCAGAGTCTTGTCGATGCGTCCCCGGAGCGTATCCTCAAAGGCAGTGGCCAGCACTATCTGGTTTGTATTCAGGGCGGCATCCTTGAACTCATGGCTGAAGGCATAGCGGTGCCAGAGCAGTTCGGTCTGCAGACTTACAGAATCGTGATTGCGAAACAGAGGAACCGAGCAGTATGCTCCAGCCTGATAGGAAAGATCACCCTTTGTCTCAAAAGACCGCACTTTCAGATAGCCAAAATCCGGGGGATTGAGGCCGACTCTGGCAATGTCGTAATGCAGCTCATAATTTGCCTCTTCGCCATGCAGGGATGAGGATCCCATGCCGTATTTGACACCCCAGTTGAATTCTCCAGCCCAGAGCAAACCCTGCGCCATAAACACCAAGAATAATGCCATGAAAGTCCGGAACATAATCACTCCTTATTCAAGTAAACTCATGAGCGGGTGAGTGATCCTTCTGAATTGATGTTGAATCAAACTCATCCCAAACTTGACACACAATATGTATTGAAAGCTGATAACTACACTATGCAGAGGGTTTGTTATCCAGTCAAGTGTTTTTTGTGAGGGAGCTCCGGAGGGAATAATCATCTTGCTCTTTTCAGGTCTCAGGCTCTAAGTTCTCACCCAAATCTTCAAACGAGTAGCACCAGTTACAGTGGTCGTGTAGGTTTATCAGGCAGAGAGATAGAGGTGACCGGCTTTGGATTGGGTCACAGTGCTATTTGAAAAAACGGTGATACCATTTCAAAAAATGCTTGATACATTGTAGCTCGATTGGAACTATCTCGACCTTCTTTTCTCTAAGAACTCCTGTAGCCGCATAATGACGATCGGCATTTTGAAAAGGTTTTATAGAACACATACGAAGTCGTCACAATTAGATTGACAAAAAACTAATTGTGAACTTTCTTTCGCCCAAAATCGGATCATAGGATTGCGATGATTGAGCCAAATTATGATTGGGAGTACGCCCAGTGACCGCAATATGTTATCCATCAGTATTTAAGGAGTATCTCATCGTGACTAGAAACATCCTGTTGCTGCTCGCAATGTCGCTTATGATCTTCTCAGCATATGCGCTTGAACCTCTCAACTTCGAGAAATTATTGCCACAAACCCGCATCGTCTATACAGCCCCCTATTCGCAAGATTTCAATAGCGTTGCCCCCGGCACTATTCCGGATGATTGGTCAATTAATGATAACGGCTATGCCGACCCTTTACCCTGGCAAGTTTACCATAGTCAAGCCTGCTGTTTTTTTAACGATTACTGGATAGGTCAGGGCAGGAGCTTATGGACTCCATGGATCATAATTCCAGGGTCACAGTACAGACTGAATTTCAAGTGGTCACATGGTCAGAGGACTGAAAATAATTACGACTACGGTGCTGTTTACGTATATGTAAACGAAAACAATTACACTAAAGTGTGGGAACGCTTTGGAACTGCCTTCAATTCAAATGATGGTTACACCATTCCGGAAGGCAGCATTGGATACCCAGGTACGGGTGTGTCGGAAAGCATCGATCTGAGCAGATGGGCAGGGCAAGAGATCTTTGTTTTGTTTAATGGCATCAGCGCTTGGGGTCCCGCCTGGTACGTTGATGATTTCAGTGTGCAGTATCAGGATACGTCCATCAGCACCTTCCCTTCGATTCAGACCTTTGCTTCGACCACCTTCCCTCCCTCTTACTGGTCGGTGCCAAACACATGGGATGCTCCAGGTCTTAATGCCTGGTGGCGCGGCAACAGCAACGCGTATGGAGCCAGTGGAACGGGAAGCGCTCTCTGTTCTTTTGAAAACCATCTTGCCGACCGGCAAATAGTTCTGACCACCCCAAATCTGAATCTGGGTGATTATGGCGGGAAGCTAAGCTATGACTATGCCTATTCCCCCTATCTGGCTCCCAATGCCAATGAACGGCTGGACATCCAATATTCCTTGGATTACGGTATTACGTTTACTACTCTTGCCTCATACAATGCCGGAACCGGAGGAGGTATGGCCACCGCTGCTCCTCACTCTGGAGCACAATGGGCTCCTACCTCCACAGAGTGGGCAAGCCGCACTTTGGATATTCCGCCCGGAACGAAACAAATCCGCTTCCTGGGTACCAGCGCTTACAACGGCAGGTTCTATATAGACAATGTCAAGTTTGAGAAGAACTACTTTGCTTCCGGCACCGGAACCCAGACCGATCCTTTCACCGTGAGCAATGCCACGGAACTGAACCTGATCCGCAACTATCCGGGCTCTGCCTCTTCTCGCACCTATTTCAAATTGATCAGCGACATTGACTTGCTTTCTTACCTATCCGCAGGCGGAGAAGGTTATGCAGCCTGGGGCTCCAATGGCTGGCTTCCCATTGGAAACAACACCAGCATGTTTTACGGTGGTTTGGACGGAGACGGGCACACTATCTCCAACCTCCGCACAGCTTATTACGGAAGCTATCACGGTTTGTTTGGAATGACTGCCGTTGGGAGCACTATCAAAAACCTGAATCTGAGCAGCACTTGCAGTATCCTCGGTGATGCCGATACAGGCTCGATAGTGGGTCACAATAAAGGCAGCATCGAGAATTGCAGTTCGGCGGCAGCAGTCAACATCGGCAATGCAACCACAGGTGGAGGAATCTGCGGAAACAACAATGCCGGCTCCATCATAGGCTGCACTTTTACCGGCACTGTCTCGAGATCCGGCGCCGGCGTTACAGCTAACGGCCTGGGTGGAATCGCAGGCAGAAACGAAACCGGCGCTGCTATCACTAACTGCAGTTCCACAGGCACAATAACCGGAAGCACCTGGTGTGGTGGATTGGTGGGCTGGAATAATGGAACCATCAACAGAAGCTTCTCTTCAGGGAGCATAAGCAGCAATCAGAATTCCATTGGGGGACTGGTGGGTCAAAACCAGGGAAGCATCAATAACAGCTATTCCCATGCAAACGTAATCGGAGCGCACTTTATTGGCGGTGTGGTGGGCAATCAAGGTGCAACCGGATCGATCACCAACAGCTATTCTACCGGGACGGTTTCCGGAGGACAAAAAGGCGGTTTGCTTGGTTACAGTGGCGGAAGCGTTATCAGCTCTTACTGGGATACCCAGACCAGCGGACAGGCAACTTCTTATGGCGGGACAGGCAAGACCACCGCTCAGATGAAGACCCAGTCCACTTTCACCGGATGGGATTTTACAGTAGAGACTACTAATGGCAGCAACGACTATTGGAATCTCAGCCCTCTGGATAACAGCGGTTATCCCGATCTGGCCTGGAGATATGCCTCCCAGATCAAAAGCCCTGTTTTAGTATCTCCAGCCAACAGTGCTTATGGAGTGAACAAGGACGGCTTCAGCCTCGTCTGGTCTCCCAATCCAGTTGGTCTTGTGCCGGACCATTACACCATCTATCTGGTCAAAGATGATCCCGCGCAAATCTTCAATAGCGGATATCCCGGCCAACACACTATCACCAACCTCACCGGCGTATCCATCAATCCTGTGGCAGAGGCTGGGTTTGGCTTCAGTTATGGAGAAAACTGGTTTTGGACTGTCGTGGCCTATTCTTTGGCGGGCACAGCCAGCCCTGCTCCAGCCACCCAGAGCTTCCATATCCAAAGAGACCAATTTGTTACGGAGAGCTTTGAGGTAGGATGCATCGACGGCACCTCCAATATCTCGGAGTGGACTTTGGCCATGGAAACTGGATCCAGCCCCTGGACTGCAAATTCAACCTATTCTGGAAGCTTGGAACCCAGAACCGGCGAGTTCAACGTCTATCTATTCCATTCAGACGGAGCGGCGGCAGTTTCCTGGTTGTTCCATCCCATCACGTTGGTTGGTTCGAGCACTTATGATGTTGAGCTCTATGCCCGCCAACAATCAACAAATCCAAACTATGCCCAGATGGGGATTTATTACGGCACTGATCCAACTATTGTTGCCATGACCAATAGCATTGCCGATCCCACCTTCCTTGATACGAGTGAGTACAAGCGGATAGCCGGCAGCTTCACTCCCTCCGGTTCCGGGACCTATTATCTGGGGATCAAGGGATACATTAGCGGTAGCACAAACTATCTCGCCCTGGATGATGTGAAACTCAGCGTCACAGCTCCCAATCCGGTCACTCTGAATTTACCGCTCGATCAAGCCACCTTTGTAAACACACTGGCAAGCTTTGGCTGGACAGCACCATCCGCCGGTATTCCGCCCAGTTCATACAAACTTTGCGTCAGCACCGTCAATCCTCCCACGCTGGACAATCTCAGCGCAGTGGTTGAGGCACCGGCCACCAGCTTTACCTTGCCGGAAGCGTCCAGACTGCAGCCATCTACTACCTATTATTGGTCAGTTATAGCCGAAGCTCAGGGTGAGCACTCCTCAAACAATGCCGTGTATTCATTTCTCACCCTGCCTGAGGGTGCTTTGACTGAAGGTTTTGAATCCGGAGCCATACCGGGTGGATGGACTGTCCTCAATCTGGATGGAGGCTCAAAGAGCTGGTCAGTGAGCAACATCAATGTCATCACAGGGGCAGTTTCGGCTTGCATCTTTGCAGAGCCCTCCCGCCAGAATGATGATTGGCTGATCAGTCCCAGATTGGGTGGAAGCGAGATTGTCCCAGATAATTTCCGGTTTTCACTCCGCAAGATCTATTCAAACTACCCCGAAGAATTCGAAGTGCTGGTTTCCACCACAGACACTCAACCCGCTTCATTTACTGCTATAGGAAGCTCTAGCATCCCAGATCTTCAGGTATTCAGCCCGAACTATAATCTGGATTCTTTTGGCGGTGCCATGATCTATCTTGCCATTCGTTATCGCGGAAACAATGAAAACGGAATCTGGTTGGATGATGTGTTTGGCCCACCGCTATATACATCAAGCAATCTGGATATTGCCGCCACCTCCATCACAGGACCTTCCGCTATCGCTATCGCCAGGCCTTATGATTACACAGTCGGCATCCAAAACAATGGCTTTGCCTTGCAGAGCGGCTACACTGTGTATCTGAAATGTCAATCTCCCGAAGCAACCCTGGCTTCTTTCGCAATGCCGGCTTTAGGAGGATATGCCTCCACCACCCATACGTTTAATTGGACCCCGGATGCCATCTACCTGGGGACTGCCAATCTCTATGCCGAAGTTGCATTGCCAGGAGATACGGTTCCGGCAAACGACATCAGCCCCAGTTTGGCTGTAACTATTACACCCAGGGAGATGTTGAATGAAGGTTTTGAATCTGGCACAATCCCTGCCAATTGGACTGTCCTGAACGCTGACTCAGGCACAAATCAATGGAGCATTTTGGCTAACAGCGTAGCTCACAATGGCTCACACAGCATTCAAGTCTGGTATGAAAGCTATGAGGAGAGCAACGATTGGATCATCACTCCCCCATTGATGTTGAGCGCTTCCCGCGTTGATACCATCAGCTTCTGGATGATAGGGTCTTATTCTGATCCCTGGGAAGTGCTGGTTTCCACCACCGACACCAATCCCGCGTCCTTCACCATGATCGACAGTGGGTTAGCCAATCCAACCTGGAATCAAAAGACCTACAATCTGGATGCTTATGGTAATGCCGTGGTCTATGTTGCCATTCGAGCCTTGAGCTATGACCTGTTAGCGTTGTGGCTGGATGATTTCGTAGGGCCTCCCATATATACGCCTGGCGGGCTTCTGGATACTCCCAACGTCAGTATCAGCTCTTCCAACAGCGATGTTATCCTTAGCTGGGAATCAGTTGCGGGAGCCACAGAATACCACGTCTATAGCTCGGAAGATCTGGTAAACTGGTCTCCCAGCTACATAAGCGTCACTGCACCAGTCCACACCCTCAGCATCAATACGGCAACCAGTGGCAGGATCTTCTTCAAAGTTGTAGCCTGCAATCCTTCCAGCCCATCCACCAGCACCAATACTCAGAATGACTTGATGGAACCTCAATACTATGACGGGATCCACCCAAAAACCTTAAGATATTAGCTTTTGAGGCAAAATATCGATATCTATGCTGATGTCACAAATCTATGGTAAGACATAGTGTTCTCAAACAGACAGATAGATAAGTGACACAAAGCTTTTGCCAAAAATTACTGTCTTGACAGAGAAGTGCAAGCATAGAATCTCAGCTTATGATTAAACATAAACTATCTGGAATAAAAGAAAAGGACGCTGCTCAGGTGGAAAACCTGCTGGGCAAACTGATAGAAGTTCCGCGGACGGAAGCCTCTGATAATGCTAATATCCTCGAAACTTATCGCACAAGCTTCGATTGGACAGATCACAAAGCCTTGTTTAAAAATCTCATGTTCGCTCTGGCAGAATACTATGCCCGAACGACCAGATGCCCAAGGCACAGGGATACTTTGAATCCCTGATAGAAACTTCTGAAGCTGAAAGGGATGTCGATTCTTGACGCCGGGCGAGAGCGAATCTGGCTGTTTCCCATGCGCAGTGCGGCTTTTTCAACGAGGCAGTGGATATCTGGAAGAGCATGCTTGGGGATGGAGTTCCAGCCCACGTCCAGTTCACTTTGTTGAACAACCTGGCTGTTGCTTACGGTGTTATGGGCAATGCTGATGAAGGTATAAACTACTGCTTTCAAGCCCTGGCACTGGCTGAGGAAGAACTAGAAACCAAGGAAAGGTTGAATCCCCTGATCAATTTGAGCTCGCATAACTACGCTCAGAACAAGGTCGATAAAGCTCTGGAAAGCTTTGCGCAGATTGCCACCGGGCACTTTTTCTACACACCTTCGCGCCAGGGTTTGGGGCAGACGCACCGCCAGTTTCGAAGGAGCCATTATGGGCTGGGAGTTTCAAACCAATATGCCAGTGATCAATCGCATCCAGATCGCCCAGCGTGCCGTCATGACGCCTCTACCCTCGATCTATCAGGCCGGGCAATGGGCATATAGTCCAGCCGGGGTGCCGATGGCAATCCTTACCGGAAAGCTAGCCGCGGATAAAATTCTCAAATCCTGCAGGTGAGCCGTTGAAGCGATTATATCCGGTAAATGCATGGCGTGGGAGCCTTTATGATAGATATCATCAGCGTAATAGACTACAATGCCGGATAGTCAGCGGGTGGATCTGTTATCTCGATTGCTGATGCTATGCACTAGTTACTGGCAGGTTTCACATTCACTTGTCCAAGTGGTGTTTACCTTATGATAATCTCGAGATAATCTCGAGTACTCGAGGTGATCTCGAGGTGAAGGTGACTTAAAGCTCCGTTAGCGAATTCAGTAGCTTTGCAGAAATGTATTGACATCCATCACTTTATCCATGCAGATGCGCAAATGTCATTGTAAATGAAGGAGGATCAATGGATTTCACTGAGAATGACAAGACTTTTGAGGATTTTAGCGGCCTGGAAGATGCAGAACTGGAACGCCGTTTTGAAGAAGCGGAAACGGATAGTGAGGCCTATCATGCCCTGATGGCTGAGCTTAGCAAGCGCGGTTTTGATTTTGTTCCGGCGGATTCAGAGCCGGAGGAGCCTGCTGAGGTTTCGGCTCCCCAGAAGCTGCGTTACAGCAAGGCTGGGAGTCTAGCCTGGGCAATCGTCAGCTTCGTGATTTCAGCCGGGGCATCCACCTATATCCTGCTGCAGATCAGTAAGATTGGCAGGATCAACAACAGCCATATATCGATCATCGGTCTGCTGGCGCTTACCGCTATCTCGCTGGGATTGATCGTGGCAGGAATCCGGCATCTGGCCAATCAAAAGGGCTGCCGGGGCGAAAACGTCTCCACTTCAAATATCGTGTATGGCATCCTGAGCTTTTTATGGGCGTTTGTGGTGGGTGGCAGCCTCTTTTACAGCGTGAAAAACTTCATCCGCATCTATCGCTTTGGTCTGGAATATGCCATCTATGTTGCGCTTCCGACCGTAGTGGTAGCGCTGTTTGGCATCTGTTTTGCCACCGCCTTTTTCGTATTGTGTAAAGAACTGAAAAGAGGATAAAATGGTGGTAGGAAGCGACGAAATCAGAGCCCGGGCGCGGGAGATAATGACGCCATATTGGGGCACCGCAGCGGTTATCTATCTGGTTTATATGGTTTTATATGCCGGGGCAAATGCCATGATGGCCATTGGGACAATGGTTCTGGCAGGCCCTCTGTCCCTGGGCCTGGCGGATGTATTTTTGAGGATTGAAAAAGGTGAACCGATCGGAGTGGAAACCCTGATGGGCGGGTTCAACGACTTCACCCGCAGCCTGGTAGCAGGATTGCTGATCTCTGTGTATGTGCTGCTGTGGAGTATCCTCCTTATCATTCCTGGGGTCATCGCCGCTTTGGGCTATAGTATGACCTTCTTTATCATGAAGGAAAATCCCTCCCTGCCCGCAGTTTATGCGCTCAAGGCCAGTCAGCAGATGATGATGGGGCACAAGGCCAGGCTCTTTGAACTGCTATTTTCATTCATTGGCTGGATTCTGTTGGGTGCCCTCAGTTTTGGTATTGCCTTCCTCTGGGTAGGCCCGTATATGCATGCGGCGGTGGTGCTGTTCTATAGGGATTTGCAAGCCGACAATCAGACCTATGGCTTTGTGAAAGAAGCTCCTGTATATCGGGATCGATAAAAAGAATCGGGGCGAATCATCTTCGCCCCGTTGTTTTGCTTATTGTTTGTAAATGGTATATCGGGTCTGGTATTTACCACCAGTAGTCCCACCAATCGTCGTAATAACTATCCCATATCGAATACTCAATCACTGTCTCATCTTCATAGTTTTCAAACACATAGATAGCCTTATCGTTGCCAATGTCCCAGACATACACATAATCATAGTCATCGTAGATGTCATACGAACCATTGATATTCTCCACCATTTCGACGGCAGCATCCTCGTCTAAGGCATTGGTATCGTAATAGGCAAACCAGCTGTAAACATTGTTTCCTTCACTGGTTTTGTTTACTATCAGTTTCTTCAGAGAGGGGATTTTTTCAGCGGTGTAGATGATGTTATCTGTGTGTCTTTCACTTACGGTAAAACCAGCGGCTTTGAGGGTTTTTTCTGCATCTTCCATGCTCTGGCCATAGGATAGGCCGTAAATCCCGGTCTGGGCGACCAGGCTCAGGCAAAAGATGCTAAAGAGGACAATCAATGCAATTTTGTTCATGATGAACCTCGCAATATTTATTATAATACTCAAGCTAAACAACTTTAGCGGGATGGCAAGGAATTTTTTAGCCCCAGCATGTCTCACAGATATGCCAGGCAGGAGTTGCCAGTGGATTGGGATTTTGCAAGTATGCATATACCGGCAAGTAAGGGCTGATGGGCAAAGGGCTTGCTTTTTACTTTTTGCTTGACAGTAATAGCCCTGATGGCGTTAATGAATAATGATGAAATATATTGTAAATACAGGAGATATAGATGCTTACCATTGACTGGAAGGAACGCCTCACCTTGGATACGGACGATTATCTGCAACACAAACTGCCTAAACAAGACTATGATTTTGAGATCATCTTCATAGCCTACCCGGAAAGGGTCAATGGTAAGATTCCCAGTGATGTCATCACCTTTGTAGCTGGTGTAATAGCTCAGCGCATGGGCAAGAAACATGCTGATTTTATGCCCTTCTACCGCCACCTCTGGACTAAAAAAGGGGATTATGGCAAACAGGCTTTTGCCACCTTCCTCTCCAAGCTTACTCCCAAGAAACCAGAGATCTATCTGGGCTTGATGGAAGAAGTGATGAGCAAGGCCGATCCGCATGATATAAACTCACTCCTGGACAAAGTGATGTTGCCGCTGTTGCGCAAGCATCCTGAGAAATATCTTTCCCGCGTCTTTGCCTGGACCAAGGGCACCAATCCTGAGCTGCAAAAGCAAGCCCTGAACCTGCTGATCAAGCTGATCAAGCGTCGCGAAGATCTTGCCAAAGAGGTTCTTAGCCATATTCAGCATGCCTGGGCTTACCCCCTGGGGGATGTGCAGTCCCTGCATGTGCAACTGCTCAAGACTATTGCCAGGCTGAATCCAGAGCTCTATCTCAATGTCTGGCATGAATATGGCATCTATCGTGAACCTCAGATTGTGGAGCTTCTGTGTGCCTCGGTGCAAGACTACCTGCCTCAATTGGAGGAAATCCTCCTGCCCTGGACCAAAAGCGGTAATGCCAGGGTGAAAAAGGCTTCCAATGCAGCTTACAAACTGCTCATGAAAAAGAAAGGAGCCTGATAAGCTGTGGATCTGAGCCTCTTTATTACCACTACCGGAATGGAGCGTCTGCAAAGACGTATCAATGACCTGTTGGGCGAACGTCCCGAAGTGATCAAAGCTGTGGCGATAGCCAGGGAATTTGGTGATCTGAGTGAAAACGCTGAATACAAGGCTGCCCGTGAACGCCAGCGTGCTATCGATGGTGAGATAGATTCCTTGCGCCGCAAAGCTGCCCAGCTCAAAGTGATCGATCCTTCGGGTTTCCCCAGGGATGCTGTACGCTTTGGCACTGCTTGCCGCGCTAGGGATGAAGAGACTGGTGAAGAGATCACTTACCGCATTGTTGGTGCCGCAGAGCTGAATTTTGCCGAAGAAGAAGGCGTCCAGGCTGTCTCAGTGATTTCACCTATTGGCAAGGGACTGCTAGGTAAAAAACTCTCAGAACTGGCTTTGATCAAAGCCCCCATGGGCGAACGCCAGCTCCGTATCCTCGAGATATTGTAAAAAATAAGATACATGGAGATCAAATGAAGAAATCTACTCCCAAGCCCGCTCTGGGCTATGAACGGAAGAACTTCTGGAAAGAAGCTGATCCATCCGAACACAAAGCCGCTATGGACTATGCCGTGGCCTACAAAGACTTCTTGAACAAAGCTAAAACTGAGCGTGAAACCGTGGCCTACGTGGAAGCCATGCTCAAAAAACAAAAATTCGTAGCCATGGGCAGCAAAAAAAGCGCAAACAGGGTGTATGGCATCTTTCGTGGCAAGACTATGGCGATTGCCGTACTGGGCAGTGAGCCCATCAGCAAGGGATTCAACATGGTGGCAGCGCATATCGACGCTCCCAGAGTGGATCTGAAACAAAACCCTCTTTATGAAGACAGCACCAGTCAAATGGCTTGCATGCGCACCCACTACTATGGCGGGATCAAGAAATACCAATGGGTTTCCACACCTCTGGCTTTGCACGGAGTAGTGGTCAAGACCGATGGCAGCATCCTGAACATCTGCCTGGGTGAAGATGAGAATGATCCTGTATTCATCATTCCTGATCTGCTTCCGCATCTGGCCCGGAAAGAACAATATACCAAAAACCTTGCTGACGCTATCGATGCCTCCAAGATGAATCTTGTCTTCAGCGGTATGGTAGAGCCCAAGACCGAAGACAAAGATGCAGTAAAAGCCTATGCCCTCAAAGCTTTGAATGCCAAATACGGCATCACCGAAGCTGACTTCCTGTCCGCTGAATTGCAGCTTGTTCCTGCCTACAAATCCCGTGACGCCGGAATCGACAATTCCATGGTGGTGGGATACGGTCAGGACGATAGAATCTGTGGCTACACCGCTCTAACCGCACTGATCGAAAATCTGGGCAGCAAACCTAAACGCACCATGATCGTCTATCTTTCGGACAAGGAAGAAGTTGGCAGTCAGGGCGCCACAGGTGCACACAGCATCTTCATCCAGGATTTTGTTGCCGATCTCATGGCTTATGCAGGTGAAGACAATTGCAGCGCCAATCTGCGCAAATCCTTCATCAATGCTCAGATCATCAGCGCAGACGTGACTGCTGCCATCGATCCCAATTACCCTGGCGTGCACGAGAAACAAAATGCCGTGATCTTTGGACACGGGATTGGAATCGCCAAATTCACCGGCAGCGGTGGTAAATATGGCTGTAACGACGCCAATGCCGAATTCACTGCCAAAGTACTGCGGATCTTCAATGAAGCCGGAGTGTACTGGCAATTTGGCGAACTCGGTAAAGTGGACGAAGGTGGTGGTGGAACCATTGCTTACATCCTTGCCAATCTGGGCGCTGAAGTGCTGGATTGCGGAGTCGGATTGATGGGAATGCACTCTTTGTACGAGCTGTGTTCCAAGGCAGATTTGTATTCCACCCACAAGGCATACAAGGCCTTTTTCGCCGCCAAATAGCATAGGACATTGCTTGCTGGTGCTGAGTCCCAAGGCGCAGTTCACTGCAGGCAAGAGATAATGAATAAATGAAAACGATACGGCATCGAGGCATGGCCAAGACCTTCAGAGCAAGCGTGTGCATGCTCATGATGCTGATAGCAGGTATTTCCAGCCTGATAGCGGTAGAGTTTCACCAGCAAGCTGATGAGATTGCCGCAGGGATCCTGCCCTATATAGACCTTTCTGCACCCCTGTTTCTGGATTTGCGCTGTGGGGAATGGAATCAGGCCATTTCTCAAGCCCTATCCACCAAGCTCCTGGGAAAATCAGCCGATATCCGTGAAGTCAATGACGGCACGGGTTTTGACGAGCTGCATCTGGAGAATATCTCGCTCAAAAGCTATGGCATCGAAACTGCCACTTTGGTGCAGATCGAGATGAATTACAAATGGCAGACGGTGGAGCACAAGAGCTTTTTCTCCTACCGCAGCGAGCGCAAACCCCTGTATAGCTTTAGCATCAAACAGATCAGCCTGCCAGGTTATCGACTGGCAAAACTGGATAATTACGACTACAGCCCCAGCGGGAATGGAGAAAAAATCAGCGGCAGTACCCGCTTTCGGTGGTTTGAACCTCTGATCGCCACTACTGCTCTGGCCTCCATCATCTTTTTACTGTGGACCATGGAATAACGACCAAAAAGGACGGGAAATGCAACGCCATATCGCAATATTGATCCTCATCATCCTGGCACTGGGAGCTTGTGCCAAAAACAAGGTAGAACTCACCACCCAGGAAAAGCTGACCCAAGCCGATGAACTCTATGCCAAAAAGAAATATGCCCGGGCTGCAGTTCTATATGACGAGATTTCCTTCGAGCGCAAATCCGCCGCCACAGCCTATGCCACTCTGCGTCAGGCCGACAGCTATTATGCCATCAACAAATTCACCGATGCCAGAGCCAAGTATCAGCAGTTTATCAATAGTTTCCCTGATCATCAGAATGTATCCGATGCCTATTTCCGCATAGGTCAATGCCTGTTTGAGGAATCCTTATCCCCGCAATACGATCAGGATGAGACGATTTCCGCCATCAATGCCTTCCGGGATTTTATCGATCGGTTTCCGAACGACACCCGCTTTGGCCAGGCTTTGGAATACATCCGCAAGTCCCAATACAAGATCATCGAAAAACGCTATCAAAATGGCTATATCTACTATAAAATGAAGGACTACAGCGCTGCGTTGATGTACTTTGATGAAGTCATTGCTCTGGGCAATCAGGATGCCTTGGATCGCCAATCCCTGTACTATACCACCATGCTGTATTTACGCCAGCAGAATCAGGAAAAGGCAGCGGAATCCTTTCAACGCATGCGTTCCCGCTATCCAGGCAGCAAAGAGACCAAAAAGCTGGCGAAATACTTCAAGTAAAATGCCACACCGGGAAAAACTGACCGGAGCCTTTGCCCTCTTGGGCGGAAGCTTCGATCCCATCCACAACGGTCATCTCTATCTGGCCAAAGAGGTGCTCAGCCTCACTCCAGTGGAGAAAGTGGTGCTGGTGCCCAGCTTTCATCACAATTTTAAAAGCCGCAGTATCCTGCTGGATTATGAGCAACGCCTCAGTCTCACCCGGGCCGCGGCGGATCACTTCAGCCTCACAAATTTTATCTGCCAGCCTGCCGAGGACTTTCGCACGCCGATTGAAGTATGGGATAGCGAGAGAAATGAATCCGGCTATACCAGCGATCTGGTGCGCAAGCTCCTGCGAGAAAAGCCTCAACAGAGCTTTGCTTTCATAGTGGGCAGCGACAATCTGGAGCATCTACGGGATTGGCATGACTACTCCTGGTTGAAGGACAACCTGATCTTCATCATAATTCCCCGCAAAGGGACTTCAATGCCGGTGGATGTACTTAGCGAAATCCGCCACACAATCCTCGAGATACCTTTTTATGACGTATCTTCCACCCAGATCAGACAGAGAATCTCCCGTGGGGAAAGCATTCACGGCTTGGTTCCGGAACTCGTGGAAGAACGCATCATAGCACTATACAAGGAACTGATATGAGTAAAAAGAAAAGCAGCTTTCTGGATCGGGTACCACTGGGTACAAAACAATCTCTGGGCGAGGAAATCGCCAATTCTATCACGCATGGCATCGGAGTAGGTCTGTCCATTGCTGCGCTGGTAATTCTGGTGATTTTTGCCGCCCGGATTTCTGATGTCTGGAAAGTAGTGTCTTTTTCCATCTACGGAGCCACCATGATTGCTCTGTTCATGGCATCAACGCTTTACCACGCCTTTCCCCAACCCAGGGTTAAAAAATTCTTCCACATTCTGGATCATTCTTCCATCTTTCTGCTCATAGCTGGTACTTACACACCCATCACCATTGGTACCATGCGGGGCGGCTGGGGTTGGACCATGTTTGGGATCATCTGGGGACTCACTTTGGTGGGCATCTGCCTGAAAATATTTGCCATGAGCAAGCTCAAATGGGTCTCCACCATTGTCTATCTGGCTATGGGCTGGCTCATTATTATCGCTATCAAGCCCCTCATGAGTGTCGTTTCCAAGACTGTCTTGATGTGGATGGCAATCGGTGGACTCTGCTATTCACTTGGCGTTATCTTCTATATTGCCAAGAAATTACCCTATCATCATGCGATCTGGCACCTCTTTGTATTGGGCGGGGCGATCAGCCATTTCTTTGGAATGCTGTCTCTTTTGCAGTAAGTCTGTAGCGCATAATCGATATTTTTCCTAAAACCTGGATCATTGATCCAGGTTTCTTAGTTGTTTGTTATACTGGTGTTTACCTCAGGATCACCTCGAGATCATCTCGAGTACTCGAGGTGATCTCGAGGTGATCCTGACTTAAACCCAAGCAAATCAATCCAGTATCAAAGGTATTATAATTCTGGAAGATCATACACAACGCCATACGCAAAGCCGTCATTCCAGACGTTCATCTGATTCGTGGCATCAGGTGAACGATGTGGAATCTGCTAAATATATCTGATACAACAAGGTATCTACTTTTAATCTCGGTTTAAATGACTGCTAAGGTATCTTGTTGATCAATTAATTGGACCCCTCACCCCAGCCATCTCCTCTTACCGTCATGCCAGCGCAGGCTGGCATCTCCTGTACTAATGCAGAGGCTGAGGAGATGCCAGCCTGCGCTGGCATGACGGCAATAGCGAGGAGATGGAGAAAAGGGTTGGGGTGAGGGGTAATCAAAACTACTACCCTATAGGCTTGTATTACATTGTGGGGCAATATGCTATCCAAACCATCATCCCATTATTTCAGGGCTTACCGAATAAAAAACGGCCATAAAAAATTTCGCGCCGCCGGAATCAGATTGATAAATGGCCAGAAACTGATCTGCCGATAGGGGCGCAAGATTACTGTCGCCAAAAGCACAAGCACCACCAGGATCAGTATGAAAAAGGGATAGCCCTGAAAGATCAAGCGGTTCAAAAAAATAAAGACCACTGTAAACACAATGATGATGAGGATCGGGAACAAAGAAAAATTACCCTGATAGGCTGGGATGTTTCTGGTGACATACAGATCGTAAAGGGTGAAGATACTGACCACTATGGGGAATCCAATCGCCATGATGTTTTCCAGCAGGTCATCGGCATCGATCTTTCTCATAAAACACTCCTGAACTTTGCAGAAATCACTATTTACCAGTTCATATTGCATGTCAAGCATGTTTATGCACCTTTCCAAGGTATGGATGGAGGAGGGTTTACCAGGTTCAAATTGCCAGATTGACCAGATCCTGGTTTTGGGACTGTGGCTATTTGTCCCCAAGTCTGGACTCCAAGCCTTATAGAGGCTAAAAAAGAGGTTGACACAATAGGGCAGATCACAGCTTTTGAAAAAACTATATTTAATGCTACAATGTAATGTAATAATAGGAGTTATGCATATGAGGTTGGACAGACGTCGCCTTATCCTCATTCTGCTGGCTGTATTTGTGATAACCGCCACGGTTATCATAGCGCAGAAGCAGGAAAACAAGAGTGAATTTGTAGTTGATGATTTTCGGGTAGAGGACGTTCCGGCCGATGACGGCAGCGGGCTGATGCTATCCTGGAAACCACTTAACAAAAGCAAACGTATCATTGAATATCGGGTTTATCGCGGCACCAGTCCTGATCAGCTCTTCTTTTTGGAATCCATTCAAGTGAATCCCAAAAGTGGAGTAGCTTCAGACCGGATGTATTTTTATGATAATTCTGGTAGTGAACTGGTGGAAATCAGTGCTCCAGCCAAGCTGCGCAAGGAAAAGCAACAGGCTGCCAGCAGCCCCTTGTATCGCAAGCCCCCGCGGGATCTGAAATTTGCCGCATCGGTGATGGACAAGTTTTCCCTGCTTTCCCTCCTGGATCGCAGCCAGTACTATTTCCGAAGCAAGGAAGTAACCGGCCTGGCCGATGAAGATGGTAATGCTCCTTCCTATGCTGGGCTCAGAGCAAATCAGCAGACGGTAATGGCTTTCCTCAAGCCAGGTGAGACATATTACTACACTGTTCTTGCCGTGAATGAAAGACAGCGTCTTTTGCCGATGGCAGAGATCAAATCCGGCAGCCCTGTTCCCAATGCTCCTGATCCGGCTTCCGCCCTCTACTCCGTAGTATTGGAAGATGCCCAAGAATTGATGTTCCAATGGGATTATCCACTTTACAAGGATGATGTCGCCCAATACCGGATTCACAGAGTTGCCAATGTTCCGGATAGTATCTGGAGCGCTATGGCTCAAACCCCGGGTTTGATTCAGGCTCAAAGCCAGGTAATCACTCAGGGAGCTGTAGGCAGTGGTGTCCTGAAGAACTACACTTCTGTAAAGGTAGGCGAAGGTATTACCGCGTTCAAGGATGCCAGATTTACACTTGAACTGATGGACTACGATGGCTTCTCATCCTTCTCGCCTCTGTCCACACCCCGTCTTGCCACCAAGGCTGACCTGCCTCCCAAAACCGATTTTTACATAGAAGATAAGCCCAATGATAAGGGTGATCGCCTTACTGTGGTATGGGATCAGCCCATTGTCTTTGTAGTGAAAACATCATTGTTGAACAAAGACAATACCAAAATCAGGGTAAACTATCAGCTCAATAAGACTGAGACTCAGAAAGTCAAGAACATCTGGTTTGAGTTTCTGGATCCAGTTACCGGAACTCAAGTAGCCAAGATCAAAGAATTTTATCTGGATAACTCCATAGTCCTGAATTTGAAGAGTGGCTATGATTTCAAGAAAGGATTCAGGGTAAGGATCACCATGGATGGCAAGCCTGAGATTCCTGCTGATTATGTTCTGGAGCAGGATCTGGATTTTGACCCCACCATGCTTACCTTGATGCCTGGCAAAGCCCTGTATCGCAATGGCCTGGATGTATCCCGCATCTTCAATACAGTATATCGCCGGGTGATGCAATCCCCAGCCTGGCGATTGGTGAAAAACAACACTTCTTTTGATAACAACCTCGATGTTACCATTCCTTATCCCAGCCTCCTGCAAAAACAGGTACAAGGCATCAGCTATGCTGAAGGCGACTCCCTGATCCTGATGACCTACGGGGCTGAGGGTGTGGAACGCAAAGCTCGCAAGCTGCAGAAAGGTGACGTGAAGACTCCGGTCGCCCTCCTGCCCCATGAGATTGATTTCATGTGGGATAAGGATAGCGAGACCCTGATCCGCACCAGCTTGTTTGCCGCTCCCGCCAAGAAGATGCTGGATGAAGCGATTAAGGCTGCAGAAGACAAGCTGAAAGAACTTAAGGAGCAAAAAGCCAGCCTCAGCGATCCTGAGCAGATCACCATGATCGATGAACAGATCGCCAAAGCAGAGAAGAAGCTGGCTGCCTATAATGCCAATGACAAGCTCAAAGATGCCTTTGCCGGTAGCAACCGGTCCCGGATTCGCAAGGTAGTACGCGAGTTTGAAGATTTCTCCAGGCATCAGACCTATCAAGTGGTCAAGACAGACAACAAAGGTATGTTTGTCGAGTTTGATCCTATGATGCAAGAAGGGGAAATCCAATTCTTCAAACCGATCTCAAACTGGTTTGACCGCAACAAGTTTGTCACGCTTTTCGCCTCGATCCTGTTCTGCCTGAGCGTGGTCGTATTTGTAAGTCTGGCCAAACGTGGTAAAGACCTCTACATTCGTCCTATTGCCGGTCTGGCAGAAATTGACAACGCCATTGGCCGCGCTACGGAAATGGGACGTCCCATTCTGTACTGTATGGGTAATGGTAGTATATCCGATGTGGCAACTATCGCCTCAATGGGTATCTTGGGGCTGGTGGCCAGAAGAGCTGCTGAATATGATACCAGATTGATCGTGCCCTGCTACGATTTCATCGTGATGCCCATCGCCCAGGAGATCGTCCGTGAAGCTCACTATGCTGTGGGTCGTCCGGATACTTTCGACCGCAACAATGTATTCTATCTCACCAATGTGCAGTTCGCCTATGTGGCTGGTGTGAATGGTATCATGATCCGTGAACGGATGGCGACTAACTTCTTTATGGGCTTGTTTGCTGCGGAAGCACTACTGATGACCGAGACTGGAAACGCGGTTGGAGCTGTGCAGATTGCCGGAACTGACGCCGTCACACAGATACCATTCTTCATTACCACCTGCGACTACACACTGATTGGTGAGGAATTGTATGCTGCCAGTGCTTATCTGAATCGTGAGCCGATGCTTTTGGGAACCCTGAAAGCACAGGACTACTTTAAATTTGTGATCCTTTCCGTAGTTATCGTGGGGGCAATTCTCGCCAGCTTCCAGATCACGGGATTAACTTTGCTATTGCCGCTTAAATAAACGAGGTTTCTCATGAAGAAGACTATACCACTATTAATCGTGATCGTCGGAGGAATAATCTGGGTCATGTGGGCATTCAGTCCACACTATATCCTTCAGGACGTGTTTTACAGCAAATTCTTCCTGCCCTGGACTTATGCCATGACACCCTTTGCCACACTCCTGGGTGTGATGTCACTATCCATGATGCATACGAATAAGATCAAGCGCAGAGCCCCGAAATGGCAGTTCAGCTATTTCTTCTTTGGTGGCTTTGTGGTTACCGCACTGGCAGGTTTCATCGGTGGAACCCAAAAGGGCGGCCTGTTTATGTGGATGTTTGAAAACATGTCCATGCCCATGAGCGCTACCATGTTTTCGCTGCTTGCGTTTTACATGGCATCTGCAGCATACAAAGCTTTCCGGGCCCGCAGTCCTGAAGCTACTGTGCTCCTGGTGGCTGCGATCGTGGTGATGCTGGCTCAGGTACCATTGGGAGTAAAGCTCTCCAGGCACCTGCCGGCAATCTCACAATGGATTCTGGATGTGCCGAACCTGGCCTCCAAACGTGGCATCCTGCTGGGTGTGGGTCTTGGCTCTGTGGCCACTTCCCTGAAAATCTTACTTGGAATCGAACGCTCATATCTGGGCGGCGGTGATTGATAAAGGATAGGTGGAAAATGAATATATTTGAAAGACTGCAAAAGCTGGATCGCCGCTATATCTATATCGTGGTGGCGCTAGCCATTATCATTCCTTTGATGTTGCCCTATGATTCCGATAACGTTACCACTCCTCCCACGGAAAACCTGTATCAGATGATCGATAGCTTTGCCGGACGCGAAGATCGTGCCGTGCTGCTGAGCTTTTACCATGATGCTGCAACGATGCCGGAGCTCTTTCCCATGGAAGTAGCGATCATGCGGCATTGCTTTGAACGCAAGGTCAAACTTTTTACCCTCACCTGGTTCCCAGCCGGGGCACCGATCATTGACTATGCCATAAACAATGTGAAAGAAGAATATCCTGATATCGTCAGCGGCGTGGATTACTGTAATTTTGGTTACAAACCCCAAGCCTTCGCCATGGTGATCGGTATGGGAGATAACATCGCCAATACCATGAATACAGATGCTGAAGGACGCAAGCTGGAAAACTTGCCCATCATGAAAGGTATCAACAACTACAATGAGATGAATCTTGTGGCAGAATTCTCCGGCTCCTCTGCCGGTGGCCTCTGGATTACCTATGCCAGACCCAAGTTTGGACTCAATGTAGCCGTTGGCGTTACCGCCGTGATGGCAGCAGATATGTATCCTTACCTCCAGTCCGGTCAGTTGATCGGCATGCTCTCCGGCCTCAAAGGTGCGGCAGAATATGAGAAACTGGTAGATGTCTTTGCCGCTTATCGTGAACCAGGCAGAGATTACACAATCACCAAAGATGCTGATGGCAACAAACTGCTGCCGGGTCGTCCCTTTGGTCGTGAGATCCTCGAAGATGAATCCACCAAACGCCTGATCAAGATTACCACCCAAACCAAAGCTGAGTTTACTCCTGAGGAATTTGCAGCCTTCAGTGCCAAATATCCTGAGCAGCAAGGGCTCCTGAACTCGCTGAAGAAAGATGTAGATGGCAAGCTGGTGATCGATGTAACCGAGATCAGCGAAGCTCAGAGGGATCAGATGGGTGACTATCTCTACCGGGAAATCAACCGCCTTACCTACAATACCCTGTACAAATTTAAGGTTGCCCGCATCGGTATGAATGCCCAAAGCGTAGCCCACATCATGATCATCGTCTTCATCATCCTGGGTAACATTGGTTACTTCATCCAGAAAGCCACTGCGGCAAAGAACTAAGAGGAGGATAAAATGAGTTTCGAATTATTCAGTAATCTGGTTGGCGCATTTTTCACGCTGTGCATTTTCTCCTTCCTCTACAAGGACAACCCCTTCTATCAAATGGCGGAACAACTGCTGGTGGGTATTTCTCTGGGCTATGGCCTGGTATATACCTATGAGCGTGTGTTGATTCCTTATGTATATCAACCGATTGTGATCAAACACAATTTCATCCTGATCCTGCCTGCACTACTCGGTATCCTTTATCTGTTCCGTTTTTCCCGCAAGCTGGGTTGGCTGTCCCGCTATCCAATAGCCTTTTCGATGATGGCAGTAGGTGCGGGTGTGCCCATGGCTATTCACGCCACGATCCTGGTGCAGATGCGTCAGGCTATGGTTCCGATCGAGACCTTCAACCTGTTTCTGATCTTCCTGGGCACCATTGCCGTGCTGCTGTATTTCTTCTTCTCAAAAGCACATAGTGGCGTATATGGCAAATTTGTGAATGTCGGAAAGTGGTACATGATGATCGGCTTCGGCGCCTCCTTCGGGCTTACCGTGATGGCTCGTATCTCGCTGCTGATCGGCAGAATCCAGTTCCTTGTAAACGATGTGATGGGTCTGCTTAAATAGACCCGTAATATATCCGGGGCAGAGTATCAGCTCTGCTCCGGACTCTTTGCACAAATAAGAAAGTCCCAATGAACCAAGCAACCCTTTATTAACTGGGGAAACCATGAAAAAGACTATCATTCTGTCTGGATTAATCCTTTTAATCATATTGATTCTTACTGGCTGCGCCCGGAAAAACGATGCCGCAGCTACTGGTCAGATTACAGAGTTCAGCGCCAGCGACATGCCTGATGACGATGGCAGTGGTGTGATCCTGAAATGGAAACCACTGGATAAAAAACACAGGATCATCAAGTACAACATCTATCGCGGCACCAGCCCCGACAGCTTGTTTTTGCTTACCTTCCTGGAAGTTGATCCCAAGATGGGTGTGCTGGCCCCAGAGCTTTTCTATTATGATCTTGGAGATCAACCCCTGATCGAGTTTGAATCATCCCCCATGCGCCTGAAAAAGGAAAAACACCAGGCTGAGAATAGTCCCCTATACCAAAAGTTCCCTATCGATGCAGAGCTTTTAGGCAGCGTATTGCCCCACTATTCCGTCTTTGGAGCACTCAAGGCAGAAAACCTGCACTATAAATCCAAACCAATTCAGCAGGAAGAAGATATCCTGGCTGGGCTCAAAGTACACCAGTTTGAGTCCATCTTTGCTGCTCCGAAAGAGGGGAATACATACTACTACAGTGTACTTGGCGTAAATGAAAGAGGCTACAACCTTCCCCATGCTGAAGTGCAGAGTGTGATCCCGGTTGATAATCCTCCCCAAGCTTCTGCCATTCTGAATGCTACCTATGTTGCCGACCAACGGCTGCTGAATTTCGAGTGGAACCCCCCCAGTGGCAGTTCTGATATCGCCGCATGGGAAGGCTGGCTGATGCCCAAGGCAAGTGTTTCCGAGGATCAAACCCTTCCGGAAAACTGGCAGCAAAATGCCCTGCAACTCTTCCAGATTCCCAATATGTACAATGGCCAGGCCTATTATCATAGTGTGGATCTCAAGGAATTGCCTGTGCCCCAGAGCCTGGACGGATTTGTCCCGGTGCTGTCGTTTTTTGATTACAAGGAGCATAGAGCAGCGGTAAAGGGCAAGGAGTTCTTTACCATTGCCAGCGATAAACTACCCATTATACCGAAGTTTTCGGTGCATGACAAAGCCAACGATAAGGGTGACAACCTGGTGCTTTCCTTGGGCAAACCCCTGGCCTATATCACCCAGGCGGATTTTACCAATCATGCCAGAAAGCGGCTGAAGATAAACTATGACATCGCCGTCAACGAGCAGTATGATGTGGAACGCATCCTGTTCAAATTTAGAACCCCGGATGGCCAGGAAATTGGCTCTGTAAAAGAGCATTTTGTCGATAAAACCATCCACTTGAACCTGCCAGATCCCAAGCTCAGGCATCTCACGGCTGAGATCACGATCATGGTGCGGGGAGCCAAGAGCTATGAACCCCAGGTAGTCACACAGCAGATTGTGTACAATGACTATTTTAAACGCTTTGAAGCCCAGGACATCTTTCTGGATGGAGTGGATATCGACAAGCTCTTCATCGATGTCTTCGTGAAGTCAAAGCTGGATTGGGACTTCGCTCCGGATATGCGGATGGGCGCTATTACCAGATCTTATGAGCATTCTATTCCTCTGGAAGATTTGATCTTCAAATCCATTGGGGGCTACGACCAGAAGAGCAAGCGCTTGCTGCTCAGCAGTAAGCTGACTCTGGCCACAGATGCCGAAAACGGCATGAGCCTGGAAGTACCGATATTTAAGAGTGCCTTTGAAAAAGAGCTACAGACTGCAGCGGCTGAGATCACTGATCTCAAAGCTCAAATAGCCGCCAATCCGGCCGCCAAAGACTCGCTGGAAGCTCTGCTGCAGGAAGCGGAAGCACAGCAGAAATTCACCGATGCACACCCCATCTCCAAAGAGATTAAAAATGCCAGAAACGATCGAGCCTGGGTGAAAGCTCTCCTCAAGCTCAGAAACCAAGCCTCCAGAAGCTATGCATACAAGCTACTGGTCACCGATGGCAAGGGTGGCTTTACATTCTCAGAGCCCTATGTGGATGATAAGGACAATCAGTGGTTCACGCCGATTGCAGAATGGTTCAACAAAGATATGCTCATCACGCTGTTTGGCTCGATTCTGCTGCTGCTGTTATTGGTTTATGCGATCTACGTTACGCGTCGTAAAGAAGTCTATATACGGCCTATCGCCGGTTTACAGGAAATCGATAATGCCGTGGGCAGAGCTACGGAAATGGGACGTCCGGTGATGTTTGTACCGGGCTGGGGAACCCTGGGTGATGTATGTACCATAGCCTCACTGATGATCCTCAGTAAAGTGGCAAAGAAAACCGCTGAATACGATATCCGTCTCATCTCCCCGCAATGTGATTATATGGTCTTACCTCTGGCTCAGGAGATCATTCAGACTTCATATAGTGAAGTAGGGCGTCCGGATTCATACAATCAAAACGACATTTTCTTCATCAGTTACGACCAATTCCCCTTCTGCGCCGGAGTAAACGGGATCACCGTCCGCGAACGCGTGGCGACAATCTTCTACATGGGCTTCTTCAATGCAGAGGCTTTGCTCCTGACTGAAACCGGAAACCAGGCAGGAGCCATTCAGATTGCTGCCACCGATGCCGTAACCCAGATACCTTTCTTTATCACCACTTGCGATTATACCCTGATCGGTGAAGAATTCTATGCCGCCAGTGCTTATCTGTCCCGCAATCATGAACTGGTGAGCATGCTCAAGGCTCAGGACTACTTCAAGCTCATCATCGTGATCGTAGTAATCATTGGAACTATCCTTTCCACCCTGCACATCAATGGCTTTATCAATGCCTTCCCAATCGAATAGGAGAGTCGGATGGAAAAAATCCCAACCTCTACCCTGAAACGCCTTCCACAGTATCTGGAAGTGCTCAGACAGCTCAAACGGGCTGGACTGAAGGAAGTATCCGCCAATAAAATCTCGGTCTTCTCAGACGTGCATCAGACCCTGGTGCGCAAAGATGTGGGCTATACCAACGTGATCGCCACGAAAAGCGGTTACAGTGTGAAAGAGCTGATCAATGCCATCCAGGAACTCCTGAATTGGAACGATACTTCCGCCAGTTACCTGGTAGGGGTAGGGCATCTGGGGAGTGCCTTATTGGGTTATCAGGAGTTTTCGCAACGGGGATTGGCGATTACCGCTGCCTTCGATAGCGATCCCAAGCTGATCAATACCGTGGTGCATGGTGTGCCCGTACATTCCGCGCTGGATTTTACTGCCATGGCCCAGAAAGAAAGAATCAGGATCGGGATTATCACCGTACCGCCTGAATCTGCCCAATTGATTGCCGACATCATGGTGCACAGCGGCATCAAAGCGATCTGGAACTTCACTCCGCACAAGATCATTGTTCCCCCGGACATCATCGTGGAGTATGTGGATATGTTCGCCTCGCTGGCGGTGCTGTCCCGACGCCTGGCCGAAAAAGGCTGATCTCCAAACAATCCCTGGGATATCCTCTTCTCAATTCGCGAGATTAAGATACCGCTCTGCATTGCATTACGCTATTAATACGCTACCATTACGCATCCGGTGCGTAATCATAGCGTAATCATATCACCCTGCAGTTATGCCAGCGAAGGCTGGCATCTTCCTGGACTCTGCTCTATCAAGGGGATGCCAGCCTTCGCTGGCATGGCGGTAAGAGCACGGAACGTGCTTATAAAGTGTTTGGAGACAAGGACGTGTCCTCCACTATGCTGGGACTACTTCGTCCTCAGCAGTCTCCCAGTTTGCGCAGGATTGCCAGCCAGGCGATACAGATAGATCCCAGCAGGGAGTTGAGCCTGGGGCTGCCACTTTACCGTATTCAAACCTTGAGCAGTACTGCTCAGGGGCAGGCTATCCACTTTCTGACCTTTCAGATTGAAGATCTCAAGCCTGTCAAAGGCACCGGCTTTGGCGCTTGAATATTCAATCGTGGCAGAATCCCGGAAGGGGTTTGGATAAGCTCCGGTAATACTCAGCGCTGCTGGTACGGCGATAGGATCAGCTATTTCCACGCCTTCAGCCTGATAGATGAAGGGTACAATATAGGTGCCCAGATTGGGAGATGTGATTTCATAGTGGAAATATGCCACTCCAGGTGTGCCCACCCAAAGATTCAGATGAAAGTTTGCCGATTCACCCCCACCTAAACTCAGGGGGTTGTCGTTATTGCCAGAATAGCAAATACCATCCTCGTCACAATAGTTAAAATACCAGTCATTGGGAGCAGAATCCACTTCAATGCGTACTGTGTAGTTATCAGACATCCCGAGGTTGAAAAACCAGAAGGGTTGGGAATTGTATATCACTCCGCCTGCAGGGCCCACAATATGCATATCGAAGGGCATGGCAACCCGGAAGTTGTAGTTTGGCAGGGGTAGAGTGGAGACACTTTGGATGATGGCATTATTGGGCATTTGCACAAAGGCCACAGCCCACAGATGGGCGGCATTCCAGGCAGGGCTCACGGTGAACTGGGTATTGAAGGAGTAGCTATTATTCAGGCCCGACAAGTCAAAGGGCTCTGAAACTACACTTCTTACCACGTGTGTGGCTTCTGTGCTTACATCATCTTCAATCAGGTAATAGTAGATGGTTGCGCCAATAATGTTCACTTCGCCATCCAGCATGATCACATTTCCGGAAAAAGCACCATTATTGGGATTGAACTCAGTGGTATTCATCATGATGGGAGATGTGGCATAGCGATGATGTTTGAGAGTGTGGTGATAGAAATAACCATCGGCGATTCCTGTTCCAGCACCGGGAACCCGGGATTTGCCATTGAAGATCACTTCCGGCAAGCCGAACACCTGGTAATGGGAGAAACGGGCATCGATTTCGGGATTGCTGAGGTCTCCGCTTTCGGTATAGAGGCGGGTGAATATTGCTTCGCCATTATGGGTATCGGCATCGATCACGCTGAGACCTTCACTGGCTACTGTACATCCGGCGCACCAGGTAGCTCCAAACTGCTCTACAAGGGTTGTGACGGGATATACATTGGGGCGGGCGGACAGCATTCCCATGCTGAGGATGATAATAATCAAGGTGATGTATTTCATAAGATACTCCTTAGAATCTGGTATTGAGTTCTACTTTCAGGCCTTCAAAGGGCGCTACATAGCGGCACACACCGTTGCGGCAGACCTTTCCGCCTGCTTCTTTGCCGGCAAAGACGATGATCTCGCTCTGGGGAAACAGAGGATACTTGATCTCGGTATTCAGCCAATAGCGGCTTTCCATAATGCTGGAGAAATCCTCCCAATTGCTTTGCGAGCCGATTGATACAGAGAGTTTGCCGAGGCTGAGATCGGCTTGGATTTTGGGCTCGTAATGAGAGTATGAATCTGCAAAAAGTTGCTTTTCCACCAGCTTGAATTCAGCCGTGCCATGCAAGGCTTTGCCAAAGATTTTGGTGCCAAATCCCAAGGCGGGAGTTTGCTCTTTCTGCCAGGTGCTGAAGGCGTCATCCACCTTTTCTACATGGCTGAAGGAGGCCTGGAGGATCTTGCCGTCATTGCTGTAGTCCAAAAGGGCATAGAGATCGTTCATGCGCTTTTCCTTGCTGCTGTTCCAGGCTTCGGCATAATCTCCGGAGATACTGATGGTTTCGCCCAAATACAGAGTTGAGCGGGCTTGCCAGCCTTCTTCATCAAAGCCGCTGGCCAGGGCATCGGAAAGCGTTTCCTCATGATAATTTACCATGGGCAGGTCTTGGAGGCGGTAATTGAATTTGTCGTACTTCTTGTATGCTCCACCGAAACTAAGGGCTCCCAGGTTGTAATCTCCGCTGGCATAGATGGCGCTGCCAAAGGTGGTGGGAGAGCCGATCAAGCGGTAGGATTCACTCTTGGCATATTCTCCATAAGCATCCAAGCCACCAAGATTGAGCTGCAATCTTCCGGCATATACTTCCCGTTGGGAATAGCGCGCAAAGGCTTGCAGATTGCGGAAGGCCATCGCTGTGCCTCCGAGGCGTACTCCTGACAGGATTGGATAAGAAAGATCGGTACCATAGGCCAGATCATACTGGTCGATATAGGTGGGGCTTTCGATGGCTCCATAGATGGCTTTGAACTGCAAATCATCATCGTATCTCAGCAGAAAGCTCTCCAGGCGGTGGTCTTCATCAAATTCCAAGTCTTTGTAGCTGCGGAAGCTCAAGCCGCGGCCAAAGGTTTCTTCTGTGGTGCCGGCATTTATGCTATATGCGCCTTTGGTATAGGATGCATATAGTTCCTGCCAGCCCAAATTCAGGCTGCCGGGCTGGAGGTTCTGGTACAATCCGGTTTGATCGATACCGTGCTTGGGCAGTTCGGCAATAAACTTCATGCCAAAGCTGAAGTTACGATAGCCCATATTGAAAGCGAAGGCATCCCGGAAATACACGTTGAGTGAATCAGGAGCCGTACGGTAAACAAATTCCATTTCATTCAAGCCACTCAGTTGCAGGGTGGTTTGTCCCATAAGCGTGAGAGTGGAAAAGAGGATGATGATCAAGCATAGATATCGTAGTTTCATCTATTCAGCCTCAGTTGATAGTCCCAGGAGATTGCGGATATGATGCTCATACTCCTTTTCAGTGCCTGGTTCAAAACCCAGGTGAGTATAGACGATTTCACCATCGGGATTCAGGATAAAGGTATGAGGGGGATTGCTGACATTGAGCTTTTTGGCCAGGCTTTTCTCGCTGTCGAAGAGGGTGACGAACTTAAAGTTTTTGCCCTTCAGGTAGTTCTTTGCTTTGCTCTGGCTCTTGGGAGCATCGATAGAGATCAACACCACGGTCAGGGAGTCGTACTTCTCGGCCAGTTCATGGAGGTAAGGCATGGCGACTTTGCAGGGATTGCAGTAATCTGCCCAAAAATCCACCAGGACTGGTCCTTTGCCCAGGAGTTCGCCAAGGTTTACATTCTTTCCATTCATATCCGGTAAACGGAAGTCCGGCATGGTATCTGCCAGCACAGCAGTGCATGCCAGCAATATGATCAGGATCAAGACGATTGGTTTCATATTGTTTATCTCCTTGTTATCCCAGGTTTGGCTGAATTCAGCGGGTGCGTGATTCCACCATAGATGGTGGCGTTGTTTTGCCAGGGGCTGGGCTTTTTCTGCACAAACAGCACCAAAGTGGCATCATCCGGAATATCTACTGTGGAGGTGAGCTCAAAGTTCACGGGTAAAGCCAGGTTCACTCCGGTCAGGCTGAGGCTGCCCTTGGCCCGTACAGCATTGTGGATGGGCTGATTTCCTGGCAGGTAGGTATAGGACGAGGTCTGTTCCGCAATCACGTAGTTCAGAACCAGATCCTCCTCAGGAAGCTGCACCAGGGGCGTGATCAAGACAGAACCTGTGAGGTTTCTGCCATCTTGAGCCACGTTCTGCAACTGGTAGGTGATGGGAGTATCTACCTGCACCAGGGCATCTGCGAGGCTCTGATACTGGTTCAGCTCGTTGTCGCTGCTGCCAATGATCTTCTCAGTGCCCTGAAACACTGCCACCGGTGCATTGGTAACGTTGTAGTAACTGGGGGTCAGTTCTCCGGGCAGAGCAAGTTCCATAGATGTGTGATGTTCCAGGTAAAAGAAGTTTGGATATTGGTTTTGCAGGCTGTGGAGTTTGGCTTCTGCCTGGGGACAGCCGGGACAGGTGCGGAACGTGAAGTATTCTACAATTACCATTTGTTTATCAAGGGGAGGATCACAGACGTTTTTGCCTTTCAGCACCCAGGTACTTCCGCTCTTCTCCAGCATTTCCCCTACAAAGGTGCTGTCTGCTATCACGCTTCGGGAAATGCTGGCCACCAGTCTCCAGTTGATCGTGGCGTTGTTGGCATCTTCCACATTCACCTGGGTATTGCTGATGGAGAAATCCAGGCCAGGATGTGCAGTGACAAGATTTTCCAGCCAGGTGCGGCGGGCTGCTTTGGTGATCCCGTAATAGTTGTAATCATCAGCATAAAAGGCCATCACGGGATCAAGCCCGGATGAACTTGCCTGATTGAAAGCAGTCTGCAGAGGATTGAAGAAGACCTCGGTAAAATCCACTACATTGGGATCCTGAGGGGCAAAATTGTGCTCAAAGCGGTCGCATGAAGTGATAAAGAGCGTTACCAGAATGAGCAGAATCAGATATGGATATTTCATTTATTCTCCAGCCGGGGTGGGAATCCGGTCCAGGGCTTCCCGGATCATGTTTTTGGTGATGAGTTCTGGGAATAGCAGCGGTTCTTCACCTGGGATATAAAGCGCATTGAAAGGTACTCCCAAGCGCTCGTGATCCTTGATCCACTGCAGAAGTACGGGATCTTTCTTGGTGAAGTCGCCCTTGAGCAGCACCACTTCTTTGGCGGCAAAATCTGCCATGATGTCTTTGGTGAAGAGCACGGTCTTTTCATTGGTGAGGCAATTCTTGCACCAGGCCGCTCCTACATCCAGAAACACGCTTTTTCCCTCTGCCAGGAGCAGGGCATGAAGCTCAGGACTGAAGACATACCAGCCCTCTGGAGCATGCGGAGCGGGGATCATGGCACCTGCCTCCAGGCTCACTGTCTCGGCAGGAGTCTCCTTATAAGGCAGATACAGATATGCAGAGCTGATGATCAAGCTCAGCGCAATGATCGTAAATATCCATTGGGTGGCTTTGCTGTGTTCCATACGTACAAATCTGCCATAGAGCCAGATGGCAAAGCCCAGGATCATCATAAAGAAGATCACACTCAGGAAATACTCACCGTTGGTGAGTTGGAGTACTGTCTTGAGCATGGTAAATACCAGATAGAGCAGGACAAAGCCCATCAGTTCCTTGAAGAGGATCATCCAGTCTCCGGGTTTGGGGATGATCTTCAAGGCTTTGGGCACCAGTCCGATCAGAATAAAGGGGAAGGCAAAGCCCAGGCCTATCATCATGAAAAAGACCATGATCAGGCTGGGACTGAGGCGCATGGCAAAGGGCAGGGCTGCACCCAGGAAGGGTCCAGTGCAGGAGATCGCCATCAGAAAGGCAAAGATGCCTCCAAAGAAAGACCCGCTGTAGCCGCCTTTGCTGGTGGCTTTCGAAGCTGTATTCATCCCTGGGGCGGTAATCTCAAAGACACCCAATAGCGACAGAGCAAAGACAAAGACGATGGCCATGAGCGTGATCACAAAATAGGGATTCTGGTTTTGCGTACCCCATCCAGCAGATTGTCCAGCCGCTTGCAAACCCACGAAGATTCCGCCCATCACGGCAAAGGAAATCATTACTCCCAAGGCATATACCAAAGTATGGGAAAGTACTTTGGAGCGGTCTTTCTGCGCCTGGTTCATGATGCTCATGATCCTGATCGGCAGGATTGGCAGGACGCAGGGAGTGATATTCAGGATAATCCCGCCCAAAAAAGCAAAGAGCAGGTATTTCAGGACGTCGGTCCAGGGAGCTGGCGTCTCATCATCGGGTGTGGCGGTGGGGGTTGTTTCGACCTCCGTGGGTGCAATTTCCATCAGGGTTGTGTCTTCTTCTGTGGTGGCAGCTAACGCTTCATCTGGGGTCTCTGGTGACAATTCTTCGGGAGAAGCAATCACAAAGCTGATCTTGCTTTCGGCTTCCTCGGGAGGATCGCACATGCCGCTATCGTAACAGAGGTTATAACTCATCAGAGCATTCAGAACCTTTTCACCGGGCTTGGCAGTATCTTTTACCTTGAAGGGCAGACTGAGGGTAACCTTGGGGTAGTACTGCCATTCGGTATCGGAGACCACTTTAGTGGCTTTGGGCATGACCAGTTTTCCAAAGGTCAGATCAGGATGCTGAGCTTCCAGATAGAAGTATTCAGGATCATTGGGATTCACTGTTTGTTTGCGGTCTGCAGGAATCTGCAAAGTGGCTCTTACATATCCGGTTTCTCCAGGCTTGAGGGTGCGGGGAGAGACGCTGAAATCTACACTCTGGCTTGCAAGACCGATCGTGATATGCAGTAACAGCAGGACAATGCACAGGGCTTTCAATTCTGTGCGCATCTATACCTCCACAGTAAAAAACTGTTCTATTTCAAATATGTTAATGCGATTTGCATTCCATAACAAGCAAAAACCTGCTCCAGGAGCACAATTGACAGTGTTCCAGCATCCCCTGGATCAGGATAGGGTGTGCACTTAAGCTTGGTCTTTAGCTTTGCGGCGCTGGTTTTCCTCACGTTCGATACGGTGATAGATCAAGTGCAGTTCAAAGCCAACAAAGGACAAGAATACTCCCAATAATCCCCAGAATCCGATCCTTGGGTAGAGCAGCAAGGCTCCGGCGATAATGCAGGGGAATTCGATCACGGCAATCCAGTATTTATGTCTGAAATTCATTGGGTCTCCTGTTAACGATATTTTACCCACATTGTCGAGCTTAGTCTGGCTGTCAATATATTCATCATGCCTAATCATTGGCTTAAAATGAGCGGGGGATTTGTTTTTTACCTTGACGTAATCAGGCTTGCCCACCTCTATGCATAAAAGCTTTGGATCCAAAGCAATTCCAAATCCTGGAGAGAGTATGAAATATCTCGATCTTGCCATGAATGCGGCGACCAGCCTGGGGGTTGAATATGCCGACATTCGCATCCAGAAAACCACCGACCAGGTGATTTATCTGCAGAATCTCAGTCTCAAACATACCGGGACAGAAGTAATCCATGGTTATGGCATCCGTGTCTTCAAGGATGGAGCCTGGGGCTTTGCCCACAGCAACGTCTTTAGTGATGAAGCGGTACTGGCCACAGTAAAAAAAGCGGTGGATATTGCGGCACTTTCCGCCCAAGTAAACGTACATAAAAAACTGCGTCTGGCTCCCGAACGCAGCTATATAGCCAGCTACAAGACTCCCGTACAGATCGATCCCATGGACGTACCCCTCAGTGAAAAAGTGGATCTGATGATGGAAGTGAACCGCACCATGATGGCTTTTGAAGGGATCAAAAAAGCCGTGTTCTATCTGATTATGCACAAGGATGAAAAGCTCTTTGCCAGCACCCTGGGTACCAGACTGGAGATCGAATACCAGTTTATCGATCCCATGATCATCGCTACTGCAAATCTTGATGGCGACAGCCAATCCCGCACCTTTGACGAAGGTGGCAGGGCAGTGGGCTGGGAATGGATCCTGAGCCTTGATCTGATCGAGAAAGCAAAACAGATCGCTCAGGAAGCCCTGATCAAAGTGAAAGCCGATACCTTGGGGCCAGAGCAGCGTCGCAGCTTGATCCTGGATCCCAACCATCTGGGACTCACCATGCATGAAAGCGTGGGGCATCCCACCGAGCTTGATCGGGTTTTGGGCTGGGAAGCTGACTTTGCCGGCATCTCCTTTGCCACCCCGGAAAAGCTGAAAAACTACCGCTATGGTAGCGAGATCGTCAATTTTGTGGGCGATAACACTCTGGCTGAAGGGCTGGCTACCATGGGTTTCGACGATGATGGCGTGCCCGGACAAAAGTGGCATATCATCAAAGACGGTATTTTAAACGAATACGGTTCCACCCGTGATACAGCGATGGAGATTGGTTTGAACTATTCCCGGGGCTGCAACCGCGCCACTTACTATTTTGATCAGCCGATCAACCGGATTCCCAATCTATATCTGTTACCAGGCACCAAACCTCTTACTCCAGGCGAACTGATTGCCGATACCGAAGATGGTGTCTTGATCCAGGGCCGAGGTAGCTTCTCCATAGACCAGCACCGGGTCAATTTCCAGTTTGGGGGTGATTTCTTCTGGGAGATCAAGAATGGCAAGCTGCACCGTCCCCTCAAGAAAGTTCTGTATAAATCCTGCAATCCGGAATTCTGGAATAGCTGCGATGCCATATGTGACGAACGCTTCTGGCGTCCGTTCGGTGTGGTGAATTGCGGCAAGGGTCAGCCTGGTCAATCGGCCCGTATGACCCATGGGTCGGCTCCGGCAAGATTCCGTAATATCAGAGTGGGAGGTTCCCAATGAACAGAGATAAGATCATAGAATACATCAATAGTCATGTAAGTGCCGATGATTGGACGCTCAGGATTTCTGAACATGACAGCCACGAGACCCGCTTTGCCCAAAACGGCATCACTCAGCACATCGCGGGAGCAAAGCCGGATATTTCCCTGAATGTGTCCTTCGGAACCCGGAGTGGCACTTGTACTGTAAATCAGGGCGATGATGAATCCCTGAACTATCTGATTCAAACGGCAGAATCCATTGCCCGGCTGGCTCCTGAAGATCCAGAATTTATCCCTACCGCCGGGAACACCGAGCTCTTGCAGGCCAGCAACTGCGATCCTGAAACCAAGGCTCTTACTCCACAGCAGATGGTGGACATCGTGAGCCGCTCCATAGACAAAGCCAAAGCCTTGGGCGCTACGGTATCGGGCATGACGGAAAAGCACATCAATGAACGTTGTATGGCAACTAAAAACGGTTTCTATGGCACAGATTGTGCCACTGAATTTGGTCATTCCATGACCATTAAAAAGGCTGAGGTCGAGACTAAGGTGAGCTATGAAGCAAAGCAGTTTGCCATGTTTGATCTGGATCGGGAATTCGCTCAATTGGCCTCCCAAGCAGAAGCTCTGGCCACTATGCAGAGCTTTGAACCGCAGAAGATAGCTGTGATCCTGAGACCCTCAGCCCTCATGGAACTGATGTGGTTCATGGGCTGGATGATGAACCGGCGCCAGAGCGATGAAGGCTTTACTCCCTTTACCGATCAACTCGGCAAGCCCTTCTTTGGCGATAAGTTCTCCTGGTATTCCACATTCAACCAACCTGAAATGATCAGTATCTCCTACGATAGTGAAGGAGTCGCGTCCCGGGAGATTACCTGGGTGGAGAATGGAATCCTGAAGAATATGCCCACCAACCGCTATTGGGCCGGGAAAGTTAATGCCGATCCCTGTAATATCTTCAACGTGTATATCCCAGGCGCCGACGTCAGCGAAGAGCAGATGATGCAAATGGTACCGCGAGGACTCATTATCAATCGGTTCTGGTATATCCGCACCGTGGACGCCAAGGTGGGTGAACTCACCGGAATGACCCGCGACGGAGTCCTGTATTTTGAAGATGGCAAGGTGAAGCATGCTGTGAATAATCTGCGCTTCAACGAGATTCCTCATGATGCCACACGCAGGATTCTGGCCCTGGGCAAAAGTGTCCTGGCATCCTCGCATATGAAGCTGCCCACCATGCTGATCGATGGCTTCAATTTTGTGGATAAAACCAGTTTTTAAAGAAATGTATTGACAGAAAAGTTGTTTGCCTCAATTAGGTAAAATCAGAGCGATTCAACATTCCCAGAGCCTAATCCTTGTGTTTCGGGAGAGCCCAAGAATGTTCGATCCCGAAAAAAACACAGGAGATACCCATGGCCGACAAAACACTCATTTGCAAGGACTGCTCGAAAGAATTCGTCTTCACCGATGGTGAACAGGAATTCTACAAAGAAAAGGGTTTGCAAAACGAACCGCAACGCTGCCCTGATTGCCGCAAAGCTAAAAAGGCAGAATTCAATCGCAACAGATTTCGTCGCTAAGCGATAGAAATATTGAACTGTGCAAAGCCGCCTGAATGGGCGGCTTTCTTTTTTTTGTATCAAGTGGGAGGGGTTGAGTGACAATATCGACAGCATTCAGCGACAGGTGTTCCCGTAAGGCAAATGTTGTTGGGGTCTGAATGATATAAACGCCTAAGCCTCTGCTTCGTTCAGGAGATTCCACATCATTCATCTGAAACAATGAATCAGATGAACGGAGTGACGGCGCAAGGTATGAATTCCTGATTTTGCAGAACCTTGATTGTCAATAGATTAAGTCAGGATCACCTCGTGTTCACCTCGAGATCACCTCGAGTACTCGAGATGATCTCGAGATCAACACAAGGTAAAACTAAGTCAATGAATACATTGCAAACTCACCCGGAATAGGGATCGATAATCCTTCCCTTAGCCTATATCGTCATAGTCATTTTGCCTGTCAGTGCAGACATTGGGGATAGGAGCTATTTGATCAGATGCTGAATATCCATGGTTATAGATTTCAATTGACATTTTGGGGCTTCTGCTTAATTTGTCTGCTAAGTATAAAGAGGATAAGAATATGAAGATCAAAATGACCAGAGAATTCATCAGCCGGCTGCCCAAGACCGACCTGCATGTGCACCTTGATGGCAGCGTGAGGCTGGAAACCATCATCGATCTTGCCCAAAAGAACAATATCAAGCTCCCCACCATGGATGTCAAAGAACTGCACAAGCTGATCGTCTGTGGCGAACACACTATAAGCCTGGATGATTATCTGCGGGGATTTCATATCGTAAATCTGGTCTTGCAGGATAAAGAAGGTCTGCGCCGCGCTGCGTATGAACTGGCGGAAGACGCTGCCAAAGAAAACGTACGTTACATGGAAGTGCGCTATTCCCCGATCCTGCATACAAATCAAGGGCTCAAGCTTACCGAAATCTCCCAGGCTGTGATTGATGGACTCAAGCATGGTGAACGGGATTTCGGGATCAAAACCGGAGTGATTATTTGCGGAATCCGCAATATGGATCCCACCACTTCGCTGAAATTGGCGGAACTGGCCATTGCCTTCAAAAATAAAGGTGTGATCGGTTTTGACCTTGCTGGCGGCGAATACAACCACCCCGCCAAAGACCACAAGGACGCCTTTGACCTCGCACTGAAAAACAATCTCAATATCACTATCCACGCCGGGGAAGCCTATGGCCCGGAATCCATCCATCAGGCCATCCACTATTGCGGTACGCATCGCATCGGGCATGGTACGCATCTGGTGGAAGATGGTGACCTGCTGAATTATGTAAACGACCACCGCATCCCGCTGGAAATCTGCATCAAGAGCAATTTCCACACCAAGGCCGTGGCGGATATCCGCAGCCATCCCATCGATTTCTATATCGATTACGGTTTACGGGTGACCATCAATACGGACAATCGCATCATCAGCGATACCACGGTCACGGATGAATACATGCTCGCCATCAACGAACTGGGGCTGGATTATCCCACCGTGAAATATGTTATCCTGAATGGCTTCAAAAGTGCTTTCATTCCATACAAGGAAAGAGTGCGGCTCATCAATCAGACCCTGAAGGAATTTGACGAGATTGAGGAAGCTGAACTGAAAACCAAAGTGAAAGTAAAGGAAAACCTCTAATAGTGAAGGAACTGATCAACGCGGCATTGCATAGTGCCGAATCCGCCCTGAAGAGATTTATTGCCGCTCCGGATACCGTTACTGGTATCGAGCGGATCGCACGGCAAATTGCCGATGCGTATCTGCATCAGGGTAAAGTGATCATCTTTGGTAATGGGGGCAGTATGTGCGATGCCATGCATTTTGCTGAAGAGCTGACGGGACGGTTCCATCAGGATCGTCCTGCTCTGCCTGCCATCGCTATCAGCGATCCCGCCCATATCACCTGTGTGGCCAATGACTACGGTTTTGAGATGATCTTTGCTCGTGGAGTGGAAGCCTATGCAACTCCTGGAGATATCGTGATCGGCATCTCCACCAGCGGAAGCTCTGAAAACATTTATCAAGGCCTGGTGGCCGCCCAAGCCAGGGATTGTATCACCATGGCGCTGCTCGGCAAGGACGGGGGAAAGATCTCCGGGCTCTGCGATTTTGAAATGATCGTTCCCGGGGATACCACCGACCGGATTCAGGAATTGCATACCTTGATCCTGCATATCCTGATCGCACAAATCGAATATCTGCTGTATTACGATCCTGCTCTGCAGGGCATGCAGCAACCACATCTGGCATGAATTTTAAACTATACTAAGGACAAAAACTAACATGAAGTCTATCACAATGAGAACCCTGCTTATCCTCAGTATTTTGTTTGCCTGGATTTCCCTGGCGGCTGAATACTATGATTCCGTGATCAATCTCACCGGCCCCAGCCTCTATAATGGCCTAAGAAACCTGATCTCGACCAATACCTATAGCAATTATACGGGCGCTAAGACCTTCCTGTTTCAGACTCTGGACAATTCAAATGGCACCGTGAAATGCGTTTACACTGGGAAAACCTATAATATCAGCAGTTCCTACAATGGCTCCAATGATCCCAATACCGAACATACCTACGCCCAAAGCTGGTTTTCCAGCAGTGAATCCTCGACCAAGAAAGCTGATCTGCACCACCTCTTTATCACTGATTCAGTGGTGAATTCCTCGCGGGGAAACCTACCCCTTTTTACAGTAGCCAACCACAGCACAGCCAATGTGTATTACTCCAATACTCCCTGGCAAAGCTACCGGGGTAATAGTCAGGGTGGCTGGCAGGTGTTTGAGCCCGCCAATGCCAGCAAAGGCAATGTCGCCAGGGCTTTGCTGTATTTCAATACCCGCTATGGAGATACGCTTACCCAGCAGAATGTGAATATGATTCCCGATCTGGTCGCCTGGCACTATGCAGATCCTCCCGATGCTGCCGAAATCCAGCGCAATAACTTGCTGCAGGGTTTTCAATCCAACCGCAATCCCTTTGTGGATCATCCTGAGTTTGTCAATCGCATCTGGGGTCCGGTGGATAACACTGATGAACTGATGGTGGGAATCGCACCACTCAGCATTGCCAGAGTCTATCCCAATCCCTTCCGGGAAAACCTCACAGTAGAAGTCGAATCCGATAAAGCCGGTTCCATGACCACCAGTATCTTCAACCTCAAAGGTCAGTTGGTTTACAGCTCCTCTGTAGCCCTGCCTGCGGGGAAGAATGAAGTGGTAGTGAATGATCTTGATGCCAATCGTGCAGCCTTGCCGGCCGGAGTGTATTTGATTCGAATGGAAAAGGACGGCTATACGGCCACGGTCAGGACACTGCGACTGCAATAATCCTGCGCTCTCTCTGTCATTTACGCTTTGCCTTCAGCAGCACTGCTGCGCCGATCAGGGCAGGAATTACATCTTGCACCAGAAACAAGCTCAGAGTGGCGGATACTGCCATTTCTGCCGTGAAACCGGCATCTGCTAGAAAGTGTATGGCAAAGCTCTCCCGCAATCCCAATCCTGCCACGGTTACAGGGATAGAATTGGAGAAATTCGTGAGCGCCATCCGCATCCAGCATTGGAACAAGCCAATCACGCCAAAGGCATTGAGGATCAGCCAATACTGCAGATAAGCCATCCCTGATGCCACCAGTTGCATAGCCATCATCCGGGGAGCTTGCACCCTGTAAGCCTGGGCAAAGGCAGGGTCCTGAAAGCGCCATTTGATCACCACATAAGCGATAGCGGGCAGGATAATAATGATCATCAACGCAGCCATACGCAGCCCCAGGCTGATATTCACAAAGTAGTACAGCGATGCCAATGCGGCAAAGCTCCAGGTAGCCCAGGTCATAAATGCCCGTTCTGCGGCTGTTGCCGCCAGAGAAGCCATGAGGCTGCTATTGGAAAGATAAAAGATCTTACCAAAGCTGGCTGAGCCTCCCGGAATCAAAAACCTGAGGGGCAATGCCACCAGATAAGATGCCATGATCTCCCGTTTGGCTATGATATAGGAGGGATTGAGCTGCAAGGCAAAGTGCCAGTTGTAATATTGAGCCGCATGCCGGATAAAGCTGATGGCCGCCACTAGTGCAGCCACCTGCCAGGGCAGGCTGAAGATCCCCGTAAGCGCCTGAGTAAGGTCAATCCGGCTGCTGATCCGCCACAGGATGAAGACGGTGATTCCCAGTTTTAAGAGATAGGCAATCAGCTTCCTTGAGCCAGATGGGGCTGCATTGGAAGAGGGAAAGATCAGCTTCAGGATTCTGCCAGGCATTCCTGAAATACTCTATCGATGATTTCCTGAGGAGGAGGCTGGATATAGCCCTGCTCCATCAGATTGTGGATCATGCTCCGGGCTTCACTGATGTCCTGCATGGCCATCTGGTAAACTTCTTCTCTGGTGTACTCTTCCCTGGCCACGCCATCTGCTATGGCTTGCATCGCTACAGCAGCGGCTTCATGAGCAAAGACTTCGGTTTCATCCATCGTGGGCACGATATTATCTGGATTTATCTCCCGGGCTACGGCAAAATCTGCCAGAGCGTGGGCTGCAGCAATCGCCATTTTATCGGTGATCTTCCTTGCCCGCACGATCAATGCCCCTTTCAGGATGCCGGGAAAGCCACAGGAGTTATTCACCTGGTTCGGGAAGTCTCCACGCCCGGTCGCTACGATGTATGCTCCTGCTGCTTTGGCATCGTATGGATAGATTTCCGGCACAGGATTGGCACAGGTAAAGACGATGGATTTCTCTGCCATCAGGCTGATCCACTGTTTCTTGATAGTATCAGGACCGGGTGTGGAGAGTGCGATCAGGATATCTGCACCCTTCATTGCTTCGTCCATTGTCTCTATGTTTCGGGGATTGGTGATTCTGGCCAGGTTCCATTGCTTGTATTTTTCAGGATTGGTCTCTACATCACGGCGTCCGGCATGCAGGCCACCCTTGCTGTCAAAGATGATCATATTGGCAGGATCAAGTCCTTCCTGGAGCAGGAAACTGGCGATCGTAGTATTGGAAGCCCCAGCCCCAAAGAGCACGCATTTGGCTTCTGATATGTGTCTGTTTGTGAGTTTCAAAGCATTGATCACCCCAGCTAAAGTTACACATGCCGTGCCCTGAGCATCATCGTGCCACACTGGAATCTGACATGCGTCCCGCAATTCGTCCAATACCCTGTAACAATTCGGTTGGGAGATATCTTCAAGATTCACAGCTCCCACCGAGGGTTCCAGCATCTTCACAAAGTCTATGATCTTATCCGCCACCGGTTTGCCGTAAGCATCACGACTATTCACACACAGAGCGATCGCATCGCATCCACCCAGATACTTCATCAGCATCGCTTTGCCTTCCATCACGCCCAAACCTCCGGCAGGAGTGCAATCCCCATCGCCCAATACACGGGTGCTATCACTCACCACCGCCACGAGATTGCCGCGATTGGAGAGGCGGTAGGAGGCGTCCTGATCGTCCCTGATGGTAGTGGAAACCTTGGATACACCGGGTGTGTACCAGACGTTGAACCAATTGAAACCCCATACTCCGGCCTTGGGAACCACCTGCATTTTACCCCGGTAATGGGTATGCATTTCCAGGGCGAGTTTCTTCAGAAATGAGGTTTGTGCGGCTGCCACTTTATCGGCAGGCAGATGCTCACGAAATAGCGAACTGAGATTGGACAAATCCTGTTTTAGCTGGCTCATGTGAAGTCCTTCATATCTTGATGTGGAATTAGCTTTTGGGATGATGGATATTTGTCAAGCAGTTCACACTTTTCGCTTGACACTCACCAAGTCCCTTTTTTCCTTGAGATAAAGTATTTTGATACTCAAGAGGTTAAAAAACATGGAACTTCTGCTGCAGCAGCTCCAGTTTCCCGAAGACTGCAATATTATTTTGGGTCAAAGCCATTTCATCAAAACCGTCGAAGACCTCTATGAAGCGATGGTCAATAGCGTTCCTGGCATCAAGTTTGGTCTGGCTTTCTGCGAAGCCTCCGGCCCTTGCCTGATCCGTAAAGACGGTACTGACAACGACCTGATCGAAACCGCCGTGGAAAACCTACGCCGGATCGCGGCTGGACACAGCTTCCTGATCGTGATGCGGGGAGCTTTCCCCATCAACGTGCTACCCGCCATCAAGGACTGCCGTGAGGTGGTTCAAATCTTTTGCGCCACAGCCAATCCTGTGCAGGTGGTAATCGCCAAAACTGAACAGGGCGCTGGAATCATGGGCGTGATCGATGGTTCTTCGCCTAAAGGTACAGAGCTGGATACAGACATCACTCACCGCAAGAAATTCCTCCTGGATATTGGTTACAAGCGCTAATGAGGCTTTTCGTAGCGCTGGAGCCTCCTGAGGTTCTCAAGGCTGAACTCACCCAGGCTTTGGGGTCTCTGCAAAAACAGAGCCGGGGCGGGATAAACTGGGTAAAGCCTCAGAATCTGCATCTCACCCTGCTGTTTATCGGTGAGGTTCCGGATCATCAGGTGCAAGCTGTAGCGCAAGCAGCAGAAACCCGAGCGAAGAACTTTGATGCACCAGCACTTAAGGCCCAGGGACTGGATCTTTTCCCTGCGCGGGACCCGCGCCTCTTGTGGCTGAAGCTGAACGAAGCTGAGCCCAGCCTGACAAAGCTCAACCGGCTTCTGCTGAATGACCTGCGCGAGCTGCAATTGGATCCAGACTCAAAAGCCCTGAAACTGCACATCACGTTGGGACGCATAAAGAATCCCCAAACCCCGGACTTTGAACGTAGCGCTCTTAGCTACCCAATCGCCGGAGATATACAACGCTGGGATACACTTACCCTGTACCGCAGCACACTGAAACCGGATGGACCGGTTTATAACTCTATACAGCAATACTACTTATAAATACGGAGGTAAAATGCTGGATAAAAACAAAGATGCAGCCCTCAAAACAGCCATGAGCCAACTCGAAAAGAAGTTTGGCGTGGGCACAGTCATGCGCCTGGGTGATAAACCCCTGCAAGTAGTGGATACCATCCCCACTGGCGCTTTCAACCTGGATATTGCCCTGGGCATCGGCGGGATTCCCAAAGGCAGAATCACCGAAATTTACGGTGCTGAAGCTTCCGGAAAGACCACCCTATCTCTGCATGTTGCCGCCGAATGCCAGAAACAAGGTGGCATCGTAGCGTTCGTAGATGCCGAACATGCCCTTGATGTGGCTTATGCCAAACGCCTGGGGGTGCAGACCGACAACATGCTGCTTTCCCAGCCTGATGGCGGGGAACAGGCTCTGGAAGTCACTGAGACCCTTGTCCGCAGTTCTGCTGTGGATCTCATCATCGTGGATTCCGTAGCCGCATTGGTGCCCAAGCAGGAAATCGAAGGCAATATGGGCGATAGCCATGTGGGCTTGCAAGCCCGTTTGATGAGCCAGGCCCTGCGCAAGCTGACCGCCATCGTCTCCAAAAGCAATACTGCTGTGATCTTCATCAATCAGACCCGCATGAAGATCGGAGTTCCGGCTTATGTGAATCCTGAGACCACCACAGGTGGCGTAGCCCTGAAATTCTATTCCTCCTTACGCCTTGAAGTCCGCTATGGCGGCGCTATCAAGGAAGGCGGCACGGATACTCAGGTGATTGGCGCCCGTACCAAGGTGAAAGTGGTGAAAAACAAGTTTGCTCCACCCTTCAAAAACGTGGAATTCCCCATTATCTTCGGCCAGGGCATTTCGCATCTGGATATCATCGTGGAAATGGCATCCCTGCACGATATCATCAAAAAGAGCGGTTCCTGGTATTCATACAACGATCTCAAGCTGGGACAGGGCGCGGATAAGACCAAGACCTATCTCACCGAAAATCCTGACCTCCTGGAAGAGATCGAAACCAAGCTGCGTGCCAAGATCACTCCAGAGGAATTTACCGAGAGCCCCAGCCCCAATGAAGCTGAAGCTTTGGAAGAAATCTGAGCGCGACCGCAAAGCCTTTGTAAGCCTCAATGACGAGCTCTGGGGGGTTCTGAGCGCCAGAACTCTCCAGAGCTTTCTGTATCCTGTTCCTTGCGAACTGGAGATCAGTGAGGACGATGCCCAGATCCTCCAAAAAGCTCTGCGGGATGTGGCATGGTGGGAAGTGACGGATTACCTCGCTAAGGCGGAACATAGCTCGCATCAATGCCGGGCTTTGCTCGCCCGTAGGTTCTATCATGAAAGCATTATCCGGAAATGCTTGGAATTGTGTAGTGAAAAAGGCTATCTCGATGATTCCCGATTCGCTGAAATCCTGATCCACAGCCTCGTCGAGCGCGGCAAAAGTAAGCGCGCCATCATCGCCAAGCTGCGGGAGCAGAGGTTGCCATCTTCCCTATATGAACCCCTACTGGAGCAGCTCTACGATCCTAAAGAAAATGCTTCCAGGTTGACGGAAGAAATCTCCAAACTATTGTTCAAGTACCGCGAACTACCCAAACCCAGCCAGAAGGATAAGGTCTTTACTTCGCTATACCGCAAAGGCTTTGACCTGGACGACATCTCCGCCGCCTGGCATCAAGCCCGCAAATCCTGAAGTTTGATCTCCTGGTTGACCCCTATTTTGTAACCCTCTATCCCTCAATAGGCTATATTGTGCTCAATTCAGGTTCACCTCGAGATCACCTCGAGTACTCGAGGTGATCTCGAGATGAAGGCGAGTTTATGGTGACATAATCATCTCAGGGATTAGACCTTGAATGAGTAGTCTTAAACTCCTAGAAAAAGATGCGGAGGCACCAGAATGGCACCTCCGCCAGTGATTCATAGAAAGCTTTTCAGTTTTGCCGCTGCATCTCTGATCTTGGAATTGAAGATCATGGCTGCGATCACAAAGGGTTTGTATCCCGCTTCCTGATAGGTGTGCAGACGATAGCGTTCAAACACGCTCTTGGCCACTTCCCCATGTTTGCAGCTTACATCGCTGATATCCGCAGGCAGGCAGTGTTCATAAAGAGCGGAGCCGTTGCGGGTGAGGCGCATCATTTCCTCTGTGCATTCCCAATCCATAAAGCGGGCATTTTCGTTCAAGCAGTGCTGTTCGAGGTCTTTGAGGCCTTGTTTGTCGCTTTGCTTCAGGAGTTGCGTCCGCTCTTGCATCACGGCCATGGGAGCCCAGGATTTGGGATATACCACATCAGCGTTTTGGAAGGCATCAGCCATGGAATGAGTCATGCGGAAGGAACCACCGCTTTCTCTGGCAAAGGCTTCGGCATTGGTGAGGGTAACGGGAAGCATATCATAGCCTTCGGGATGTGCCAGCACTACTTCCATGCCAAAGCGGGTCATGAGATTGATCACGCCCTGGGGCACGGAAAGGGGCTTGCCGTAGGAGGGAGAATAAGCCCAACTCATGGCGATTTTCTTGCCTTTCAGGGCTTCCCAACTGCCAAAATAGTCTTTGAGCTTAAGCAAATCAGAAAGGCTCTGGGTGGGGTGATCAAGGTCGCATTGCAGGTTCACCAATGTCGGCCTTTGCGCCAGAAGACCATTAGAATAGCCTTCGCTTACCGCATCTGCCACTTCCTGCATGTAGGTATGGCCTTCGCCGGGGTACATATCGTCCCGGATGCCGATTACTTCGGTCAAAAAGGAGATCATATTGGCAGTTTCACGGACAGTTTCCCCATGCGCAATCTGGGATTTCACTTCGTCCAGTTCGGACAGCGCCAGCCCCAAGCCATTGACAGCAGAGGCAAAGCTGAAGCGGGTGCGGGTGCTATTGTCCCGGAAAATGGAGATGGCAAGGCCATAATCAAAGATGCGCCAGGGCTTCTTTTCTTTGTGCAGCATTTGCAGGATTTCTGCGACCAGCATCACAGCCTTGAGATTGTCTGTGCTGTTTTCCCAGGTCAGCAGGAAGTCCTTGCCAAACAGATTCGGAGCAAGTTGCTCCAGTTCTTGCAGTTTCTTCGTTATCTGTGTCATATCTATCACCTCATGAGTTATAATATATAGTTAATCTCCCGATCCGGAAAAGGGAATTCAGGCATCCGGATACATCACCTGCGCAGCATGCATCACAGCATCTACAATCTGTTGATAACCTGTGCAGCGACAGAGGTTGCCTTTGATGGCCTGACGTACCTCAGTCCGGGATGGACGCTGGTTTTTTTGCAGTAAGGCATACGCGGAAAGCACCATGCCCGGCGTGCAAAAGCCGCATTGGATCGCACCAGCATCTACAAAAGCCTGTTGCAGGGGATGTAGGGTGCCATCCACAGAAGTAAGCCCTTCGATAGTAAAGATGTTCCTGCCCTCCACGTCTTTCAGCTTCAGCTTGCAGGAACGCCGGGGCTCGCCATCCACCAATACGGTGCAGGAGCCACAGACACCGATATCACAACCGATCTTGGTGCCGGTGAGAAAGAGGCTTTCCCGCAACCAAGTGGAAAGCTTCAGCTCTGGGTCCGGGGCTATATGCTCGATATTGTTCACAATAATCATTGGAATACTCCTTTATAAAACATAGAAAATGCTGAAAGACAATTGAGAATTGAGAATTGAGAATGGAGAATGGAGAAATGAGAATTCTTACCGCCGTCATTCCAGAAGGACAGGCGCTTCGCAGAAGCGGCTGGGCTGTCTGGAATCTCCTGATAACAGCAGAGGGTTTTGAAAGAGGTTTTACCACAGAGAAAGCAGAGAAAGCAGAGGTTTTTAAGAGAGATTTTACCACAGAGAAAGCAGAGAAGGCAGAGGATTTTATGGGAGTTCTTACCACAGAGAAAGCAGAGAAAGCAGAGAATACCGGAGAAAAAGTGCCACGAGGTTTAGTCCACGCCATGATTTATCCTTATCCTACGGATACCATCTTTTATGGTTTTCACATTAAAATTTACCAATAAACCCAGTTCTTTGCCTGTCAGCTTCAGATAAGTCATAAGCTGGGCAGAAAAGATGGGAAGGATTTCCTGAACAGCTTTCACTTCCACTATTATCTCATTCTCCACAATGAGGTCAGCCCTGAGATTGGTGAGAACATCCAAGCCTTTGTAGTGAACCGGCACTTGAAATTCACGTTGAAAAGCCAGTCCCTGCAGAGATAACTCATGGCATAAACAATCCACATAAACAGATTCCAGGAGGCCAGGCCCCAAAGCACGGTGTACTTCTATACAAGCACCAATTATCTTGCCACTCAAGCTATTCAGGTCAGTCTCAATCATTCAATCTCCATCCAGCAGATAGTTCTCTCTTTTTTTCTGCTTTCTCTGTGGAAAAAGGAGGACACCCTCTGCTTGACTCTGCTTCTTTCAGGAGATTCCAGACAGCCCAGCCGCTTCTGCGAAGCACCTGTCCTCCTGGAATGTCAGCTAAGGGAATTCTCTCTATTCCCTCTGCTTTCTCTGCTTTCTCTGTGGTAAAAAAAGACATCCTCTGTCCCCTCAGTGGTGAATCCATTTTACTCAAACCAGCTTCAGCGGTTGCCCAGTACACCGTTTCCCCGTAGCCCGATAGATGGCATTGGCGATGGCCGGGGCGGTGATCTCCAGAGTGGGCTCTCCTATTCCCTTAGCTCTGGAGGGTGAGGCAGGATCAGGATTTTCAACGATAATGGCCGTCATTTCCGGAAGGTCTGTAGCGCGCATGATCCTGTATTGATGATAGTTTGTAGGGATCACAGCACCATCCACGAGGGGTACTTCCTCACATAAGGCATAGCCTGTACCCGTAGCCAGGCCTCCGTAGATTTGCCCTTCCACCATGGCAGGATTGATGGCTTTTCCCACGTCGTGGGCAGCCACAAGATTCAGGATAGTAACTTTCAAGGTTTTGGGATCCACGGTAAGTTCCACTGCTTGTGCACCATAGACCCAGGTGAAATAGGCATTGCCATGTCCGGTTTCTTCATCCCAGCTTACGCGGGGAGCCTGAAACACGCCAAAGGCATAGGGGTACACCTGTTTGGCATAGCACAGCCGGATCGCCTCATCCCAGGTGCAGATGCTTGCTCCAGCATCATCGAGAATGCACTGGTTTTTATAGGAGTGCGCAGCTTTTCCAAACTGAGCCAGCACGACTTCGTTGATCCTTTCCTGCAGAATACGGCATGCATTAGTTGTGGCGCCGCCTCCCAGTAAAGTACCGCGAGAGGCAACCGTGGTACCACCATCAGGGATTGTGGAGGTAGAGGGCATGCGATAGCGGATGCGCTCTGGGGGCAGCCCCATTTCTTCTGCAGCGATCAGGATCATGGCGCTTTCGGAGCCCTGGCCGTTTTCATGGATGCCAGTCTCGATCAGCACGGATCCATCGGGCTGGACATTGATGATGGCGCTGTTGAAATCCACCCCTTCGGCACCCAAGCTCATGCCACGATATGAAATGGCGATACCGATGCCATGCCATGTGTCCAGATTGGGATCGCCAAAGCTGCAGAGTTTGCGTTTATTTTCATAATCTATCTCGGAAAGCACTTTGTCCATCACCTGCTCTAGGGAGACTACATGCGAATCCAAAACCTGTCCGGTGACGGTGGTGGAGCCCTGCCGCACCATGTTTTTGCGACGGAAGGCGAGCTCGTCCATATGCAGTTGTTCAGCCGCCATTTCCACGAGTTGCTCGATGGCAAAATTCACTTGCGGAGAACCAAAACCCCGCATGGCTCCGCTGAAGACGTTGTTTGTATATACTCCATAAACGTCACATTTCACGTTTGGTACAGTGTAGCAGCCACAGCATTGCACGGTGGAGCGCCAGGTGACCCAGGGGGTTACGCTGCAATAGGCACCGCCATCGGCAACCATGCGCACTTGCACGGAGGTGATGCTGCCATCCTGCTTCAAGCCCATGCGGTATTGCATAGTGTAGGGGTGGCGTTTATAGCTTTCCCGCATGCTCATTTCGCGGCTGTAGGTGAGTTTCACGGGTCTGTTTAGAAGGTGTGCACACAATGCAGCCCGGGCGCAAACCAAAGCGGCTGTATCGTCTTTGCCACCAAAACCACCCCCCATGGGGACTGTCTTCACTTCCACATCCTTGAGTTCTACACCCAGAGTGGAAGCTACAAACCGCCGCGTGCTAAAGGGATGTTGCATGCTGCCAATGATTTCCATCACGCCGTCCGGACGGGGAATTGCCAGAGCAGTTTCGGGCTCTAAATAGGCATGCTCAATACGGGAAGTGGTGAAGGTCTGTTCCAGGATCAGATCAGCCTCTTTTTCACCCGCTTCGAGGTCTCCGGTGCGCACACAGTGGTAATTGCAGACGTTGCTGCCATGCTCCGGATGCAAGAGTGGAGTCTCGGGTAAAAGCGCAATTTCAGGATCATAGATGCCGGCGAGGGGCTCGAGCTCCACATTGATCTCGGGCAGGGCTGCAAGGGCTTGATCCCGGGTATTGGCTACCACCAGCGCCAGGACATCGCCGGTGCTGCGGATGCGGTCGTGCACCAAAGTGGGATAATCCTTGATGATCTGGCCAAATCTGATCTTGCCGGGAATATCCAGAGCTGTGAATACTGCTACTACTCCAGGGCATTTGAGGGCATTGGAATAATCGATGGATTTCACCCAGGCGCTGGCCATTGGCGCATGCAGTGGTGCTGCATGCAGCATCCTGGGTAAGGTGTAGTCATCAGTGTATTTGGCTGTGCCGGTCACTTTGGCGATGGCATCGTTGCGAAAAGCTTTGGTGTCTCTCATAATAGCGTCCATTCTTAGTTTCCCGGATGCTCCGGGGTTTCCGGTGATCTGCCTGATGTGGCTGTCATCAGCCGCTGGGGATTGGTCATGGTCATGCTCTTTAGGGCTTCCAGGGATAGTTTCCCGGTCTTCACCAAGTTTTGATATATCGAGCTGTATAGGGTGGCGACCCCCGGATTGCCGGTGGGAATATGCTCCAGATCGTTCTTGAAACGGTCTTTATCGACATCATGGAAGGGGCAGTGATCACTGGCCAGGATGTCGAACACGCCATCCTGCAAGAGTTCCACCAGCATCCCGCGAGAGCTTTCACTCCGGAATGGGGGTGTGCAGATCAGGCGGTGGGCATTGGGGCTATTGAGCCTGTGTTCATTGGACAGTAAATAATGTGGTGCGGTTTCACAGGTGATCCCAGCAAAGTGCAGTCTGGCTTCCCTGATCAAGATTGCCGAGCCTTGGGTGGAAACGTGTACTATATGCACTGGGTGTCTATGCTTGATGGCCAGATCCAGGACTTTCTCCACTGCTCTGATCTCTGCAATTTCAGGCCTCCTGAGGCAGTGATCATGGGGATGGCGGAAGGGATGTTGAGCAGAGTATTCAGTGATCGTGTCGTCATCCTCGCAATGCACCAGGATTCTGGTCTTGAGGTCTTGCAGATCCAGCATCCAGCGTTCGATTTCGGCATAAGACCTGTAGAGCCCCGCCTGGCGATAGGTGGTGTAAAACTTCAGATCATGCCCTGCCTTAAGCAAAGGATACACTTCTTCAATGCTTGATTGGGTGGGTGTGAGATGCCACTGCACCAGGCCACTGAAATCCCGCCGGGCATGGCTTTGCATGGCGTAGAGCTTGTGGGCAAGCGGCTCTGAGGGAGATTCAGTCACAAACACTCCCATACCCGCCAGGGGGGGATTTTCCTCACTGGGCTCTCGCTGTGTGAGTTTGTTCAAATCGCGGAAATCATCCCGGAGCTGAGTTCCGGCAATTACTTCACCCACATGCACGTGGAAATCATAGTATCCCGGGTTAGTCGTCAAGCTTTACCGCCTGAATGTCTTTGAGGCCGTGACCGGTAAGCATCAGGACGATGGATGCGTCCTGAATCAATCTGCTTTGCTCCTTGGCTTTGTACAGGGCTGCCAGGGTCGCGGCGCTGGAGGGCTCGCAAAAGATGCCACTGCGCTGGGCCAGCACTTTCTGAGCAGTTTGGATTTCAGCCTCGGTCACTCGGATGCCAAAGCCCTTGGTCTCGTTTAGGGCTTGCACAGCCAGATGCGCGGCTGATGGGGTTCTTACTGAGATCGAATCGGCTATGGTATCAGGCTTTAGGGCATCCTGATAGCTGCCGGTTTCATGGTATCTGGTGATGGCATCGGAGCTTTCAGCTTGCACGGCGATCAAGGCTGGAAGCCTATCGATCAAACCGCATCTTTGCAGATCGGTAAAGGCTTTGTAGATCCCGGACAGAATTACTCCATCCCCGGTGGGAATATAGATATAGTCAGGCACTATGCCCATCTGCAGCCACAGCTCGAGTCCTGCAGTCTTTTTACCTTCGATGGTATAGGGGTGGTAAGCCGTATTGCGGCAGAGGCAGTCATTTTGGGCGGCATATTCCAGAGCTGCGGCAAAGGCATCGTCATAGGTGCCATCCACTTTGTGCAGCCTGGCACCATGCACTCTGATCTGTACAAGCTTGGCAACTGGAGCACTCTGCGGAGCAAAGATCACTGCCTCTAATCCTGCTGCAGCACAAAGGGCAGCAGTGGAGCAAGCGGCATTGCCAGTGCTGGCACATACGATCTGCTTGATGCCCAGGCGTCTGGCTTCTGCTACCATGAGGTGTGAGGCGCGGTCTTTATACGAACCGCTAGGGTTTACACCATCAAACTTCAAGTGTACTGCCTGACCCATCAGGGCATGGGAGGCAACCAATGGTGAAAAGCCTACGGGGAGATTGGGATAATACTCATCATCCACAGGGGATAGCAAGTTGCAAAGCAAGTGCATGTTTTTGTGCAGGCAGTCGCTATGTCCATGTTTCCAGGCTTTAGTAATGGCAGGGTAATCAAACAGCGCTTCCAGGATGCCCTTAAGTGGCATCCCGGCATGATAATCTGCACTGCAAGTGGGGCACAGGTATCTAACTGCGTCTGGAGCAAATTCCTGGCCACAATCGATACAGCGGAATCCAGTTAAAAAGCTCATTGGGCAAGCTGGTGAATCAAGGCTGCATAAAAGGCAGCGGCTTCGGTGAGATGCTCTATTGGAGTAGCTTCATTGGGAGCATGGGCATATACTTCATTGCCAGGTCCCAGGCCGATGCAGGGAATGCCGTGCATGCCGGAAATGGCTACACCATTTGTGGAGAAAGTCCATTTATCTACTTTGGGAACCCTGTCAAGGGTCTGTTCATAGGCAGCTTCGGCAGCTTTCACCCAAGCAGAATCCGGAGCTGTAACCCAGGTGGGGAAGTACTTCTCGGTGGGATAAACCAAGCCAGTGAAGGCAGCTTCATTGTAGGTGAGTACTTCAATCTCAGCATCTGGTTGTCCAGCCAGACGGCAGGCCTCAGCCACTTCGGCTACGGCGCTGTCCTTGGTTTCCCCCCAGGTGAGTCTCCGATCCAGATGGATGCGGGCGCTATCGGGCACTGCGCATTGAGAAGGGCCGGTGAAATACACTTCGGTTACACAGACACTGCCTTTGCCCAGGAATTCATCGTAGTGCAGCCGTTCGTGCAGCTTCTCGATCTCCAGGGCGATGCGGCTGATCTTGTAGATCGCATTGTCGCCGCGTTCTGGAGCAGAACCGTGACAGGAAAGACCTTTCACGTGTACCTGCATCTCCATGCGACCGCGGTGACCCCGGTAGATATTCATGTTTGTAGGTTCGGTGATGACCACCATTTCCGGCTTGATCTTGTCTTCTTTGATGATGTATTGCCAGCACAGGCCGTCGCAATCCTCTTCCATCACTGTGCCAGTGAAATACAGGGTAAAGCCTTCCTGCAAGCCCAGGTCTTTGATGATCCGGCCTGCGGTCACCATGGAGGCCATGCCGCCTTCTTGATCTACTGTGCCTCGTCCCCAGACCTTGCCGTCTTTCACATGGGCGTCGAAGGGGTCGAAATCCCAGAGCGACCTGTCACCTGGATAGACTGTATCGATATGGGCATCAAAAGCGATTACCCGCGGCCCATTGCCGATCCTGCCGATGACATTGCCCAGGGGATCGATGACTACTTCATCGAATCCAGCAGCTAGCATTTCTTTCTTGATGCATTCGATCACTTCCTTCTCCTTGGTGGAAAAGGCGGGAATGCGCACCATATCCATCAGAAAGCGCACTGTGTCGCTTTCATAGGCTTTGGCTTTGTTCAGAATCTCTTTGTACATGATATCTCCAATTATACTATGATCTTATTATTCATTATTCATTATTCATTGTTCATTTAAAATCTGTCCCACAGCGCTTTGGCCAGTTCGCGGCTTTCGGCTCTGAGCTCTTCTTCATCGATGCTGAGGAGCAGTTCTTTGTTCCACATCAATACTTCTCCACCGCAGATGGTAGTGTCCACACTGGCTTGCGAAATACCAAAGATGATATGACCCATCCAGGTATCAGCACTTAGGGGAGTATGGGGATCGTAATCCATCAGGATAATGTCTGCTGCTGCTCCCGCAGTGAGAGTGCCATGGCCGGAACCCCAATACTTCTGAGCAATGGTGGGATTGTTTTTCAGCAAGGTGCTGGCGATTTCCATAAATCCTGCGGAGGGATTGTTTTGCTTCAAGTGCTGTGCCCATAGGCCTACGCGCAGCTCTTCCAGCATATTCACTGTCATGGCATCGGTGCCCAGGCCTACAGTCACACCAAGTTCGGTCATTTTACAGACATCGGCGATGCCCACGGCATTATTGAGATTGGATTGGGGATTGGTCACAATTGCTGCCCCCAGCTCTGCCACAATCATCATTTCACGCGGGCTGAGATGCACTCCATGGGCGAGGATGCTACTGGAGTTGATCAAGCCAAAATCCCGTAGCCTTTCTACCACGTGTTTGCCATAATGCTCAATGTTGTAGCGTTGATCGCTTTCCGCTTCGGCAGCATGGATGTGGGTACCGCACCCAAGATCCTGCACGTGTCCAGCGATGGTTTTCAGGCTTTCATCACTCAGGGTAAAGGCAGCATGCATGCCAAACAGGGCTTTGAAGCGGCGATCATGATTGTCCTGACAGAATTTGATGAAATTGATGTTTTCCTCTATCCCTTCCTGGGTTTTGTCTGCTCCATCCCGATCTGAAACTTCATAGCAGAGATTAGCCCGAAGCCCTGTATCGGCAACGGCTTTGGCAATTTCTGCCAAAGAGCCGCCAATGGCAAAAGGTGAGGCATGATGGTCAATGATGGTGGTACAGCCTTTACGGATAGCGCCAAGGGCCGAGATCAGGGCACTGATATAATTATCCCTGAGCAGCAGTTTTTTGTCCAGCCGCCACCAGAGATTGGTCAGGACTTCATTGAAATCTTTGGAGGGGGCTGCTTTGCCCAAGCCAGTCACCAGCGTTGAATAGAAATGGTGATGGGCATTGATCAGACCCGGCATGATAAGCTTGCCAGCAGCATCAATGCGCTCGCAATTCTCACAATCAAGTTCTGAAAGCGGTGCAATCCTGCGGATGATCCCATCTTCCACCAGAATGGCATGGTCTTTCAATAGCGGCCTGTCAAAGTCGAAGGTGAGGATGTCTCCTCCATGCAGTATGAATCTGTTCATATATCTATCCTTATAACATTTTTTGAAGTTTACAAGTTTGGGAATCAAGGGGATATTTGTCAATGAGATTTTCGTGACGGGTGGATATGCCGACGCTCGCCGTAGCAGCGACACGCTTTTTTTTCGGCGCTTCGGCGAGCGCCGGCACGTGAAAACGGCTCATTACACGCAAGCATAATGAGCCGTTTAGACAATATTGACGACCCCTAACGGGGATCTCTATAATGGATTGATCAGATCAGTCCATCTCTTTTCAGCAGCGCATCGGGATCGGGTTTGCGTCCGCGGAAGGAGACAAAGAGATCCATTGGATGAAAGGCATTACCCCGGGACAGGATGTATTTTCTGAAGTTCTGAGCAGTCTCCTGATCGAATATTCCTTTTTCTTCAAAGAGACTCCAGGCGTCTGCTTCCAGAGCTTCAGCCCATTTGTAGGAATAATAACCCGCGGAATAGCCTCCGGAGAAGATATGGGAGAAGGCACAGGAGATATTGCTGCCTTCGATCAGGGGCAGGATCCGGAAACGTTCGGTAGCTTGCTTTTCAAAGGCATCAACGTCTGTGATCGTCTCTGGATCAGTGATATGCCAGTCAAAGTCCAGATTGGCATAGCGAAGCTGAGTGATATTGGCTGTGGCAGCCTGGAAGTTTTTGGCAGCGATCACTTTGTCCAGCAATTCCTTGGGCAGGGGTTCCCCGGTCTGGTAGTGTTTGGCAAAGAGGTTCAGTGCTTCTTCTTCCAAAAGCCAGTTTTCCATGATCTGGCTGGGTAATTCCACAAAATCCCAAAGCACACTGGTGCCGGAAAGACCATGATAATATCCATCAGCCAATAGGCTGTGAATGGCGTGACCAAATTCGTGGAAGATAGTACGCGCTTCATCCAGACGCAACAGCGAAGGCTGGGTGTCCGTAGAAGGGGTAAGGCTGCCCACGATCATCACCTGGGGTCTCCACATTCCATCCGGATACATCCCCTGTCCGTGCAGGGAGCTTTTCCAGGCCCCGCCGCGTTTGGTTTCCCGCGGGAAGAGATCGATATAGAGCAAGCCCAGATAGCTGCCATCGGTGTCATAAGCTTCCCAAGTGGTCACATCAGGATGATAAACGGGCACATCAAACACCTGTTTCATGCTGATGCCGTAGATCTTTTGTGCCACTGTGAAGAGGCCATCGATCACGTTTTCCACTTTGAACCAGGGACGCAATTCCTCAGGATCAAACTGGTAGCGCTGTTCTTTGAGTTTATTGGAATAATAAGACCAATCCCAGGGCATGATTTCATCCAGATTGTCCAGCTCTTTGGCGATGGCTTTCACTGCTTCCACGTCTTTCAGAGCAGCCGGATGCGCCACCTGATAGATTTTATCGAGGAATTCGCGGGCATTGGTTACAGATTCTGCCATGCGGTCTTCCAATACGTAATCGGCATGAGTGGCATAGCCCAAAAGCTGGGCTCTTTCTTTGCGCAGCTTCAGAGTTTGGAGGATATACTCCTGATTGTCATGAGCATCGCGAAATGCCCTGGATGAATATGCCATCTGGAGTTTCTGACGGATAGCCCGGTTTTTGCAATATCCCAATACCGGAGTTACGCTGGAGGGCTGCAAGGTAAAGAGCCATCCACCTTCCTTGCCTTTCTTGCGGGCGGAAAAGGCAGCGCTGTCCAGAGCTCCAGCCGGGATACCTTCCACTTCCTGAGGATCGGTGATATGCAGTTCAAACTCATTAGTAGCGTCCAGCACATTATCACTGAATTTGGGGGCAAGTTGGGAAAGCTCCATGGCGATTTCGGTGTAACGTTTTTTGTCAGCATCACTTAGCAATGCTCCACCGCGGACAAAGCTCTTGTAGCTGCGCTCAATCAGGCGGTAGCGTTCAGCGGCTTTCAAAGCTTCGCGATCCGCAAAGTCCCGGGGAAGTACTGGTTTGGGCTGGCCTTGCACTTCTGCTTCATACACGGCTTTTACTCGGGCAAAGATGAGGGGATCGGTGGCAATGCTGGAACTGAATTCAGCCAGCATCGGCGAGATCTTTTGGGCCAGCGCTTTGAAGGGAGTATCGGACTCAGCGCCCAGCAGGTTAAAATATACGGTAGCAGCATATTCCAGGGTCTGGCCATTATCTTCCAAAGCCTGGATGGTGTTTTCAAAAGTGGGTGCTTCAGGATTGTTCTTCAGCGCTTCGATTCCAGCCCGGGCCTCGGCCAGTCCGGCTTCGATGGCAGGCATGAAGTGCTCCAGTTTAATCTCGTCAAATGGTATCGCCTTCAGACGATGGTCGTTGGCTTTCTTGAGCAGGGGATTGGTTTCCATGTTAGTCCTCTTGGTAATTTTATATTATTCTCTAAAGACAAGCTATTCAGTTGTGGCCTATTCGTCAATTACTTTCCCCAAATCTTTATTTTTCATTGACAGGCAAAGAGCCAGCGGTATTTATTGCGAAAACCATTTCTGGAGAGATGATGTTTTACTTGCCGACCCGGATAATCTTCGCAGAACATGCCATGCAAACCGCGGCAGAGCACATTGCCAGCCTGGGCAGGAAAGCTTTGATCGTATGCGGTAAGACCAGCGCTAAAACCTCTGGGGCCCTGGATGAACTGCTTGAAGTACTGCAGCAGAGCAAGATGGATTGGGTAGAATTTGCCCAGGTGGGAGAAAATCCTGATATCCACACAGTGATCAGAGGCAAAGAGCTGCTTGTAAAGGAAGTGTGCGACCTGGTGATTGCCATAGGCGGAGGCAGTCCCATCGATGCTGCCAAAGCCATTTCCCTGGCCGCTGCCAATGACCTCAAGGCTGATGAGATCTACAATGTCTCGCTGATGCACAAAGCCTATCCCATTATAGCCATTCCTACTACTGCGGGTACGGGTTCGGAGGTTACCCAATACAGCGTCCTGACTATCCCCGAGCAAAAGCGCAAAGCAGGTTTTGGCACCGACCTGGCTTTTCCCAAACTGGCAATCCTCGATCCTCGCTATACCCTTAGTCTCCCAGAAAAAGTGACCCTGCATACAGCTATCGATGCCTTATCGCACCTCTTGGAAGGGATTTATAGCGTGAACCGGAATCCTCATCTTACCTTGCTGATCTACCGTGGTATCGATAACATAATCAAATACTTATCTCCATGCCTGAAAGAGCCTAAACACCTGCTTTACCGAAAAAGTCTGATGATGGCATCTCTGTATGGCGGGATGACAATTGCTCATTCCAGCACCACTTTGCAGCACTCTATAGGGTATCCGCTGACCAGCGAATTTGATATCCCGCATGGCCTGGCCAACGGCATGGTGATGCAGCAGATTATGGATTTATACTATCCTGCTTTGCAGGCTGAACTCGATGCCCTGTTTCAATATCTGAAAATCTCCCGCGAGTATTTCTATGCCTGGCTGGATGGTTTTCCTCTGGCCGCGCAAGTACCGATGCCAGACGAGATGCTGGAAGCCAAAATCCCGGAGATCATGAGTAGTCGCAATATGGCCAATAATCCTATAGATGTAGGTGCGGAAGATATCCGCAGGATTCTGAAATCTCTGCAAAAAGATCAATAGAACCCAGATGATGTCATGAGAGAGATTAGCAGGAGTCTCCCCAGAGAAAGCTGAGTATAGCAAGGATAACAATGGTTTCAAACACGTTTTTCATCTGCCAGATAACATACAACCCCAATGGGATCAAACCCTGTCCGGAGGTCTCAACATCTGGGCAATATGATAGTCACGAGTAGGCTATCCTATATGACTATCCCTAGTTATCCGCTCTGACGATATAGAAAGCTCTATCAGTGCTTATGGACAGAACGCATTGCACGGTTCCATCTCCGGGATTGAGATCGACATATCCTGATATCAAAGAGTCAAATCCGGTGGTGGGATCCTGAGAGGAGTAGATATTGTAGCAGGTAGCACCCAATACCTCATCCCAGATCAGCAAAATACCGTCTTCCCCCAGCTGGATACAAAGGTTTGCCGGAGCTGCCAGACTCGTTGGTGGATGAATGCTGATGATCCTGCCCCAAGTATTCGAAGCAGCCACATAGGGCTGCCATTCGGCATAGAGATTCTGAAAGTCCATGTTAAGATTCAGATCTGTGGCTGAGCTATAGTACTCACCATTGCGATACCATGCGGCATATCCTATCCCGGATGAAAGGGTAAACTGTTGTAGGCTTTCGGTACCAACCAGTTCCACATCCTGAGCCCCAGTGCCATTTATGTACATCCTGCGGTTGCTGATGGTACCCCGGTTGATGAGATTTCCCCCTACATACACATGCAAGGTGTAGTCATCATTGTTGATGCTGTTATGATTGGTCAGATTGTTCGCAATGTTCAAAATGGCAGATCCTCCACCCCTATTGGCCAGGACTCCCCAATTCTCCAATGAAGTAAAACTGCAGGTACCATAGATCAGGACAGTTCCCTGCAAGCTAAGGTTACCCCCGGATATTCCGTTCAAATAGGCATAGTTACTCAAGAGCAAAGTGCTGGTTTCACTGGAGGCAAGCTGAGCATTGACGATGTATTGACCGTTCAACGAGAGTCTTTGGCTGTTGAGATCGAGGGTGCGATTGTTAAGGCTTACGCTGCAGCCTACCAGATTGAGGTCGCTCAGGAGCTTGAGCGAACCGGAGGAGTTTGTTTTCTTGAGGCTCCCACAAGCAATATCAGAGGCGGTGGAGCCCTGGAAGATAGTCTGTTCAACTGAACCATTGAAATCTATGTAGCTATTAGTGATAATCCCGTAGTTAAAGAGGTTTCCCGCCAAATTAAGATACAGGTTTGAAGAGCTGTTGTTTGAGATTGAGCCGTGGTTTTCCAGATGATCTTGCACTATCAGGGTCTGGGAAGTGCCAGGATAGTTCATTGTTGTTCCAAGGTTTACCAGTCGTTCGATACTCACATTGGAGTAGATCAGAACGGATCCATCCAAGATCAATTCATCCGAGGTCACATAGCTCAGATAAGCTCCCGACCTCAGGCTCAGTTTTGCCCCATTTCCCCCTAACATGCTGGTATCCATAAGATATCCTCCAGCAAGGTTCAAGGTTTTACCGGTGCGGGTACCATCATTCAGTATCAGGGTGGAATTGTTAAGATCCATACTACACGCATTCAGGGTAAGGTCTGTATCCAGGGCCACGGGGCTGGTGTTTACGCTATCATTGATGTATTTGGGATCGAAGGTACCTGTATTGGCAATATGCTGGGCAGAGTCTCCACTGCCATTGAGATAAAGGTAACGATTGACCATGGTTCCGGAATTTGTGATGTTGCCGCCACAATAAATGCTGAGGCTATATCCAGTAGGGCTGTTCTGGATTTGGGCTTGATTGTCCAGATTGCCATTTATGTAAAATGACATGGATGAATCTGAATTGCGCAGGGTACTGGTGTTTACCAGATTGCCTGTAACTGTGGCAGAACTTTGGAGGATTATGTGTCCTGTAAAAGTCAAAGACTGAAACTGGCAACCGTGAAGGATGCAATTGTCACTCGTGGTGATGGTAGAAGCCGCATTTGAGAAGATCCTGGCGTTGTACATGATACCCCCAGTCAGATTCATATTGTAATCTCCGGGGGTCAGATACCAGTTAGCACTGTTAGTATTGATTGTAGCGCCGTTGGTACTGAAGAAGTCGCTGGAGAAATACACTGGGGAAGTTCCGTTTGAATCCGTAAGGATTTTTCCTGCGAAGGGGTAGGTGGCTGGGAAGCTTACTTGCTGGGCATTACTCCCGTTCAAGATCAAAGTGCCGGCACTCCAGGTGCCCAGATTTGTCACATTCGCTGAAACATAGATGGTAAGAGTGAACCCGTCACTATTCTGGATTGTACTGAAGTTTGTGATCGATCCCGAGACGTTTAATTCTCTGGAAGATCCGGATGAGTTTTGCAGGGTTGCATAATTCCTCAAATCACCATTGATACTTATCGCCGAGGAAAGGGCTATTGTGCCTTGGAACGTGATCGATTGGAAGCTGCAACCCGAGATGATTCCTGTTCCCACATTGCTGAAGATACAATCGGTTGTAGTATTGAAGTTGGCATTGTACATATTGCAGTTTTCCAGATACAGGCTGTAATTGCCAGATGCCAATTGCCAGGTAACGAGACTGGTGATGATGTTAGTGGTGGGTGTGGTACCAGTGAAGTACAGGTCGCAATCTGTTAGTATCGCAGAACTTGCTACATCATCCTGAAAATTGGCTCCCATAAAGGGATGGGTCTCAGGAAAATGGATCAATTGATCTGCCTGACCATTCAGGTAAGTATAGCTGTTTTTCCATTCACCATTGTTGATGAGGTTTCCTGCCACGTAAACACTAAGGCTATAGCCACCAGCATTCTGGAGGATGCCATTGTTTGTGACATCGCCGCCTACTCTCAGGATTCTGGACGCTCCGGATGAGTTCTGAATGGTGCCATTGTTTACCAGGCTACCGCTGAAGGTGATTTCACTGGCTATGATCACTGTGCCGGATGTGGTGATGGAGGGGATCTGGACATTGTTAAGGGTGGAATTGCCGATCATATAAAGCAGGTTGTCCAGAGAGGAGACAAGTTTCAAGTTGATCAGTTGACTATTATCCAGCCTTAGTGCAAAAGCATCGCCCAAGTTCAGGAAGGAATTTGCCATGTTTATCTGAGATGAAACAAAGCAGAGATCATATTCGATTACGTTTGTCACATGGGTATTGCTCGTGGTTTCCATTAATAAGCCGGTAAAGGGATGATCCGGGCCAAAGCTGAGGTTTTGGGCAGTGCTGCCCTTAAGATCTAATTTGTAGGCCGACCAGGTGCCATAATTGCGGATATCTCCATACATATTCATGGTGAAGCTGTACCCATACGCATTCAGAATAGAGCCATGATTTGTGAAATCCCCCTGGATGCTAATAGAGCCGGAAGATGTGGAATGGTTGCTGAGGGTGGCATAGTTTGTGACAATGCTGGCTGTGCAGGTATTATTACAGCGTATGGTACCTTCCAGCCGCAGTCCTTCCAGATAGCAAGTCACCAGGGTCATGGGATTGCCATTCAGGATCGAACCTGAGATTCCATAGATCGAGGCATTAGCAATAGTGAGATTATTAAATCCCAAAGTGGCAGCCTGGTTTTCCAGGTTGTAAACCCGAAAGACAATTGGCCCTGAGAAGTATGAAACTGCAGCAAACCAGGCCTGTCCATTTATATAGATAACTCCCAGTCCAGCTTCTGTGGTGATACCACCAGCCGCTTGAATGGGGTGATCCGGTGAACAGCTGAAAGTGCGGTCTTCCGCCCCTCTGAATTGGATGGTATAGGGGTTGAAGGTGCCAGTATTGGCAATGCTTCCATAAGCATGAAGATGCAGGACAAAAGACCCGGAGCTTTGGATCGTGCCGCTATTGTTCAATCTTCCGTACAGGCTTAGAGTCTGGCTTTGTTGACCTGTGTTGGTAAGCATTCCGGTATTGTAAATGTCCTTGATTGTGTTACCCATTGCAAAGTAGTGTGTGCCAGTGGTTATGAGGTTTTCAAGGTGGCAGTTTTGCATGGATACATCATTCAAGCCGCTGTCATTGTTGAAATTGAAGCTGTTGCTGCCATTACCCAAGACCGAGATATGATCCAGCTTGCAGCTCCTGGAGTAGAGATTGTAGGCCGTACGGGTTTCATCGTCAAAAAGCTGGAATACTACCTTGTGATTGTTTCCGGTGATATACTGTGCAGAACTACCCCCGGGAGCGAAGTAGATATCTGAAGCGGCAAAGATCGTCTCTATGGTAGCGGAGATCGAGGTAGTGTAGGTGGATTTTATCCCACGATAGTTATCTGCACAGCTCAAAGTGCGATTGCCACTGCCCAGCCAATTGAAGGTATGAGGTCGGAATTCATTTGTTATATTGAGATTGCCATACAGGTTCAGGGTCAGGTTGTACTGGTTGTTGTTTTGGATCCAGCCATTGCAGGTAAGATCACCATTTACTGTGAGAGCTCCGTGAGCACCGGGGGCGGGCATAACTTGGCTGCTTACACTGGGAAGATAAAGGTTGTTGCATTCGTTGGACGACACATATACCATACCATGGATATACACATCATCCTCTACCCCTGGAACGCCATAAGGCAACCATATATCGGGATCATACCAGGAGCCACCCTCGGTAGTGGAATGAAAGACATCAGCACTCAGGGCATAGAAAGCCAGTAAAATAGAAAGAATGAGAAGTGTTATTTTGTTCATTGCTCATACCTCACTGTGTTTTATCTAATGCATTACTAGTTTGTGGATGCACACTAGCTCTGTCAAGCTTTATTTCCTGTAGGTTAGCTAGGTGATCTGAATGCGGCTCAGGAATGCTATTAGTCAACAGACTCTGATGCCAGAAGATCAAGTTAGGTAGAATGTCACATAAACACCTGTTGCGCCTTGGGGATTCCAGAGTTGTCAGGTTAGTCTGATTGATTAGTTTGTGATCAGATGTTTTTTGAGATACAGCCGGTTATCAAGGAGTCACTTATGATCATGCTAAAACGAGGAGATATTACAGCTTTTATCGGAGATGCTATCGTGAATGCTGCCAATCGATCACTATTGGGCGGTGGAGGTGTGGACGGAGCCATTCATAGAGCTGCCGGTCCTGAACTGCTGGCAGAATGCAGGACACAAATGGTTGCGATACTGGAGACGCAAAGCTGACAAAGGGATATCGGCTCCCTGCCAGATACATTATCCACACGGTTGGTCCGGTTTGGCAAGGAGGAAGCGAAAATGAAGAGGAGCTTCTGGCATCTTGCTATCGTAAAGCTCTGGAACTTGCTCTGGAAAATGGTTTAAGCAGCATAGCCTTTCCGAATATCTCCACCGGCGTGTATAGATATCCAAAGCGTCTGGCAGCGAAAATTGCCATTAACAGCGTCAGCGAAGTATGCGCAAAGTATCCAGAACTGGAGATCAGCTTCTACTGCTTTGATGAGGAAAATTACAGAATTTACGAGAAATTACTGCACCCAGATTGATTGTGGCATCCTTATTGACCCTTTGAATAGAAAAACAAGGCGCAGACGGTGAATCCATCTGCGCCTTTATGATATTGCTTTTCTTGTTTAGCCTATGTCATCTCATCATGTGTTCTGCTCTTCACACTCCATCGCATCCTTGAATTTGGTGTGTTCTTTGAACCTTGTAGCGCCAAACTTGCCAAAGAAGGAATCCACCATGGAGTAGATCACGGGGATCACAAACAGAGTGAGGAACGTGGCAAAGAGCAAACCGAAGGTAAAGCTGACCGCCAAAGGTCGCCAGGCCTGCGAAGAGGGATCTGTGGAGAAAACCAGCGGCAGCATCCCCACTGCTGTAGTGGCAGTGGTAAGGATGATGGGGCGCAGGCGGGCTGAGCCGCTATTTACAATGGCATGCCAGCGATCCACCCCTTTTTCACGCTCCTGATTGATGAAATCGATCAGGATGATGGCGTTGTTTACCACCACTCCTGCCAGAGCAACCACGGAGATCATGGTATTCAGAGAAAAAGGTAATCCTGTAACCAAAAGCCCCAAAACCACACCAATAAAGGCAAAAGGAATGGTCATCATCACTACCAGCGGTTGCACATAGCTGCGGAATTGCGAGGCCAGGATCGTGAAGATCACCAGTAGAGCCAGGGCAAAGAGTTGGTACAAAGAGGAATAGCTCTTGCGCTGTTCTTCCTGGATGCCACCTGCTTCGATACTGTAACCAGGAAATCTTTGTGAAAATCCTTCCAGGAGCCCAGCTTCGTTACCAAACCTGCCTCCAAAGAGCAGGCTATTCACCTCTGAAGCTGTACGACGGCGGGTTTTCCCATCCTGCTCATAAGATCCAACCGAAGCCGTGACAGAAATCACTCTATCACCATCCCGATGTTCAATACGCGAATAGGATGAATCGAGCTCAAACTCTGCCAGATCACGGATTGCGATCATACTGCCAGTGCGGGTCTTGATCTTGAGATCTTTGAGATTCTCCAGATCGTCTGTATAGCTATCGTCCAGCTTCACTATCAAGGGGTATTCATCCACTCCGGAGCCTCGATACTTACTCACTTCGCTGCCTACAGATGCCATCCGAATGGTAGAGGCGATCTGAGCTACAGAGAGGTTGTGCAAGGCCAGTACATCATGCCGGGGCAGGATTTTCACTTCCTTTTTGCCTCTGGCAAAGCTATCCTGAATGTCTGTGACACCCGGGATATCTTGAAGAACTTGCTTCACCCAATCTCCAATGAAAGCCAGGCGTTCTATGCTATCGCCCTTGATGCGTAAATCCACATCATTGCCCAGAGGTGGCCCGGCACTGCTTTGCTCAAAGCGGTATGAATAGAGTCCCGGTAGCTTGTCCAGATAGTTCCTGATCTCATCCCGAATCTCATCATGGGAGTACTTCATAGCTTTCAGATCCACCAGGTCAAGAGTGATCTGAGCTTTGTTCGAAGCCAGTTCACGCCTTACTTCGCCACCCACGGCACCTACGTTTGAGACTACATATTCCACATCAACGCTTTGCTTCATGTTGAGCAGATAATCTTCAATCCTGGATACCAAAGCTTCGGTTTCATCGAGGGCTGTACCCAAAGGCGCTTCTACCTGCAGACTCATGGTCTGGGATAAAGGTGCAGGGAAAAACTCAAATTTGATAGCTCCGGAGCCAAGAATCATAAAGACCAGCACCAACATGCCAACCACCGACCAGATGGTTATCTGCCTGTGTTTCAGAGCCAGAGTGAGAACTTTCCGATAGCGGCTGATCAAAGGCTGGATCATCCGGGTGCTACGGTCACGAGCCTGCGGTTCGGCTTTGCCAAACTGATAGATATTGTTCGGTAAGACCACCATGGATTGAAACCACGAGCCCAGCAGTGCCAGTGAGACTACGATGGGAAACAGCCCCAAAAACTGCCCCATCACCCCTTGTAAGAGCAGCAGCGGCATAAAGGCTGAGATTGTAGTAAGCGTGGATGAAAACACTGGAGAAATCACCTGGTTTACACCCTGAATGATCGCATCCTTGTGGCACATGCCTTCTTCACGCAAGCGGTGGATGTTTTCTATCACCACAATGGCATTATCCACCACCATTCCCACCACGATGATGAAACCAAAGATCGTGAGGTTGTTCAGCGTGATATCAAAGGCAGGAATGATCACAAAAGCGATGAAGATCGAAAGCGGGATGCCAAACGAAGCCAATAGCGCATTGCGCCAGCCCAGGAAGAAAAACAAGGCGATGAACACCAGCAGGATGCCAATGAAAGCGCTTTTACTAAGGGCATTGATGCCATTGCGCACATCGATGGAGCCATCATTGCGCACGCTGATATTCAAGCCTGGGATGCCGGATTTGAATTGATCGATATAGGCGCGCACCTCTTTCATGATCGAGATGATATTGCCTTCACCCTTTTTATACAGATAGATAGAGATGGATTCCGTGCCGTTCAGGCGGGCTTTGGTCTGCGGCTTTTCCAGAGTATCCCGGATGGCGGCTACATCTCCCAAACGGATAGCTCCACCACTGGCATCAGATTGCACGATCAAAGACGCCAGTTGCTCCGTAGAATCAAACTCACCCAGGGTGCGCACGATGAATTCCATCTTGCCAAACCGAGCCTGACCGCCGGGAATATTCAGATTGCGGGTACTGATGGCGGTAGAGAGATCACTAAGGGTAAGCCCATAGGCATCCAGGCGGGCTTGATCCACATCCACCCAGACCTGGCGTTCCCGAGCCCCGATCATTTCCACCTTGCTGACGTCTGCTACCTGCAGGAGGCCATCTTTGAGGTTTTCGGCAACATCTCTAAGACTCAATGCGTCAAATTGCTCTCCGCTCACCACCACCTGGGCAATGGGATTCACTTCCCGCATATTCAGGCGAATGATGATCGGATCACGGGCATCGCTGGGCAGATCGGTGATTTTGCTAACTTCTCTGTTCACCCGGTCATAAGCCTCTTCCGAGCTTACTTTTGAGGTGAACACTACTCTCACAAAGGCAATTCCTTCTTCGGCATAGGAGGCCAGATAGTCCAGATCCTCCAGATCTCCCAGCCCCACTTCCAGCTTGCGAAGCACCAATTGCTCTATCTCAGAAGGTGATACACCAGGATAGACCACGGTCACGATGGTGCTGCCAAAATCCACCGCCGGAAATTCTTCCCGGGGCAGACTGACCATGGCGATCACGCCAAAGATGAGCACGGCAAGCGTGATCATGTTTACCAGGATCGAGTATTTCAGTGCGATTTTTGCGATATCCATAGTCCTGTCCTCAGTTACTGGCGTATAGTGACAGGGCTGCCGTCACCCAGATTTTCCACCCCAGTGGTAATGATCAAATCCCCGGGATTGACTCCTGAAAGCAGTTCCACATTTGCCCCAATCGTGCGTCCCAGAGTGATCTCCCGTTTCACTGCCTTGCCTTCTGACACTATATACAGGTAGTTCTTGCCGTATTCTTTTACTATATTGGTGATTGGGGTATAGAGCAGGTTGTTGTAACGAGCCACATTGATGGAGGCTTTTACGACCATGCCAGGCATAAGATCTCCGGGCTGGACGACCTCTATTTCCAGGGGATAAGTGGATGTGCCCGGAGCGGGACGGATTCCAAAGCCCCGAACTCTACCACTATGTTTTCTATCACTGTTCAAAGTGGTTATGGTAACTGCCTGGCCATTTCTGAGCTTAGCGATCTGGGTTTCTCCCACGCCGGATTTGATGATCAAAGTGCTGGCATCGGTGATGCTGGCGACTGCTTGACCAGGATTGATAAGCTGGCCTCTGGTAACCATGAGATTTGAGATCTTCCCACTGGCGGGAGCCACAAGGTATGAATTGGCGTAGGCTAATCGGGCAGATTCAAGCCCGGCTTTGGCTCCATCAAATCCTGCCTTAGCGCCTTTGAAAGCGGAGAGACTGGTATTGTATTCAGCATCCGAGATCAGGTTTTTTGCTCTGGATGCTTCGGCATAGTTGAGGTTTTTCTGGGCATTCTGTAATCCTGCTTCAGCGCTGGCATAGGCAGCTTCGGCCTGATCCAGGCGAATCTTCATCACCTCATTTTCCACCATGCCAATGCGATCACCCTGTTTTACATAGTCACCCAGGCGTTTGTTTAGCTGGACAATGCGTCCGGCGGTTTCGCTGCTCATGGTCACATCTGTAATCCCTTCCAGCTTACCGGATACATTGATGAATTCATCCAGAGGCTGGAGGCTAAGCTCTTCCACCATCACGGATTGAGCTGTGTCCTTTTGGGGTCTTCCTCCGCCTGGACCTTTCCTGCCACAGGCGGTGAGACTGAATACCAGCACCAAGCTGAATGCAATGGTGACTATCGATAGCTGATTTAGTTGTTTGGGTTTGAACGTCTTCATTTTATCTTCCTTATTCTGCAAATAATAAAGTTTCGAGCAGGCTGGGATCTTCCAAAGCCAGAAGCTGCATCAGGGCAGTACTGCTCTTGAGGTAGTTGAAATAGGCATTGGTTTGATTCATTCTGGCGGCAGAGAGCATCAGTTCCGCATCAATCAATTCCAGGGAGGAAAGCATATTCTGGCGGAATCTTTCCTGCAATTGCTCATAAAGTTCCGTGCTGTAAGACAATGCGATCTGTGAGTTCTTGAGCTGTTTGGCGGCACTTACCCAGTTCACTGTGGCAGCCTGAACGCCAAGTTTGATGCCATCTGTGGCGCTTTTATAATCCAGCATGGTTTTGCGCTTGTCTTCCTGAGCCTTACGCAAGTTTGCATAGTTCCCCAAGCCGGGTAGCAGCGGGATAGAAGCATTGAGCATGATCTGATTTGAAGCAGTGAATTTGTAGCGATCCAGGCCATTTTCTTCATATTTGCGGCTGCCAGTCAGGATAACGCTGGGCAGAAACGACCCTTTGGCAATCTTCAAGGCTCTGTCGCTAAGTTCCAGAGTTTTATCCAGAATCTGACCGCTCAGGTTTCGCTGCTTTGCCACTTGAAGAGCTCTATCGGTCATCAGCCTGGTTTGACTGAGGTCAAAGCCCTGCAAGCTGACCAGAAGCTCCGAATCAGTTTGCAGTGAGAGTTCCTCCGGCATGCTTGGCTCCGGCAGGGCAAGGTAGTTGGCAAAGTCCTGCAAAGCCAGTTGCAAAGCCGTTTCGGTCTGTAGTAGCGCTACTTCCTTATTGGCGAGGCTGGATTGGAAGCGCAGGATATCAGCCCGGGACAAAATGCCACTGGTCAGCTTGATCTCTGCCAGTTCCAGATTCCTGCGGGCTGCATCCAGTTCGGCAAGACTGATTCCATACACGCTTTTAAGCTGCAGCACGGAGAGATATTTGCTCTCCACTTCACTCAGCAGGCTCAGGCGTTTGGATTCCAGATTGAGCTCTGCGATGTCTGCACTGGCAGAGGCTATCTTGTAGGCCTGCCACAGTTTACCACCCATATACAGGGGTTGGGACAGGCTCAGAGAGATGGTGCGAAAGTCGTTGTTCAATGTAATGTTCTGGTTTCCGGCCTGAATCGTTGCAGCAGGATCCATCCACAGCACATTTGCTCCCAGGCTGAGGCTGGGCAGAAAGGAGGACAGAGATGCCTGTTTGCTCCATTTGGCGGATTCCAGGGATGCTTTCTGAGCCTGGTAAGCTGCATTCTGGCTGAGCGCCAGATCCCGAGCCTGGGCAAGAGAAATGGTCTGCAGACCGGCAAAGCTATCGTCCAGAGCCCAGATGCTCAGGCCGAGAGTCAACAGGAGCATTATTAAAGTAATATGCTTCATTTGCTATCTCCTTCCAAGGCAAAAAACTCATTGTGGGTGCCACTTTTGATGTCTTCCTCGAGCTCTCGGAGAGCCTGCATTTCGGCATTGCGATAGCGCTCTCCCAGGGAAACAAGATGCTTGTGCACAAACGGCATAGCCTGGCTGTGTCCCGGCCAGGAAAGCTCTTCACAGCTCTGAGAGCCTGGATAAAGGTTCTGGAGCTTCTGAATCCGGCAAGCTATCACTTGCAACATTTCCGTTTCAGTCATGGCTTGTTGTGCAAACATCAAGGCCAGCCACCAATCCTTGTCCAAATTATTACATTCCGCCAGCCGTCGCCGCAGAATCTCCCGCAGCAGTTCTTTGCCCTTGGGCATGAGCTCAAAGACCATCCGGGGAGGATTATTCCCTTCCCGCATCTCTGTGCCCGAAATGTATTTGGCTTTATCCAGGGCTTGAATGGCCTTGTAGATGGCGGGCAGGGTGATTCCCGTCCAGTGCGGCAAACCGATGTGATCCACCAGGTTACCGATCTGATATCCATGCATAGGCGCTGCGCTGAGTAAGCTGAGCACCACCATATTGGCTTTTGACATATCCACCTCTATATTATCTGATATTCTATGAAACATTATAGTAGTCAATCTAATAATATTGGCGAGTTTGGCAAGAGGTTTTTTACTTGGGGTGAGGGTGATCAGTTCTAATCAGGTTCGCCTCACTCTTGAATAGAATCTCCAATAATCATCCGGGTTAGCATCTGTATGATATCTCCCGAACCACTCCAGCACAACCCACACCACGCAGGTGATGACCCTGAGAGAATCAAGAATTATCCAGCAGCACTCCATTATCAACCATGTATCCATAGCCTGTCTTCCATTGATTCCCATGCGGCATCTGAACTGCATTCTTACTTGTTTGATTTGCATGTGTTTAAGTCATGTTCACCTCGAGATCACCTCGAGTACTCGAGATGATCTCGAGATGATCACGAAGTAAAACCAAGTTTATCAAGGCATTGCAAGGTTGCCAGAAAATGGGATATATGTCTCTCGGGCTCGTACATAAAAAAAGGCAGGATCAGAAATCCTGCCTGAATTTACTTGTTTAGAAGTACCTGAACAGGATGTACAGCGTACTCAGGATAATGGCATTGAGGGTAAAGACCGCTCCGATCTTGGTATATTCCTTGAAGGAGATATGAAAACCGTTGCGGTTGGCGATTCCCACGGCTACGATGTTTGCCGAAGCGCCGATCAGGGTGCCATTGCCACCCAAACAGGTGCCCAAAGCCAGGGACCACCAGATGGGGTGCATTACGTTGGCATTGCCGATCAGGGTACTTAGGCGTTCGATCATGGGAATCATAGCAGCCACAAAGGGAACGTTGTCGATCACAGCACTGAAGATGCTGGAAAGCCACAAGATCACCATCGAAGTGGCTCGGGGCTCACCTTTGGTGACCCCCATCACGGTATTGGCGATCATATTGATAAAACCAGTCTCCACCAGGGATTCCACGATCATAAAGAGCCCGATAAAAAAGAAGATTGTTACCCAATCGATATCATGGGCCAGGATGGTTTCCACTTTGTGTGAGCTGGAAATTGCCAGCAGCAAAAGTCCGGCGCTCATGGCAATGGTGGCCGTCTCCAGTCCCAAAACCCCTTGCAGGGAAAAGGCTGCCAGCATGATCCCCAAAACCACCAGAGAGGTGATCATCAAGGGTTTGCTTTTGATCAGCTTGTTCTCATTGTAGCTCATCAGTTTGGCTCTATTTTCGTTGCTTACTTTCATTCCCTTGCGGTAAAGCAGCCAGATCAAGCCTAAAGAAGTGAATGTGATGGCGATTACGGGAGGGGTGAGATTGAGCAGGAAGTCCATAAATGTGTAATCCGTCGCCGAACCGATCAGGATATTGGGCGGATCACCGATCATGGTGGCGGCACCCCCGCCATTTGAGGCAATGACCATTGTGATGATAAATGGTACAGGGCTGATTTTCAGTTCACTCGCCATGAGCAGCGCAATCGGTACCAGGATCATGATTGTGGTAACGCTGCCCAGAAGAGCAGAAATCACTGTGGTCAAAAGAAACATCAGCATCATGATAAACAGAGGGCGGGCTTTGGCGATTTTGGCGATTCGGATCGCCAGGTACATAAACAATCCGGTTTGTTTCAGCACGGAAATGACGAACATCATGCCGATCAGGAAAAAGATCACATTCCAGTCTATGGCCTTGAAAGCCACATCCTGATGCAGGATTCCGGTAAGTATCAGAACAAAGCCACCCATCAGGGCAGCGAGCATTTTATTGATCCATTCGGTAATGATAAGCAGGTAGGTGACCCCGAAGATAGCCAGGGCAATCAGCATTAGTGTCATGTTCAGGCCTTGATCACCTTTCTAAAAATATCCATGGCGGTGATCACTCCCACCAGTTTGCCATATTCATCCACGACACTATAGAAGCGTTTATGATGCTGGATCATTTCAAACACGGCTTCAGGGATGGAAGTGTCGGGGCTGAGGTGTTCAGCCTTGCTTTCCATGATCTCCTTCACGCAGATCAGGCTTTCCTGTTCAAAGAGCTTTTCCAGAGGTTCATAAGCGCTCAAAAAGCTGAGATTGTCCAGCATCATCAGATAATCCGGCACGCCCACTTTCAGAAGCTTGAGAATATTCACTTCGCCCAGATACAAGCCCCTCTCGTCCACCACTGGTAAAAAGGAAAGATTCTTGCTGCACAGTACCCCGATCAGATCCGTGATCAAAGCTTCTGGAGCAATGCACACAGGATCGGGTACCATGATATCGGCTACAGTGACTTCTTTCTTGATATCGATATTCCACTTTTTCAGAAGCTGGACTACCGACCCTCCATCGCTCTGCTGATGCAATGCGGCAGTTGAGTGTTCATCCCGGGAAAGCTTCAAGAGCGCAGCCACCAGATTCAGGTAGAGGTTTGAGGAGCTTTTATCGGTGATGATCAGGCATACCCAATGTACTTTGATGCCATCGCAATCCAGGGGGTTTTGCAGAAATGCCATTGCGACTACCGTATCGGCATAGTTTTCCATACGGATATGGGGAATGGCGATACCGGTGGGGTAGGCGGTACTGATCTCCCTGTCCCGGTCCAGGATGAGCTTCAGCAGAGCGTTGCCACATACGGGCAAGTCATAATAGTGGCAAATTCGCTCTACCAAAATCTCAAAAACCTGTTCTTTGTTCAGAACACGGTGCTCAAATACAATCGCCCGGGGATCCAGGAGATTTGCAAGAATCATGATACTCTCTTATTTCTTTTTCTTGGTGCGGCATGTCGCTACGGGCAGGATCATTTCCTCCATGGAAACTCCGCCGTGCTGGAAAGTGCCGTTGTATTGCCTCTGATATTGATGGTAGGAATTAGGATATACGAAGTAGTAGTCATCTTTGGCAAAGATGAAGTTGTCCACGATGCTCTTTGAAGGCAGACCGAAATCAGCCGGCTTCTTTACAAAGAGCGCATGGCGGTCGTTGGCGGTGAGGTTTTTGCCTTCTTTGTAACGTACTGTGATCGAAGTATCACGGTCGCCAATCACCTGGGTGGCACGGTTCACTTTGATAGAACCATGGTCGGTGGAAATCACCACGATGGCGTCTTGCTTGGCGATCAGTTTCATGGCTTCATATAGCGAGGAATGCAGGAACCAATGTTTGGTGAAAGCTCTCAGGCCTTCTTCATGGGGAATGGTCTCCTGCAGGATCTGATCCCGGGAACGGTGATGCGCCAGGAGATCAAGGAAATTATAGACCAGCACCACGAGGTTTTCTTTGTTCCAGGTTTCGATCTTGCGCAAGACGAAATTGCCTTCTTCCATATTGAAGATCTTCACATACTTGGAGCTGGGCTCGAGGTTGTAGCCCAGTTCGGTGATGTGTTCATCCAAAAGCTGATGTTCGTTGCGGTTGCGACTGTTGTCCATCTCGGAAGAAGTGACCCAGTATTCCGGGAAGCGCTTGGCGATATCGATGGGCAGGAGTCCGCTGAATATGGAATTGCGGGAGAAAGGTGTGGCGGTAGGCAGGATCGAATAGTAAAGATCCAGCTCTTCTTCAAAGAGTTCCTGAATGTATGGCTGGATGGCCATATACTGATCCAGGCGCATGCAGTCTATGATGATGAAGTAGATCGGTACATTGCTCTCAAAATGCGGTGCAATATACTGCGAGATCAGGTCAAAGCTGAGGTTGGGGCGTTCATCCGTCTTCAACCATTCTTTGTAGTTGCGTTCCACATAGCTGGTGAATTCGGTATTGCAATTGCGCTTTTCCAGGAAGTGAGTCTGGCGCAGGCCTTCATCATTCACTTCATCGATCTTGAGCTCCCATTGCGCCATTTCCCGATAGATTTCCATCCATTCATCCCAGGAGGGGCTGGAGAAGAGCTTCTGATTGAGCTGAGCCATATAGCGGGAATATTGCTGACCGATCTCATTGGCTCTGATCTCGTCGGCTTGAAAGATCTTCTTGATCGCCATAATGATCTGGGAAGGATTGATGGGTTTGATCAGGTAATCGCTGATCTGCGAAGCGATAGCCTTGTTCATCAGGCCTTCTTCTTCGCTTTTGGTTACCATCACGATAGGGATGGCGTTGTTGATGCGTTTGATCTCCTGCAGGGTGGTAAGGCCATCCAGGCCGGGCATCATTTCATCCAGGATCACCAGATCATATTTATGCTCCACCACCTGTTCGATGGCGTCAGCGCCGTTATTGCATGTATCCACGAGGTAATTTCGTTCTTCCAGGAAAAGGACGAAGGGTTTGAGCAGATCTATTTCATCGTCCACCCAAAGGATTTTCATCTGTTTCATGTGCTGTTACTCCTTATGGTTCTGAGTTTCAAGTTCAAATGAGCGTTGCCGCTCTTTCACAATTTTCTTCACCGCATCCAGATCGGCGTCCTGGAAATATAGGGCAAGCTTGAAATTCAGCTCACCTTTTGAGCAATTGAACCATGTAGTCATCTTCTCCATATATTGATCTATAAATACCTTTTTCAGGTCGGGCTCGTTTTCTTTCTCCTGCTTTCGTAGTTCTTTGATCTCACTGCGCAGGTCGTTGGTAGGGGTATCCGTGGCTTTTTGAATCCATTCTTCCCGCTCTTCCCATTTGGCTTTCTGCACCAGGGGTTTGATCAATTGCAGGCGCTCAAAGCCGATTTCCTTCACACTACTTTCATCGATATCCATTTCTTCGACGAAGAGGTCAAAGGTCATAGCGAGCTTGGCAGCCAGAGTGCCGGAAAGCTGGTATTCAGCTTCCACAAAGTCTTTGAAGGTCTCATAGCCCTTGAAGCGGAAGAGCTTGCTGCGTTTGATTTCACTCAGCAGTTCTCCCAGGGCGACAAAGTTTTCTTCCAGTTTATCTTTCAGGCTGGCGATAGCGCTGAATTTCTCGTCGGGACTCATCTGTTCGGTTCTTTCTTTCATCTGTGTTAAAATCCTTTATTCATTGATTGGGTAATATATATGTTCAGGAGCAGGAAAAGTGCCATCCCGCACTTCGCTGCAATACTGATCTATGGCTTTGGTGATGTCATTAGCCACGGTAGCATAGCGTTTTACAAACTTAGGCAACATCTCGCCATAGCCCAGCATATCATGATACACCAGCACCTGTCCATCAGTATAGCGTCCGGCTCCGATGCCGATGGTAGGGATACTGAGCTCTTGGGAAATCTCTTTACCAAGCAGTTCCGGGATCCCTTCCAGCACCAGCATGAAAGCACCGGCATCCTCAACTGCTTTGGCTTGCAGGAAGATTTCCTCGTGGGCAATTTCGCTCTTGCCCTGTACCTTATAGCCGCCAAAACGCATTACGGATTGCGGGGTGAGTCCCAGATGCGCACATACAGGAATCTCAATATCCACGATGGCGCGGATTGCTTCCAGGCGGGAAGCGCTGCCACCTTCCAGCTTCACTGCATTGGCTCCGCCCTGAGTTACCAGGATAGCTGCGTTGCGCTTTGTATCCTCCAGGGAAAGGTGGTAGCTCATATAGGGCATATCGGCAATGACAAACATCCGTGGTGCACCTCTGCGCACTGCAGCGGTGTGGCACAGGATATCCTCCAGGGTCACTTTCAGAGTGCTGTCATAACCCAGAACCACCATCCCGAGACTGTCACCCACCAGGATTAGATCAGCCGTACTGGCGGCAACAGTGCAGGCGCTGGGATAGTCGTAGGCGGTGATCATAGTGATCATCTGCCGCTGCTGTTTCAGCAGGGAAAACCCTTCCGGGGCAAGCACCTTATTCCGGGGTGCTGTCATTCGTACTTCCTTCTCTTTCTGTATCTTCCATGTCGCTTCTTTCTCTGCCGTCGTCACCATCAGCCAGGTTGTCCCCGGCATAGGTGCCTTTATTGATCACCATATCATAGATGATGCCACCATTCATATACCAGCCCAAAAACCTGCCATGCAGGACACCATGCAGGTAGTTAGCACTCATCTGAGGTGAACCATCCGGATACCACAGCAGCATCAGGCCATGCTGCAGCCCATCCAGGTACTGCGTAGCTCTCAATAGGGAGCCATTGGGATAGTGCTCCACGGCCCATCCGGTAAAGGCAATATTGCCTTTCATGTGAACATCGTCCACCAGGCTAATGGTTTTTGCTTCCACGGCGTTATCAGGCATTTTCCAGTTTTTTACTGCAAGAAAATCCTCATTTACTACTTGCGCAGAGAGGGTCATCACCTGCAGGATAAAAATGAAAATGAGGGATACGCCCGGAAACCGCAAATACTTCTTCATCTTCACTCCAGTTTGCGGAATAGCGGGATACGAGTAGTCATACTTCGCTTGGGTACACATTTTTTTCCTCCAAAAAGGGAGTCAATCTTTTTTTAAGACTTTTACTCATTATTATATAGACTAATGCAAAGCTGCAGATTTCAAAGCCTAATCTGCTCCACACAAAGGGCTTGACCATCGGGATTTGCCAAACCCGCCTGATAGATTATATTTTTCATAGCAATTACAAATGGAGGATAATATGCCAATGCTCGATGATAAAGTAATGAATGAAGTAAAAAAAGCCCTGGAAAACATGATAAACCCTGTCACTCTGGTGCTCTTTACCCAAGCCTTTGAATGCGGATACTGCAAGGATACGCACCAGCTCTTGAATGAACTGGTCGCTGCGAATAGTAAACTGAGCCTGGAAGTACACCAGTTTGAGAGCGAAAATGACGCTGTGGATAAATACAAAGTGGATAAAATCCCAGCCATTGCCGTCATTGGCGAACGGGATTATGGAATCAGATTCTATGGTATCCCCGCTGGTTACGAGTTTTCATCCCTGCTCTCTGCCATTTTGATGGTTTCTACCCGCATCGTGAAGCTCACTCCGGAAAGCAAGGCTTTTCTGGATAAGCTCGCCAAACCAGCACATCTGCAAGTGTTTGTAACCCCCACCTGCCCCTATTGCCCTCAAGCCGTAATTCTGGCCCAGCAAATGGCATTTTACAGCGACAAAGTGACGGCTGACATGGTAGAAATCTCTGAATTTCCGCATCTGGCGCAAAAATATGCTGTACAGGGAGTTCCCCGTACCGTAATCAACGAGAATTGGGCTCAGGATGGCGCAGCTCCCGAGGCCATGATCATCGCCAAAATCAAGGAATCACTCTAAGATGCTGGATTTCAAGCTGAGCATGGATGATTTCGCTGACAATAGCGAAACCTATGATCTTATCATTATCGGCGGGGGTCCAGCCGGACTCACCGCTGGCCTTTATGCCGCTCGTTACAAGCTGAAAACCTTGATGATCGAAAAAGCCGCAGCCACGGGTGGACAGCTTATCGCCACGCAGTGGGTGGAAAATTATCCTGGATTTCCCGAGCCTGTATTGGGGCAAAAACTGGCTCAGGATATGGAATCCCAGGCCAGGCTCTTTGGCCTGCAAATCGTGAAAGAAGACGTCACATCAGTGGATTTGGGCAGCCCCATAAAAACCGTCACCACAACCTACAACACCTGGAAAGCCCGAACCATCCTGATCGCCACAGGTTCTTCTCCCCGTAAGCTGGACATTCCTCAGGAGGATGAATATTCCGGCAATGGCGTCTCCTATTGCGCCACCTGCGATGGTCCCTTCTATCCCGACAAAGTAGTAGCCGTAGTGGGCGGAGGCAATACCGCCTTTGAAGAAGCCCTGTTCATCGCCAAATACGCCCGCAAGATATATCTCATCCATCGCCGCGAGCGCTACACCGCCGATCCCATCCTGCAGGAGCGAGTGCGTAGTGAACCCAAGATCGAACTGATTACCAACACCACTGTCAAAGCCCTATCCTTTGATCATGATCCCCGAAAACTGATCCTGAGCAACCTCAAGACCAATACCGAAAGTGACTTGCCCGTGGATGGCATCTTCATCTTCATCGGCGCAATCCCCAATACGTCCCTCTTTACAGGTCAACTGGAGATGGAAGAAGGCTATCTGCTTACCGACCGCGAATTGCGTACGTCCCAGCCAGGAGTATGGGCTGCCGGAGACGTGCAAGCCAAGACCTTGCGCCAGGTGGCAACCGCTGTCGGGGATGGAGCCCTTGCAGCACATGGGATCCATCAGTATCTGCTGCATAAAAGCTAAGATCGGAGATTGCTACATAAGGCGGTGGCTGAAGCCATCGCCTTACGTAGATAAACCCCTGTGGGGCTAGGTATTGACCAAAAACTGAAACACAGTGTGTTACATCCTATTCACAGGGATCTGTGCATGTATTGCTAAGGGTGTGGTAGATTGCAATCTATACTATGTCATTATCCCAAGATTATTTTTTTTGCTATATGTCTGATTCCAAAGTAATTACTTCATCTTCACCTAGTCTTCACCTCGAGATCACCTCGAGTACTCGAGGTGATCTCGAGGTGATCCTGTAGTAAAACTGTGATAAATCAAGCGGCTGTAAAGCTGGAGTATGTAAGAAAGCAGTTGACACAATTCCCAGTCCCTCAGAGCTTTGCCAGCATGACCGTGCGGAATGCACTGGAAGCCCGATGATAAGCTGATTCGGGGGATAAGTGCGAACTATGATTATGGTTGCTTTTTACCCTATTCCGCACTCTAAATCAGGAGAAAACAATGCAGATAAATAACAATGAATACCGCAGTGTGTGGTTTGAACACGGCCGCCTCAAGATGATCGACCAGAACAAACTGCCGGAAGAATTTGCCATTGCTGAATATAGCAACTATCTGGAAGTAGCGGCAGCGATCCGTGAAATGACAGTGCGGGGCGCTCCCGCCATCGGTGCGGCAGGGGCATACGGCATGGCTTTGGCAGCACTGGCAGCTCCGGATGAGAAATTCCGTGGCTATTTACGCAGCGCCCGGGAAGAGCTCTTTAGCACCCGTCCCACGGCAGTGGATTTGGCCGCGGGCTTGAACTATGTGTATGAAAGTGCTCTGAAATTCATTCCGGATTTTCCGCATGCCCGGCAGGTAGCTGTGCTGGCGGCGAATGAATTTGCCAACAAAAGCGCCAGCGAATGCCTGGCTCTGGGAAGTGTGGGCGCAGAAATCGTACCTCATGGGGCCAGAATCCTCACGCATTGCAATGCCGGGGCTTTGGCGACGGTGGATCATGGCACGGCCCTGGCGGTAATCCGGATGGCACATCGGCAAGGCAAAAACATCTTTGTGTATGTGGATGAGACACGTCCCCGCTTTCAAGGAGCCCGGCTCACGGCGTTTGAACTGGAACAGGAAGGGATTCCGCATGCCATTATCACAGATTCGGCAGCAGGCTTCTATTTCTGGAAAAACGAGATCGATCTGGTGATCACAGGAGCAGACCGGATTTGCATCAATGGTGATATTGCCAATAAAATCGGCACCTACGAGAAGGCAGTGCTGGCCAATGAGCATAAGGTACCCTTCTATGTGGCAGCACCGGTGTCCACCTTCGATTTTGCCTGCAAAGACGGGGCTGATATCCCTATCGAAATCCGGGATGAGGATGAGATCAAACGCATCAATGGCAGCTATCTTGCCAATCCTGGCTCTCCGGCTTTGAACCCCTCTTTTGACATCACTCCAGCCCGTATGATTACTGGAATCATCACACCCACAGGGATTTATCTCCCGCATGAAGCCGCCCAAAAGGTACAGGGATGACACACGTAGATTTGATCATCAAAGGTGGCACCATCATCACGATGGATGCTCTATACACGATCCATGAAGATAGCCTCCTGGTCGTCGATCAGGGTAGGATCGTTGCCATTTGCGCCAGTAGCGATTGCAGCTACACTGCCGCCAAAACCATTGATGCTACGGATTGCCTTGTCATTCCAGGACTTATCAATACGCATACCCATCTGCCCATGACCTATTTCCGGGGTCTGGCAGATGACATGGTGCTTCAGGACTGGCTGCAGGGCTATATCTGGCCATTGGAAGCCAAGCTGGTGAAGCCCCAATTTGTCTATGACGCCACTTTGCACGGGGCTGCGGAGATGATCAAAAATGGGATCACCCTCGCCAATGACATGTATTTCCACATGGGTTCGATCGCTGAAGCCTGCACAAAAGCAGGATTCCGGGTGATCATCAGTGAGGCTCTGCTGGATCATGCCATGAGCGAAGAAGATCGCAAGACCTGTATCGGCACCCGGCTCAAAGCCTTGAAGGCTGAATATCAGGACAATGATCTGATCTCCTTCAGTCTGGCGCCTCATTCCATCTATACCTGCACTCCGGCTACGCTCAAACGCTGTGGCGAGGTTGCCCGGGAACATGACTGGCTGGTACACATGCACCTTAGCGAAACCAATCAGGAAGTGGAAAACTGCCTCAAAGAGCATGGTAAGAGACCGGTGGAATATCTGCAGGATCTGGGTTTTTTGGATTCCCGTTGCCTGTTTGCGCATGGCATCTGGCTGAATGATGAGGAATTGGAGCTATTAGCCAAATCCCACTCTGCCATCTCCGTATGCACAGACAGCCATCTGAAATTGAACTCCGGGTTTGCGCCGATCCGGAAAATGCACGAGCATGGCGTCACTTACTCCCTGGGAACGGATGGGGTGGCCAGCAATAACAATCTCGATCTGCTCTCGGAGCTGGATTATACTGCCAAGTTGCACAAGCTGCTGGCTGGGGATACCACCTTCCTGCCAGCCCGGGAAGCTTTAGCAATGGTGACTCGCAATGCAGCCCTCGCCCTGGGTATGCAGGAACGTATTGGTAGCCTGGAAGCGGGAAAAGACGCAGACATCACGATCCTGAATACTCATGATCTGGAATGCCAGCCGCTCTACAATCCTTATTCTCAGATCGTTTATGCCATGAGCTCACGCCAGGTGAGAGATGTGGTGATCGGGGGAGAAGTGGTATTGGATGGTGGACACCTTACCAGGGTGGACGAAGACGAATTGATTGACACAGCCAAACGCTACCGGCGTGATATCCTCAGCGGGATCAACCAATGAAATCGATCAAAAACCGCAAAGCCCTGCATGAATACCATATCCTGCAAAAATTTGAGGCGGGGATCTCGCTGAAAGGCACGGAGATCAAGTCCATTCGGGCGGGGCAGATAAATTTCAAGGATAGCTATGCCAAGATCAGCAGTGGTGAGTGCTGGCTGATGAATTTCCATATATCCCCCTGGGAAAATGCCGCTTACTACAATCATGAAGCCGAACGTCCCCGCCGCTTACTGCTGCACCGGCACGAAATCCGCCGTCTGAAAGCCAAAGTGGAAGAGCAGGGCATGACGCTGGTGCCCCTGGAGATATACATCAATGACAGTGGACGCTGCAAGCTGAGTCTGGCTCTGGCCAAGGGGAAAAAGACTTTTGATAAGCGGGAAAGCCTGCAGAAAAAGGATATTGAGCGGGATCAACAACGCCGGGACGGCTAAAAACCAATCCCTATTCCCAAACGGGCGGTCATCGTCTGAGGCGCTTGCAGGATCTGATCCAGACGAGCGTTTAGCTTAAAATTCCCGAGCTGGTAATCGATAGCAGTTTCCACCCGCATATTGTCCTTACCCAAAGCCTCATAACCGCTGTCATTATCACTTTCAATATATAGCTGGTGGTTTAGGGACATCCACATCGCCAATCCCAGCTCCAGCCTTAGCTTGCCATGCTCGTAGCGCAAAGCATTGCGCATATAGCTGGCCTCGCTTAGCTTTACTACCTTGTTCTGGTGGTGGTATCGGGTGTTCAGGATGTATGATAGATAGGGCTTGAGCTCCTGGGACAGGTTCAGATAAAAGCGGTAGTGCGTGGGGATTGTGCTCTGATAGGAAGAATCTATCTCGGAGAGGACTTCGCGGTCGATACTGAGCAGTTTCAGGCTCAGGCTGGTATCCTGGTCCAGATACGCAGCCTGGATGCTGTGTTGGGCTTGCCATTTGGCTTTATCTATATCACCAAGATTGCGGTTGATAATGCTTCCGGCTTTGAGGGTAATGGTTTTCACGGGTCTGATCCTGAAGCTTGCTTCGAGCTCTTCACGCTGGTCCAATGTGCTTAGTTTCAGTGGTTTGGCAGCATAGGCAGGTCTTTGCCAACGGGGAATCCGGGCATAGCGCCAGCTTTGCGAAAAGCTTTTAGTCTGCATATCCCAAGAAGCGGCGAGGGCAGGAGTCTGGGTTGCGTAGGCAGCCTGAAACCCCAGGCGGTGGACTTTATTACTAAGCCTTGCACTCAGGCTATATACCGTGAGCAAACTATCCAGAATCGGGCTGGTAAAGCCCCGGTCGTATGCCTGATGGTAGATATCACCTGCGAAGCTGAGAGGTGGCGTCTCCCAGATCAGGCCTCCGGCAAGGATTTGCTCTCTGGTTTGAACCAGGGATTGGGATCTGCTGCGGGGGATAGTGAAGATCCGGTCGTTTAACAGCACGGCATTGCGCTTCTGGTCTGAGGCCAGCATATATATGTTGAAATCTCCTGAGTTTCCATTGAGCACAGCACCAAAGGGGCTATAACTTTGGGGATGAGGTGGGGGCAGGAGCAATTCGGCATTGCTGGCGCGGGAGAATATCAGCCCTTCCGCAGCTTTGATCCGGTAGTTGCCCAGCGTGATGCTGTTTTTTTTGCCGCTGCGGTAAGAAAACTGGAAGTTATTCCAAATATCCTCCGCCTCTATTTTGAGGTTGGCAAAGAGCCTGAGGCTGCTTCCAGCAGCTTTGAAATGAGCCAGGTAATAGGGATCGTCCGAATGGTAGTAAGCGCCGGAGAGATTCAGTTTGTAATCCTGCCAAGTGCTGAAGACGGCATCGGCATAATCATCCGGAAGCTCATCCAGGCTTAGCTCCAGAGGCAATTCCTGTGCCCACACGGGCATCACGATCAGTAGTAAAATGATGCAGTAAAGCAGTTTCACCAGTGCGCCTCAAAACCGAAAGAGTGGGATAGATCAAGCTCCGGATGGCTGCGCACGGCATAGATCACGCTAAAGTCATTAACGATGATTCTGATGCCCACGCCAAATCTGGCGGGCTCGGTCTGCCAGGAGGAATAGAGGGCAAAGTATTTTGTGAAGCTGGTAGAAGCCGAAGCGCAAAAGAAACTCTTCCCCTTGGGCTCCCACACATAGGATGTGGCGGTGTCGATGCCTTCACTCAGAGCCGCTGTTGCAGTAAGGTGAAGTTGGGCATCATCGCTGCCCATGCGGATGTATTTCACCTCGCTGCCATAATCACCACTATCGATCCTGAGGGCTACATCTCCCAGCCATTTGTATCTGGCATCTGAGCCTTGAATAGAGTCATAGACCAGATGCTGGGTATAGCCCAAGGCTGCCCCATCCAGATTCAGGCTGAGGGATAGATAGGGATCATAGTATCTGTATTCCGGGTTGTCCAGGTAGGTCGTACCTACAGCCAGGATAAAGGGATATTTGGCAAAGGCGTTGTGCAATCCGTAAACTGATATTCCCGAGGTATTGAAGAGCTTGTGATAAAAGCACGACAGCCCTGTGACTCCAATTACTGGGGAGAGAGCATAATCTGCCGGGGAATCGGACAAAGCGGTGACGCCATTTAGGGCATTGGCCACAGGAGAATACTCCACTATTGTGGCAGATAAAGGCAGCGTCATTGCCAGCAGGAGCAGCAGAGCCCGGAACATGTTTTTTAGTAGAGACTTACTTCAGTCTCCGGATCAAAGAAGTGGGCTTTCATCATGTCTACCGTGATGGGCAGGACTTCTCCGATCTTGGGTAAATCCTTGGGATCGAGCCGGGCTACGAAACTGAATTGCTTGGTCTTTAGTACCACATGGTATTCATTGCCAAGAGGTTCCACAAGGTCGCAGACGGGCTTGAATCCCTGCGGGAATTCTGCCATGCTGTCATACCGTGCGTCGTAGATATCTTCGGGTCTGATCCCCATAATGATGGGCTTGTCTTTGTAGCCCATCAGGATTTCTGCTTGCTGGGGAGCCAGTTCGAGGGTATAATCTCCGCTGTCGAAGCAGAGTTTGCCGTCGTTCAGGCTCAGTTTGCCGGTCACCATATTGATGGCAGGGCTGCCGATGAAGCCGGCTACAAACATATTGGCTGGGTTGTTGTAAATATTCAGAGGTGTATCAATTTGGTGAATCACGCCATCTTTCATCACTACAATACGGTCGGCCATAGTCATGGCTTCCACCTGGTCGTGAGTTACATAGATCATGGTGTTTTCCAGGGTCCGATGCAGCTTTACGATCTCGGCACGCATAGCTACCCGCAGTTTGGCATCCAGATTGGAAAGCGGTTCGTCAAAGAGGAAGACCTTGGGATTGCGCACAATGGCACGTCCCAAAGCCACACGCTGCCTCTGTCCGCCGGAGAGCTGTCCAGGACGGCGCTTGAGCATGCTTTCGATGCCCAGCATGTTAGCCGCGTAATCCACTTTGCCTTTGATCACATCAGGTTTTTCGCCTTTGAGCTTGAGGGCAAATGCCATGTTATCATACACCGTCATGTGGGGGTAAAGTGCGTAGTTTTGAAAGACCATGGCAATATCCCGGTCTTTGGGGGGCTTGGTATTTACCAGGGTATCACCTATATAGATGTTGCCTGTGGAGATTTCTTCCAGTCCAGCGATAAGGCGCAACACAGTAGTTTTGCCACATCCTGAGGGTCCTACCAGAACCACAAATTCTTTGTCTTCAGCTACAAAGCTTACGTCCTTGACGGCATGAAAGCCATTGTCGTAATACTTATTCAGGTTTTCAACGATTATTTTTGCCATGGCATTCTCCTTCAGAGATTAGCAAATTTTGGCTGCTCTTATATGTCAAGCATGATTTGCGAATGCATCCAGCATCCGGATTGTGTTGCGCCCGGAATTCTTGGCCAGATACAAGGCTTGATCTGCTGCATTGATATATTTTTGTAGTGAACTGGCATGGATCTCCACAAGGCCATGTTCACAGGTGATACCGATACTCACGGTTATTTCCATGGGGTGTCCTTTGTATTCGAAGGGATGTGTGCTGATCTTGATCCGAAGTTCTTCCATCATTTCCATTCCTCTCTGCATGTCCAGATCAAACAGCACAATCAGAAACTCTTCACCCCCGTAGCGGATAATGATATCACTGATGCGGAATTCACTGGTGAGGATGCTGGCAAGCTCCTTCAGTACATAGTCTCCTGCGGCATGACCGTAGGTATCATTGACGATCTTGAACAGGTCAATATCGATCATGGCAAAACAAACAGGGACTTTATGGCGTGAAGCCAGGGCTACGAACTGGGTGAGGTTGTTGTCCATATAGCGGCGGTTGCGCAGCCCTGTAAGACCATCGGTGAGAGATAGTTCACCCACCTTCTTGTACAGGTCTTCGATCGTCTCATAGTTATTCTGGAGGTTTTCCACATAGGAATTGCTCTGCAGGCTGGATTCATGGCTGAGGTTGAGCAGTAGACTCTCCATGTAGGACATACAACGCAGGTATTTGGCAGGGCTAAGATGAGTGCGCAGATACTTTGAGATGCCGATCAGGCGTTCCCAACATTTATGCAGGAAGTAGTTTGAATATTGGAAGCTCTGGATGGAATCCTGAAACTTGGCTTGCAGTCCGCTGGAGTAATTGCCGGCAAAGAAATGCAGATTGTGCAATTGATTGGCATTGAGTAGGATGGAAGGCAGCTTGATGAGGCGTTTGTAATAGCCCATTTTCTCTGTGGGACTCACCAGCCGGTCATCCAGGCAAAAGAGTTCATAGATCACCAGAGCAGCATTGAGATTGCGGTGATGCCCCAACTCCTCATAGAGTTTCATATACAGCGCTTTGAGCAACACAGAAGACTTCAGCCACTTCACAGAAGCAATCCAGCGCAGGATGATATAGATAGCGCTGGGAGCTCCATCATGGCAATAGACATCTGTCATCAGTTTCAGCAGCAGCCCCATACGCTGTTCTGATTGACCCTTGGCGGTATAGATCTTAAACAGACAAAGCTGGTACATGGTGTAGAGCCTGAGGCAACTGGGACTGATCTTTGCTTCCAAATCTTCTGCCAATAGGGCTGCATCCGTGAGATTGCCGATTTCGATGAAGAGATTCAGCATCTGCAATTGGTCGAATACCTTGACCGTCTCAGGTTCGGAGAGAAAGTCCCTGGATAGCACTTCGATAGTTTTGGAATAAAAAGGTGAGTTATGCAGGATTGGCAGGTGGTTGAGGATCGTGAAGAAATTGTAAAGCTCGCTGGGATGCGAGCTCCGGATATTGATCAGATAAGTGAGAACCATGTCGAAAAACACGACTGAATGCTCTGTCATGGTTTGATCATAGTCATCCTCACTTCTCTGGCACATGGTAAACTCGATGATCTGTTCGATCACTTGAGCCCGCTGTGTGTCATCTGCTGTAAATAGTGCCTGAGCACCTTGCCTGATCAGGTCAAGAGTTTCTTTATCAATAGAAGTAAGCCCGGCAATATCGATCTTTCGGGTCATTCATCTTCCTTGGCAGGAACAAAGCGGAATACTTTTTCATTGGGCTTGGTGAGCCCAAATCCCTCCCGGGCGGCCTTCTCTGCTGCATCAGGATCGGTCTTGAGCCGTTCATTTTCCCTGGCCAGGGAGTCATTTACTACTTTCAGGCGGTCAGTTTCTTCTTGTAGGGTATCCACTTTACGTTTCAATTGCCATGTGTTCAAAAAGCTATTCTGACCGAAAAACAGGATCCATGATAGCACAGCGATCAAGATCAGCCCATAGAGGTATCTGAACCACTTGGGATATTCCCGGCTTCTGGTTTTCACCGCATCACCCTCCTGGCTATGAAAGATTTGTATATATCAACCGCTTGATAGGGACAGAGTTCATGACAGCACATGCACTTGATGCACATATCCTTATCCACCATAGGGAAGCCACTGTCCTGCCAGGATATGGCCTTCACCGGACAGGATTTTACGCATACTCCGCACTTGCGGCAGCGATCTGAGATCAGGGGATGATAGAAATAGATCTTTTGAAACAGATGACGTACCGCTCTGGGGACATATTTGAGCATATCGGTGCTCATTCTGGCCATCCTGATATCAGGATTGTCCAGGCGGTAATGCCTGAAGCTCTGGGGAATTTTGATCCGCGAAGGCAGGATACCATCTGCTTGTAAAGCTGCGCTCAGGTATGGCACTTGACCCAGCTTGAAGCCCATCATGCTGGAGGCAACAAAATCCAAAGCCGGAATGGAGGACGATCCCATCAGCAGGCCAAAATTGCGGGGATTCCCGGCCGAAGGGCCAGCCCCATCCATACCTACGATTCCGTCTATAATGCTATAATTCACCTTGTTTTTGGTGATCTGATACAAGGCTATCAGCAGATTTGCAAAGCTGGTGGTATCAGGGTAGAGACGGTGATAATCGCTCTTGATCAGTCCCGGCACCAAGCCATAGAGGTTTTTCAGTGCCCCGGTAAAAGCCATCAGGGAGTGGGTCTTGTATTTGGCAACATTGATCACAATGCCGCATTGCGAAAGCACATCCGAGACCTTTACAGAGGTTCCATGATAGGTGTATTCCTTGAATCCGGTAGTGGAAAGATTCACCAGCCGGATCGGGTAGCGATCGGCGAGATCCTGCCAACCGCAGGTCTGCCATACGGTTTGCACATTTACCGACCCTCCAGGGCTATCACCCACCCACACTTCTTTCTTCTTGGAGAGGAAATAGCGGATCAGGGCTTCTATCACCACCGGATGCGTACACACAGCCCTTTCAGGCGGATATGCACCCAGGGTATTAGGTTTGATCAATACGCGTTTACACCGGGTTAGCTTGCTGTCTTTAAGCTCCGAAAACCACTGCCTCACTGCATCTTCGATAGCAGTGAGGTCATACTCTGCAATCGCCCGAATCTGTACTGAAGGCTCAATCATCGAAGTAGAGGAATCCCTTGCGCTTGAATGAACTGAGGTAGATGCTCAGGCTCATATTGATCTGAGTGGCTTTATCCTCACCCACGATAGTCTGGATAAATGAAAGGTTCAGGCTGCCATCCCGGAAATAATAGCCAATGCCTCCGGTCAGGAAATGCTGGGCGTTGTTTTTGATCGGTACGCTCACGGCCACATCATTCCAGAATATCGAGGTATCGGCTGTAGCAGTAGTATTGACAGGCATCATCAATCTGCCCTCAAACACGTTGCTATTAAAGAAATACCCCAGACGGTAGATGAGATTGCCTTCGCGTCTTTCTCCACCCAGGCGGAGGCTGAGTCGATCCGCAAACTTAGGATCGATAGCTGCTGTATTTTCCCATTCCAGATCTCCGGCCAAGCGGTAAGAGCCAGTTTCATAGCTGCCTCCGGCATTTACCAGGGTGGGCAGCAGACCATCGTAACTGGCATACTTCAAGTCCCAATCCACATTCGAAGGAGGCATCACACTTACCCCTGCCGAAAGCGTGCCAGAAGTGAGAACCAAGCCCGGCTGAACCCTTAGGCTATAGCTGTAATCCCTTACCCGGTCGTAGGTTCTGAGGAATACCACATCGTCCAGATAGTGGATCTGATTGTGAGCTGCAATGCCCAGATGCAGATAGGACATGGCTTTGAAGCTCAAAGCTGCCGTCACCTGGTTCAGATAGTATTTGGGATAACGCTGCACTATATCTGAGCCCTGGTTGATCTTGATCGAAAAATCGTCCAAAACAATAGCTTTGGGCATGTTGTAAACCACAGCGGCACCGATTCTTTCCCCCAATGGCATGCTAACACCCACCATCCCAAAAGGTACAGGTGAACTGTAGCGGCTAGGATAGGCATAGCCATCAGCATTGATGGGTGGTTTGATGTTTACTTCCATGAAGATGCGGGCTGAATCCGCCACCATCGTGGCAGGATTGATCAAAAGGTTTGTGGCCTCCCCCAAGATGGAAGCGCCGGTATATCCACGCCCTGCTGCTTCTGCACCCAGATAACTGCGGGCAAAAACATCATAGAAGGGATTGGCAAGTTGGGGTAAGGGCTGGGTGAAAAGTGTATCAGGTGATTGGGCATGTAAACCGAATGCCATCACCACCAAGAGCAAAACAAGCCATCGTTTCATGCTGTACCTCCTGCCTGGATCATAAAGGTTTGTTTTCTGTCTTTGCCCACGGAGACAATCTCCACAGGCACATCAAGGATATCTGCTATGGCCTTTACATAGAACTGGGCACTGTGAGGCAGGGCTTTGAAGCTGCGCACCCGGGTGATGTCTTCTTTCCAGCCCTCCAAAGTAATGTATATGGGACGCACTTTGGCCAGATCAAGATGATGCGCAGGCGGTTCACTGAGAGTTTTGCCCCCGGATTCATAACCAATGCAGATCTTGATCTCATCCAGACCGGACAACACATCCAGCAGCGTGAGCGCTATGGCATCGATGCCATTTAGCCTTGCTGTATAGGCAGCCATCACGCCATCGAACCAGCCCACCCGGCGGGGACGTCCCGTGGTAGAACCAAATTCATTACCAGTGATGCGGATGTTATCTCCCAAAGTGCCAAAAAGCTCTGTAGGAAAAGGACCTTCGCCCACTCTGGTGCAGTAGGCTTTGTACACACCGATGATCTTATCGATGTGACGCAGGGAAAATCCTGTGCCGCTTCCAATCGCATCGGCTACAGTATGGGATGAAGTCACATAGGGATAGGTGCCCCAGGTGCGATCCAAAAGGCTGCCCTGAGCTCCTTCAAAAAGGATGCTGGCTTCCCTTTGCCGGGCCTCATGCAGGATCGGAGATATGGGACTGATGTATTGTTTGAGCTGCTTGTAGGCATCCTTCAGATTCGCCAGCAGAGCAGTCAATTCATCTGTAGCGACAGGAATATGATGATACTCATAAAGTTCGGTGATTCTTTGACGCAGATAGCGGGGGTGGGCAAGATCGCCCAACCTCAAGCCAGCTCTGGCTGTAAGATCAGCATAAGCAGGGCCGATCCCGCGTCCGGTAGTACCGATTTTGCTGTCCTTGAGCCGTGCTTCACTACCCAAATCCAGCATTTGATGCAGGGGCAGAACCAATCCCGCCCGATCGTCGATCGTAAGCCGGTTTTGAAGGGTAAGCCCGGCAGCTTCCAGCTCCCTGATCTCTTTGATCAAGCTAAAGGGATCCACCACCACGCCGGCTCCGATCAGGCATTGACTGTGAGCATACAGAATCCCGGAAGGAATGGTATGAAAGACGTATTTCCTGCCTTCCGCCACGATGGTATGCCCAGCGTTGCTACCGCCTTGAAACCTGACTACATAATCAACTTCGGCACCAAGGTAGTCAACGATCTTGGCTTTTGCCTCGTCTCCCCACATGCATCCCAATACTGCGATTGAAGCCATCTATTACTCCATAAATGAATGTACTCCAAGTAAAATACTGAAAGCTCTTTTGTCAATGTAAATCTGCTTGCAGAGGCTGGGCTCAGGGGAAATTGATCTGAATACTTTTTACTTCAGGATACTTCTCCAGATGCTCGTGAATTTCTTCAGCTATGTTGTCCCGCCAGGTATCAAAACTAAGCATGTTCAGATCGATGAGTACTTCTCCATCACTAAAACCTACATACTTTACCATCTTGAGGCTGACGATGTCTTCACCTACTTTGGGATAGATGATTTTCTTCAGTTCTTCAATGATCGTGTCCTTGCTGAAATCAGGGACTTCTTTGAGGCCGTGGGCGATCTCATAGTTCGAGATTGCGGTCTGCAAGGTATCTGCTGCCAAAACGGAGCAATGCACCTTCACGGGAGGCAAACCGTCCAAGGCTTCCATTGCGTCTTTCCAGGTAATGGCCTTGGCTTCATCCAGGGATTTCCCTTTGGCCAGTTCTGTGATGATCGAGGCAGTGGCGATATTGGAGGCGCAACCATAGGATAAAAAGCTGATGTCCTCGATTACATGATTGGCATCGTTTACTTTCAGATACACAGTTACCTGATCCCCGCAGGAGGGACTTCCTTCCGTGGCCACGGCATCCGGATTCTCCATTTTGCCTACATTGTGGGGGTGCATGAAGTGGTCGAGTACTTTTTGTGAGTATTGCATTTATTTCTCCTGGTTTTTTACAGCATTATAAAGGGGACTGCGTGCTCGCAGGCTTTCAGTAATCTCCACCAGAGCCGCGACCGTGGCGTCGATCTCAACCCGCGTATTGAGGCGGGAAAGAGTGAATTTCATGGAACCATGAGATTGCACATGCGTCTTGCCCATCGCCATCATCACATAGTTTGCCTTGAGCCCCTGAGAGGCACAGGCACTACCCGTGGCCACCGTGATGCCATGCATATCCAGCATCATGGCGATAGCTTCGCCCTCGATATAGTCAATGGAGATATTTACATTGTGGCAGGCGCGTTTATCTCCCCGGGGACCATTAAGCTCTACATGGGAGATTTTACTCTCGATCTGATCGATCAGATAGTTCGAAAGCTCACGCAAATAGCGGATATTGCCCTCCAGATCCCTGAAGGTAAGCTCTACTGCTTTGGCAAAACCCGCAATCAGCGCCATGGACAAACCTCCGGTCTGCAGATTGTCCATCCTTTGCACGCCGTGGATGCTTTGTCCCAGCCGGGTGCCTTTCTTCACATACAAAGCGCCTATGCCCTGCGGGCCATGGATCTTATGCGCAGACACAGAAAGTGTATCCACCCCCAGATTCTTCACATCCAGAGGCATTTTACCAAAGGCTTGTCCGGCATCGGCATGAAAGAAGATCTTGTGATCCGCAGCCTCCAGGATGGCCTTGATTTCTGCCAGAGGCTGGATCGTTCCTACCACATGATTCACCAGTGTGGTCATAAACAGCGAGGTGTTTGGACGAATGGCTGAGCGAAGCTGCTCCAGATCGATAAAGCCTTCGCTATCCGCAGGCAGATAGGTAACTTCAAAGCCTTGTTTCTCCAGATATGCGGCATTGGTGAGCAGATCAGGATAGTCCACCACACTGCAGATGGCATGTTTACCCGGGGCGGCGGCAGCGAGACCTTTGATGGCGATATTGTTTGCCAAAGTGCCTCCACTGGTAAAGTGGATCTCGGCAGGATCCGCACCCAAAGAGGCAGCAAGAGCTTCCTTGAACCCCAGCAGGTCACTATTGGCGCTTTCGCCAGTGCTCACAAAGGTGCCTGGATACCAAAATTTCCCGGTAAAATAGGGCTGCATCGCTTCCAATACCTCCGGGATCACAGGACTGGTGATGCAATTGTCCAGATAGATCATTCCTGGTTTCATGATAGATTCCTCTTCCAAGTCTGGAATATTTGTTCCAGTGAGTAACTGGCAAAAATCTCGCTAAGCTGGCTGTCCAGATCGTTAAAAAATGGCATCAGGGCGCAGGAATGTCCCAGACAGTGCTTCGGATTGGGGCTGGTGCAGGAAGTGCTGAACGAACCATCCTCCACGGCTTTCAGGATATCCAGAAAACATATTTCAGATGCCGCACGAGCCAGAGTATAGCCTCCCTGGCTGCCCGCCATGCTGTGCACCAAGCCAGCATTTTTTAGCAGGGCTAAAAGACGCTCTATGTATTTGATGGGCAGATTCTGTCTTTCACAGATTCTATGTGCCGAGATGGGCTGATCCTGGCTTTCCGCCATTTCGATTAGCGCTCGCAGGGCATATTCGGTTCGGGTATTCACCGCCATTTATTTCTCCTTGACCTTTGGTCTGATAATATACTAATTTGATATGAGTTTCTGTCAAGGAGAATCCCATGCCTGGCACATACATGGTTTATTTAGTGAGTTTTACCTCGTGTTCATCTCGAGATCACCTCGAGTACTCGAGGTGATCTCGAGGTGAAGGTGACTTAAAGCCAAGCTAATCTATTGATTACGAAATCAATGAGAAGTCATGGATTTTGAGGGTGGAAATCGTCCGTGGATAGCGGCATTTTTAGATTGCATATCCATGCTGTATAGGAGATTATAGCTTCATGGCAGCGGAGATCAAAGCCTGAAGATCATCTTTGGGTAAGGTATCCTTAGGTTTCAGCCGGATGCATCCCTTGCCCGCATCGAGCTTGGGGTGCTGGGTTTTGAATTCCGCTACCTGCGCCATGGCTTCTGAATACAGGGTGACTCCACCCTTCCGGTAGCCCAAACCAACCCATCCCTGGGGCGAATGAAACATCAATATCCCATAGGATTTCTTTTGCTCACACTGGGGGCATACCTGCAGGATCAGCTCCAGCAAGTCCAATAGCATGCTCCTGCGAGCGTCGTCAATGGCTTCGATGTATTCTTTGAATTCTTTGGTCATAATCATTCTCCTGATTGATACCCAATAAACAATACTTTCCTGCTTTGAGACCTGCCTCTTTGACTGAGGCGGATGATGTATATCCCTGAACTGCAAGCTCGTCCGGAGGAGTCTCTGCCATTCCATGTAAGTGTCCTGCCTGAATCCGGATAGCCCTGATACAGGCAGGTGAGGTGCTGTCCCTTGAGATTGTACACATCTACTTTGATGGGGTTGGTCTGATCCCGGGAGTCCACTTGAAAGCGGGTTTCCTGCCTGAACGGATTGGGGATGTTTCGCGACAGGATCAGTTCCGGCACTGGCGGAGTTTCAGGATCTGTATTCCCGGAGGGCTCCTGGAACAGGTTGGCAAATACGTGTGATATCAAGTCCCGCGCGGATGATGCCTGCATATTGTAGAGGGGAAAGCTCAGGGTGATGGCCTGCCCGGCGCCATATTCATGATAGATGCCCACACAGCGGTCGTTCAAAGCTCCCTGGCTGCTTTCTGAGCTGTAATCCGAGCCATACAGATAGATACATTCGTCTGGATTCACCGCCTCCAGGGCTTCCACGGAAAAGATATGTCCCTGCCAGGCAGCCAGGGTTTTCAGGCTATCCACCTGTAAGGCTGGGAAATCTGGATGATTGGACAGTGCATATTTGAAACGGGCTGGGATTCGATAATCAACTTCTGAAATCCCCAAAGCCTGGCTGATGACACTCCCTGGGGGGAATAACCCAGGATAGTTATTGTTAAGCTCGAAGGCTTTGCCAGGAAAATAGATGCTCAAAAACAAATTACCGCCCAAACAGATATATTGTTTCAGTACTTCCCTGATTTCATGCGGGGCTGTAACTTCGGTGATGTCGTTACCATGCCAGAGGATCGAGGAATGGATGCCAATCTCAGCCAACCTCAGCGGGGCTGATTGCTCTTCCAGATCCAGATGCTGGACATTGCTGAATCCCTCCAGAAGGTTCTGGTAGAAGATATCTACATCGGCATCTGTGGGTTGGAATGGGGATGCAGAAGTGAAGTTTTTGCTTTCATCCACAACCAGGATCCCCCTATCCAAAGACACTATCCGGCTGCTGACTGCTTCGGATAATGCGCTTTGCTGTCCCTGCAGATCATAGGCGCAGATCCTGTAGTAATAATATTCTTCTGTGCTGCTCACATCCGGGTCTGTGTAGTGAAATGCCGGAGCAGTGGTAGTGGCGACATTGGTTTCCACTCCATCATAGCCAAGGCGGCGAAATATGTGGTAACCTGCCAGGTCAAGCTCCTGATTTGGAGCCCAGGATATGGTAATGGACTCCCTGCCAGGAGCATCTGCGAGATCATGCGGGGTTTTTGGCACTGATAGCGGTGTCCCGCTGGCATAACAGCGCATGCCGGGGTTTTCCAGTTCAGTAAAGCCACAGACAGCTACAATGTAGTGCTGTCCTTCAGTGAGGCCATGAATGGTGGCTTGATTGGTACTGGTGGTTTGCCACAAGTCCAGCGAATCAATAGAGGTGCCATAATATACAGCATACTGATGCACATGGCTTTCCACGGAGCTTTCCCACTGTACATGTAGCGAATTTCCCATGCCGGTATCAAATACTTGCACTTCATCCAGAGCCAAGGGTTTGGCAGCATACAGAGCCGTAGTAGCCAGCGCTGCCCGCACCAGTTCTGCTGCATAGGTGAAATCAAGATGATCGATAATATCCTGACTCGAGTGGTAATAGGGGCTGATGTGCCGTTCAAAAAAGAACACGGCTGGATAATCATGCAGATAGAAGATATAGCTGTCCGAGCCCATGTTCGTGGTGCCCCTTACCGGTTGGAAGGGACTATAGAGCTCTGATATCCGCATTGCTTCGGCACAATGATCCTCAAATCCTGTGTAGGGATGGATCAGAAATTCATCGCTGGGTTGCAGATTGGTGGCGATCATATCCAGACAAACCATCAACCGGATGTCTTGATTCTGAATCACAGCTTGATCGCAGTATTCATCCGCACCCCAGCCATTACCTTCTTCAGCGCTGAAGGCAATGAAACGCACCGAACACAGCGGTTGATAGTTGTTTGCCATCATTACTCTGGCTATTTCCAGCATTCCTGCCGTCCCACTGGCATTATCATCCGCTCCCGGAGCAAAAGTGTAATTGTCACTATCCAGAGATTGGGAATCGTAATGCGCTCCCACAATTACATAGGTATCAGGATACAGGCTGCCTGGGATTGTGGCAATCACGTTGTACTGGGCAGTGCCCATATGCAGATATTGTTGCATAAAACTATTGGTGAATCCGTATCTGATAAACTGGGCTTGAATCCAGGACGCGATCTCAAGATTGTTGCCAGCTAATGCGTGACGGGTTTGATAGTCTTGTAAATGCTGAACATGGGCTTCCAGCGTATCGGCATTGATCTGGGTTAGCAGATTCGTGATCTCGGTTCTGGGCTCAATACTCCCGGCAAGGAGCAAACCGCAGATCAACAGCAAAGCAATCAGGCAGTACTTTCGCATTCCAGCTTTCCCCCATGATGATGTATAAGTATCTTCCGCACTTGTTGCATCAACTCAGGCGGGTAGTGCGAGTACAGAAGAGCCTTTTAAATCAAGGTATTCGGTGATCTTCGTTCATTTATCGGGGATTGAGGATCATCTGCAACAGCATGACTATCTGTTTTGGAAATATCGTATCCCCAAAAACTTATTCCCAGAACACAAAGTATTGGTCAAGGAATATTTTGTCACTAAGGATCACCTGCTCTGTTACTGGCGCCAGATCAGAGCTATGGAATCAAAGCTGGACTGGCTTGATCCGACGCCTGAACAAGCCTTGAGAAAACTACTTTCTGGTTTTTACATAATAGAACTTCTTATTTTGGTTGAATGTATCCGTCCAGGTGGAACCAGTTACCTGGGCTTCAAAAGTCCAGCTTTCAAGCGGGAGGCCAGGATCACTTGCAGAATATATTCTATAGCTGGTGGCTCCACTCACCGCAGCCCAAGTCAGGATAGTGTTTCCTCCGCTCCGGGAGATCTGTAGATTGGCTGGTGGATCGGGATTGCCAATGTTGTTCCAGACGCTGATATCATCCACAGCAAAACCTTCATTCACCACAGAAAAATCCACCCCAAACTTGAAGCGCAGATACACGCTGCTTTGATATGCCAGCGCTGCCAGATCTGTGCTGTACTGTGTCCAGGCGTTGTTGTTACCAGACCACTTTGGGAAGGGTAGAGGACCGTAGTTGAAGCTAGTATATGTATTGTAAAACCCAACCTCACCGATCACGTGCTGCCAGCTTGCGCCATTGTCGGTCGAGGATTCCAGGATCATGCCATCATAATAAGCCTCGGTCACGAACCGCAGCCATACCGAGATCCTGGGTGTGCTGAGGGTGCTGAAATCAAGTTTGGGCGATTTGAGCCAGGTGATTGTATCATTCAGGTAATTGCTGTCCAGATCAGTCATCATGACTTTGGCACCGGAGTGGGCTGAATTGAGATTGGTCTGTGTGGGCGTACCCCATTCCCAGTTATCGAATCCCAAAATGGTTCCGCTACTCCAGTCCTGTTTGCCGGATTCAAAATCGACATTGTAAGGAAAGCTGCTGATTACTGGTTCAGCCATAGTTTGGAATGTCCATATAGGGCACCCCGATGCGTCTCCTCTGGGCTCTTCGCTGATGCTTTTTGAATTAGCAGAGTTTTGCCCGGAGCGGGGCAGGATCGTGGTGGGAACCACCTGCCAGTAGTAGGTTTGCAGATAATCCAGGTTGATAAAGCAATCGATAAGGTGACTGCCAACGCCGCCGACAACTGGGACCTCGTCATAATCGTTCATGGTGGGATCAATACCAATTCTTACATTGAAGGCAACAGGAGTGGCATAATCCTGAACCGCGGTATATGTCCATCCTAAGTGCGTACTGGCTGGAACATTGGTGGCATTGTGTTGTGGAGAAGGTGTATGAGCTACGGCAGGATCACTGCGGTACCAGAAGATTCTGGAATTGGGATCGTTTTCATAAGAAGTGCCAACGAAACCGCCTGTGGGACCATAGAAATTGATCCTTCCTGAGGCAGCGCTGTGATAAGCATTGTAAGACCCGTTCCAGGTATTGGTGGGGAATACTGCATTGTCCACGTCGATGATCTGGGTGCTGAATTTCTTGATCAGGGTGCCTCCCGAAGCTCCGTTTCTGAAGGTGCAGTTTTTTAGAGCATAGAGGTTGTCCACGCTTGAATTGTTGGACAGGAAGATGCCATTGGCGTCCATGCGTTCAAAGATGCAGTATTCCGCTGCCAGGGTGGAACCACTATTGCAGGTAAAGGCGTAATAGCCACTATCAGAGGTGATTTTGGCGTTGTTGCTGGAAGAACCCATGGCATATAGCTCGCCGCCATTGGTGATATTCACGGCGCAATTGTTGTTCAGCTTCAATGTAGTTCCTGGAGATAGAGTCAATCTGCCGGAGAAGATGTTGAGTCCTCCTGAGATTGTGATCGTGGTATTTGTGGTTGCCAATAGGTTCGTCCCGGAAGAACCTGTACGATCGATATGCACGATATTGAAGGTCTCGGTGCTGACGGTGGAGTAATCCTTGAGCTTGAATTTCACGGTGCCACTGCCCTCGACGAAATATGCCACTCCACTGTTATTCGTCCAGTTTCTGCCTACTTCGATGACGGAGGCAGCATTGCTGGCTGTGAGCTTGCCACCATTGATTTGGACGTCCCTATCCACTTTCATGGTAAATTCGTTCAGGGAAAACTCACCGCCATTGAGCGAGATATCCTGCTTGATCGTGAGATTGGAATTTACATAGAGTTGATAGGAATTGCTGGGTTTGTTCAGCAGCAGGCTGCCCATGTAATTGCCTTCACCAAGCGCAACTGAGCCAAAGCGGGCTCCGGTAAATTCCACAATACCTCCTTCAGCTTTGAAGGTATTGGGATACGGTGCGTTGAAACCATGCCCCACTCTGATGGTTCCAGCACTGATCGCGGTGGAACTGCTGATCCCGAACAGGATCCCGTTGTTTGTGGATTCGATCAGCCCACCCGTCATGATCAGGTGTCCACCGATGCCGTATGTGACCCCGGTATAGCTTCCGTTCATGATCAGGGATGCAGTGGAGATGCTGAGGGTTGATCCTGTAGTGGAGCTAAAAGTATTGTTTACCACCAGTTCGCCAGAATTCAGGGTCAAGCTGCCATTCAGGGTGAGATTGGTCACGCTGAGGTTGAGTCCCTGGTTTATTGTCAGAGAGCCTATTACTTGCAGATTTCCAGATATTGAAGAGCTGTTGATGTTTGCGGCAATGACCTGCTTTCCGGTGGGGATTATCAAGTTTCCGGAGCTCTTTAAAATGCCGACGCTGTTGAAACGTACTGAGCCAATATATTGATCTCCTGTCCCGGAGAAGATCACGTGGCTATCATAGTAATTGAAGTGGCTGGGATTCGTTGACAACCAGTTGCCAAGTACAGTAAGGATTTGGTTTTCTGCCGACAAAGTGCCTTCTAAGGTTTCAATGTTTCCCTTGATCCGGGCATTGCTAATGAAGCTAAGATTGCCGGTGCCCAGAACACTTACATTGTTCAGATAACTGCTCGTGCTAAGCGAGATGGTGACATTGCTGCCATCAGCCCAGATGGTTCCGCTGTTCATCTGTAACAAGCCCGAACCAGTGAGATTACTTTTTAGGATCACATTACAAGTTTCATTGGAGATCAGTGTGCCAGCCTGTAGCGTCATGGTACTGGCACAAATGATGGTTCCCGAGCCCGGTGTACTCATGATCACGCTGGAGGATGTCTTGTTGATGGTGAACCTGTGCAAGATGACGGAGGAGGAATTGGATACCAGGTTCCGGTTGCTGCTGCCTTGCATGATGAATTTACCGCTACTCATCTGAAAACTCGTTCCGGCCTGGAAGGTAACATTTCCCTCGGCTCTGATCTCCGAACTCATACTGGTAATGTTTGAAGTGGCACCTTGCTTGAAAGTGAGTGTACCAACCACTCTCAAATACCCTACGGAATTCATGGTGAGAGTCCCAGCAATATCTGCATAGCCATTTACAGTAAGGCCATAGGTTGAAAAAGACAGCGTTGCGCCTTCTCTGATCTCGAGGTTTCTGCATTGCTGATTGCTAAAATTGATAGTGGGTGAATAGGGCGTGTATGCTGGGATGATCACATCCATGGTGGAAGTGGGGATATTATCAAAGTGCCAGTTTGAAGCAGAAGTCCAGTTTGCAGAGCTTGTGCCCTTCCATACACAGGAATTGGCTGGCAGCAATAATACCTGAACCTGGTTTTGGGCCATGCTGCCAGTGTTTGAATAAGCCTTGGCCTTGATCGTGTAACTACCTTCCGAAAGCCCTGTGGTATTCCAGCTCCACGAAAAAGGGCTGGTGTAATCCGTAAAGACTGGTACTGTGGCAGATCCCAGGTAGAACTCAACCCTGGAAGTGGCAGCAATATCAAGCACGGATACACTAACGACATTTGTTGTGTTTAGATTCAGCACTTCTCCATCGGCCGGACTCTGGATCTGGCAGGTTTGCGGGAACGCACCGCTCCAGGTAAGGGCTGCATTAGCATTTACCAGGCCATAACCAGTATATTTATCCCATCCGGCGCCTCCATCCACGGTCATATCTGTGCAGGCGTATTTCATTAGTCTCTCAATCTGTAAGGGCGTATAGGATGGATACTTGGATTTGATCAGCGCTGCTACTCCCGCTGCGTATGGAGTGGCACAGGAAGTACCGCCAAAGTAGTCATTGTAGTTTGTGGTCGTATATCCAGTTGCACCCATGATGTCCGTCGTAGGCAGGTATGTAGGTGCCATCACGTCCACAGCCAGGCGATCGTCCTGATTCGCCGTGCCATAGTTTGAGCCCCAGGAATTTACTCCGTCTGAGGATGTGAAACTCTTCCGCTCTCCAGAAGGACTTGCAGCCCCTACCGCTATTACTTTGGGGTGTTTGGCAGGATAGCGGATTGCACTGTTATTGTAGTTTGCAGTTGCTGCAAAAAGTGTAATCCCGCCATTGTAAGCATAATCTATGGCATTGTCCAGGGCTGGGCTGCCACCATAATCAAGGAGTCCAAAACTGAGGCTCATGCTGATGATATGGGCACCATGATCTCGTGCCCAGGTAAGTGCGTTCGCTAGGGTCACTTCGTCAAACATATTGAGGCCAGCTACTTTTAACGGCATCACAGAGCATCCTCCGGCTATTCCAATCACACCCAGATTGTTGTTTCCCCGGGCGGCCGCCACACCGGCACAGGCGGTGCCGTGTCCTTCGCTGGCTCCTCCAGGGGTTACATCATTGTCGTTGTCATAGGTGTCATAACCAGGTACCAGCCTTAGATCAGGATGGCTCGTATCCACTCCGGTATCGAGAATGGCAATGATCACACTGGAGCTGCCGAGGCCTTGAGATTGGTTCCAGGCCAGAGGAGCCTTGCTGTCAAAACCGATCAGGCCTACGTTGGGTCCCGTGAAATCACCATTTTCATACTGGGGAAATTGGGCGGTATTGTTGTGTCCCCAGTTGATTGGGTACATGGGATCATTGGGAGTAAGGGTGAATTCACCCTGAACGATGATCCGGGCAAATTCCACCTCCGGTTGAGCCGCAAAGAGTTCTGCAGCAGCAGTCACATCCAGAGCATGCTTGAACAATACGATAAACCAGCGGTTGAATCCGGTTTCAGCTTCCCACAGTTTATCATCCACAGGCCGGTGCGCGCGCTGGATTTCCTTGCCATCCAAATAGCTAAAAAGCCCATCCAATGCCTTCAAACCAAATCCGGGAGCGGGAGCATACATTTCGGTGGGAAGGTCGGTGAGACTGTGGCTGGCGGCAGTTAATTGCACCAGAATCCGGTCTTGATGATAGGAATCCTGGATGGTTTGTGCATGGACTAAAATAAGTGAAAACAAAAAAACAAAAACTATGGCCTTACGCATGATTCTCTCCTCTGCAGCTTGGTAAAAAAGGCATGATCATTGATCAACAGGGCACTATGTGGCATTTTTCTACCCTATACATACTGTGTGGTATGGGAAAATCCAGTCAAGAGAAATAATTGCATGGGAGACGCGACAGAAGCCGCGCAAAAAAGTCTTGACAGAATAAGGCGTTTTGCAAATTAGTTAATTATCTAATTAACGAAGGAGGCAGAAGCATGTCAGACTCAATGTTCAAGGCCATTGCCGATGCCAACCGGCGGAAGATTCTGCAACTGCTGAAGAAATACAGCAGCCTCACGGCAGGGGAAATAGCTGATCACTTTGAGATCAGCAAGCCCTCGCTGAGTGAGCATCTAAAAATTCTCCGCCATGCCAACCTGATCTTTGCCCAAAAACAAGGTCAGTTCATCCATTACCGGTTGAATACCGGGGTCTTCGAAGACATTCTTACCTGGGTACTGAATCTAACTAAAACAAATGAGGAAGAGAAATGAAACGTATTAACAAGTATTGGGCTTCGCTAGTAGTGATTTGTCTGCATGTCCTGGCGGTGGGATACTTTTACACTGTACTCCCCGCTGATGCTCAAATCCCCATCCATTGGGATATCAATGGTGAAATCGATGGCTGGACCTCTTTGGGAACTTCAGTTTTGTTTGGACTTGGGATGTGCATCGGACTGTTTCTCTTGATGTTCTTGATGCCCTTGTACTCCCCCTGGTACAAGAAGTATGAGGTCAGGTTTGAGAAAATCCTGCCCAGTCTGGCTTTCGTGCTCGTGCTGTTTTTCACCCTGATCAGTGTCTATGGCTATCTGATCGCTATGTTTGACAATGCGATTCCGATCAATCTGATCATGCTGCTGATTGGCGCTTTGATGGTATTCTTGGGTGATCTGCTGCCCAAAGCACCCCGGAATTTCTTCATTGGGATCAAGACGCCCTGGACACTGTCTGATGACGATATCTGGCAAAAGACGCATCGTGTGGGAGGATACCTCTTTGTGATCGCTGGATTTATTCTGATGCTCAAGAGCATGATTCTATTCTCGAACAAGGGTTTTCAGCTCTATAGCGGGATCTTTGCTCTGGCGCTCTTAATGTATCCGCTCCTGCATTCGTTTATCCTATATCTGCAGAAACAGAAGACGAAACAGCTATAGTCTGTACACCCAGGTTTACCTGTCCCGCATAGGCAGGACACCACTCCAGTACATCCCCAGCGTGGCCTGCGATGTGCTGGAGTGGCTCAGGGGATCCTCATGGAGGGATCTATTGCGCAGGCAATACGCAGGCATTACGGATCAAGTCCGTATTGACTGCGTATTGATAGCGTAATGCAATGCGGAACATCTAACTCACCTCAGCCTCTGCTATAGTTCAGGAGATTCCGGACAGCCAAATGATTCTTCGAATCATCTGAACTTCCGGAATGACGGTGTGGGAGGTGGTTACTGATATGATAAGCACAAAAAAAGGCGGATCGAAATCCGCCTTTTGCTGTTTATGATAGTCTATTTTGACAATACGGTCTTGATGGTTTTGCGGTATCCGGGGGTACTGAGTTCGATCAGGTAAATGCCGGACGACAGGCTAAGAGATGCATTATCACAGCCATTCCAGACCAGTTTATGCTCGCCCCGGGGATAATCCTGATTGCTCAGGAGGCGCACTCGCTGTCCTTTCATGTTGTAAATGTTTACTCTCACGGGAGTACTATCCTGGGCAATTGAGAAGGAGATCGTGGTTTCCGGGTTGAAAGGATTAGGATAGCTACCGTGGAGTCTGGTGATAATAGGGATCACGACATCTATTTCGGAACTTCTGGGCTCGAGACTGTAGAAATCAGGATAGCTGCCAATGCTTTGATTGGGGCTGCTTTTGAGCACATTGCCACAGGAGATCTCTTCTCCAGAGCCTTTCAGGATGCTGAAAGTGATGTCTTCAGCGGCAGTATCGGTAAACACCTGAATCAGGGCAGCAGGGAAGCCTTCCAAATCCACCAAAGCCTGTTTACCACGCAGCTCTTCACCTACTCTGGCCAGGATATAGTCTCCGGCACTGGCCCAATCGCAACGAGCCAAAACTGCCATACTGGCAGGAAGCAGGACTAATCCGGGATCCTGAGTTATGGGCTCCACATCGCTTGATTCGAACCTTCCGGCAGGATACACGAGGCTTTGCGCACTGCTCATCTGAATCCAGTAGCCTTTTCCAGGGTACATGGTAGTAAGTGAGGAATAGGGATTATCAGGGATAAAGATGCCGTCTGTGCCTTTTACCTGCAGCAACCAGGGCGTAATGCCCTGCACTGCAGTGGCTACTGGCATCGAATTCTGAGGTAGATAAGCCACCATATTCCAGCCTGTATTCAGAGCCAAAGGAGTATTGGCTGGGATCGGTGCCCCGATCACAGTCCAGGTGGCGGCGGCAGTCATTTTGAATGCATAAGCCCGACCATCGGTAAAAGTATTCAAGGTGTTAAAGGGATTGCCGGGAATATATACTCCCTCCACTCCCTTGATCTGCTGGATATTGGCAGAGATTGCGGAGGTCAGGCTGCTGATTGTATGGTCAGTTGGGGATACATTCAGCGAGATCAGGTTCCAGCCCTGAGCCAGTTGGATTGTAAATGCAGAGGCTTCGGCAGCATTGATTACGAAGAGGTTGTTCGGCCAGGAACCGATCGTGCCATTTACTACCGTTCCCAAGGTGACAGGGCAGTTCAACACCTGGTTGGTGGAGCTCTGCCAGATCTTGAAACTTACCGTTTCGTCATTGGCCTCGGTATAGATCTGGATCAGGCATCCGGCTATACCATCGATCACTTGAACTGTTTGCTTGCCCCGGAGTTCCGGAGTGCCATTCACATTCACAAAGGCAGCCAGGATATCACCCTGAGTTGCTTGCTGGCCATTGATCTGGACGTTTGCGGAAACCACCATGCTGGTCGGTAGTTCTACTGGAGTGCCGAAGGGATCGACATAGACAGGAGTCTCCATTGTGGTAATGTAAAGGGCTCTGCCGTTGGCAAGGGATGCTGCAGCCGTGGGATATTGGTTGTTGAACGTGTATTCCAGTCCCCGGGTTCCTGTATGATCCATAATGCCTATGGTGCTGTAGTTGCCATGATAAGTACCGGATTGGGAGTCAACGTTGTTGAAAGTATGGTATTGCAGCTTGATGGGACCATCTCCAGAGGGCGAGTTATGATAATTCTGATCATGCAGGATGATCTGGAAGGTCTCTACTGAAGTGCCATTTTTACCATTGCGCATATTGTACCATTCGATGATGAAACGGTGATTGGCTTGATCGTAGTATTTGTATATCCCACCGCCACTTACCGTAGCCAGATCGTCCCAGAAAGCGGCAATCATGGGATGCGGTCCCATAGCTCCGGGAAGGCGGAAGTTGCGGAATTCACCATTGCCGGTCTCGCCCATGGCGATAAAGCCATTGGAACAAACCGTGATGCGATTGTAAAGCTGTCCATAGAACTTGAAGGAGAAAGGCAGATCTACAAAAGCAAGAGATGTAGCACCCGGCTGATCTCCTTCATCACCACTGGTATATGAATCTGAAATTGCCAAAGCTGTGCCAGAGCCTCCTTCAGCAGGGGCAATGCCTACCCAGCTATAGGTTGGACACTCAGCATAGGCAGTATCCATATAGTCATAGATCACATAGCCATAAGCATCAGGACCAAGAGGTGTGGAAACAGATGCCGTGCCCACTGGAATCGAGAAATTCAGCCACTGCTCATAGCCCAGATTGTTGTATAACCTCAGTCTCAAGGGAACCTGCATGCCGGGTATGGCAGAGGCATTGGCGGTGAGGCTGAAAGTATCGGTGGAGGAGGTGGCATTGAGGTTGATAAACAGCGGGCCAAAATATCCTGTATTGTCTGTCACTGTAACGATCGGATGCAGGCTGATCAATTCGCCATAGACCTCAGAGACAGTGGTGGTAGTGGAGTTTTTGACCGTGATCGTCATAATGGCGGTTTCACCAGGATCAAGCACAGCATTGCCACCGCTGGTGATGCCGGAAGATACAAACTTCACATCTGCATTTTGGATTACCGTCTGATCTGCCACGGCATACTGATTGCCCAGGTTGTCACTCAGGTTCAGGTTGAGCCGCAGATTGGACAGGTGTACCGCTGAATGGCCAATAGTGGCCACAATGGTACTGGTGTTGAATCCTGTAGCACCAGCAGCAATATTACCAAAACTGATCTGGGAATTGCTGAGTGAAACATGAGGATTGGCGCAGGTGACGGTGCCGTTGATAGAATTGATCGCTGTAGCTTTGGTATTTGTAAGCCCCAGTGTGATCTCCACTACTTCTCCGGCATTGGCGATACCATCGTTGTTGCCAGAGGTGGTTCCGCCATTATTATCGGCGATCAGGAGCACACCTGGTACCAGTGAACCCGTCGAGCTTACAATTAGCTGCTGTTGCAGGGGTTTGAAATCATGCTTGGAGACGGTAATCACACAGGGATTGGTACCAATGGTTTGGGAGATTTGTACAGCTACACTGCCATTGGCATCAGTATAAGCTCTTCCGATGATGGATGAGCCCTGGCTGATTGTCACGGAAGCACCGCTGATAGGATTGTCACTGCCATCTCTTACGATAAGATCTACGATCTTCTGTCCCGGATAAATGGCTGATGGGGCTGTGAGTGTAAATGCCCCGGGTTGCCCGATAAATACTTCAAGCGTGGGGTCTCCCATTAGATTTGCCCAATGGGTGAATTTTACTACATTTGTAGGAGAAGAAACTCCAAACACAGAATTCATGTAGAGCTTGCCATGTAGTAGCGCTTCTCCCATAGTGCGCATCCCATAGGTGAAGATGCCATCGAATATCGCACCATGAATCACGTTGTTGAAAGTAGTATGCGTACTGGATGTACTCATTCCAATAGCAGTGATCGCACCTTTCGGAGAGGCTGTACTGCCAAAACGGGTGAAGAGTTCTGCATGTCCGGTGCCATTCCAGTAGTTGTTGGTAGCGCAGGTGATGATCACTGCATGAGGGAGCATGGAACCATTGTAAAATGAAGATTCTGTGGGTGGAGCCCAACCGCTCATGCCGATGTAGCCACGGTAACTGAAGATCCCGACTCCCTGATTGATAGCAGTATTCATTGCCGAAGGAGCTGGGGCGGAACCATAGATTTCGGTATAGGTATATTCCGGATGAACTTCGTGAGAAATCTCCTTGATGTACTTGTTGATATACATACAAGAGATACCTGAGGGATCCCAATCTCCCACCAGCAGCATCCGGTCCAGCCAGGCGGTATTGGCATTGATATCACGTTCATAAGTATAAATCTTGTTGAATAGCACCAAGAGTTGCGAGAGATTCTCAGCGGAAATCCGGCCCACAAAGATATCACCCAGGGTGTCCCCTGTATTCATGTGAGTATAGGGGTAATCGGTGCCACCGCTGTTGTTTATGAAAGCAGGAACAGTGTAGCTGCCGGTCGTATCCCCGATCAGGATTATATGATCCGGGCGGGTGGCTGGATTGTTGTAGCGGTTGCGGATATAGGTCTGAATGCTGGATGTCGAAGAACCTGCCTGGGCGGTTGTAGTATTGGCGACATCTACATCTGCACCCTTCTGGCGTTTCCAGAGCACATAGTTATCCAAAGCGGCCAGGAAGTTTGCATCGGTGCTATTGCCATGGATGATCAGGTATCTTGGAGGAGTATTCTCCAGCACTAAACTTCTGTAATCACCATAGTTCAGGATTAGTGAAGAATAGATCTTGTCAAAGCTGGCCGAAACCTGCTGCACGGGTGCGGGAAGCTCATTGATGCCAGGTTCACTGGTATAGTTTAACCTGAGCTGGATGTTTGTATATGCAGTTAGTTCATGAGTCGAGGCATTGTAACTGAAAGGATTGATCTGGATCTGCACGATGCGGAAGTCCCTCATGATCATGGGATCGCTGTATTCGATCTGCTGGGCAGGATAACTCCCGCCACTGCTGTAGTAATCCTGGTTTTTAACAAATGCCTTGGGGCTCTCCAGTTCATTGCCATGTTGCAAGGGATAGGCATTGTACTGAGGCAGGATGCTGTGCTGAGCACTTAATACTTCCACAGAAACACCACCCTGATGCGGGATGGCAATAGTGGTGGAAATGGTAGGCAGTTCCGGCATGCCGCTTTGCATCAGGGATGCAGCTTCAGAAAGGGATATTCGGTGGTAGATCTGTCCATCTGTGGTTTCTTGCAATACCTGGAATTCGGGAAGAGTAAAGCTGAATTCCAGCCCTTGAGAGCTTCTGTTACCCAATTGAAAAGCGCTGTTTGATACTCTGGGAAAGATCTCACTCGCTGCACCGTAAGCACAGGCAACAAGTAAAACAGCCATAAAAACACACACTGATCTTTTCATCAGTTCACCTCTAAATGGATATATAGTTTTCAAATAAATGTTGCAAGTTGCGTTCCCTTTTTGAAGATTTATTTTGATTGACGCAGAAAAACCTGTAGATAAGCTGCTCCTCATTATGGCAAGAATGGTTGGACACATGGAAAATACTCTTTCTATCAAGCTCGAACGTCTTTACTATACAGATCGGGAACTGCTCCGGGATGTAAACCTCACTGTGGGTGCAAAGGAGCGGATTCTGATCGTAGGCAGCACTGGCAGCGGCAAGACCTCCCTGCTCAGTACCCTGAACCTGATGAACCAAAGCTACGAAGGCAGTATCATATATCAGGGCAAGAATATCCGTCTGTATCCCCCGGAGCTATTACGCAGCAGGATCTGCATGGTGATGCAGGAGCCTTATCTGGGAGAAGGCACTGTGCAGACAGTGTTGGATGAACCACTGGTCTATGCATCAATGAAGACTCGTGAGCTAACTGATAGAATGACTAAGATCAAAGCCCTGCTAAAGTCCTTTCAACTTCCCGAAACTCATTTGACCAAATCCGTGAGCCAGCTTTCCGGGGGTGAAAAGCAGCGCATTGCCCTGATCCGGGCTCTGCAATTCAATCCTGACATCCTGCTCCTGGACGAAATCAGCTCTGCGCTGGATCAGAAGACCTCCGGCATCATCTCAGATTGCATCTTTATAAACTATCCCGGCAGCGTGATTGCCATCTCTCACGACCCTCTCTGGCAAGACCGTTGGCAACGCATCTGGCATTTGGAGAGGGGAGTAGTCACAGATACCACCAAGAGGGAGGCAGAGTAATGGATATCAGCTATTTAGGCCTTGCACTTTCAGCGTTGTTACTGCTCTACCCGCTGCTAATCTTCAGCCATTTGAAGCTCAAGCTCAGTGGCCAGCTATTCAATTCATTTGCCCGCATGATCGTGCAGCTGGCTGTAATTGGGATCGCTTTGCAGTTCATCTTTGCCCAGATGAAGCTCTGGCTCACTTTACTGTGGATGCTGATCATGATCATGAGTGCCGTGCTTACCCTGAAAGGGCGGCTCAAGTTTCAGCGCAAACTGCTCTTGCCAGTGCTGATCACTGCTCTGGGTAGCACATCGCTGATCATTATGCCCTGGCTGCTGATTTTGGTGATCAAGCCAGATCCCTTGTATTCACCCATGTATGCCATTCCCATCTATGGCATGGTATTGGGTAATAGCATGAATAGCTGTGCCCTGGCTCTGGAACGCTTTGAAAGCGGGCTTGCAGACAATTGGAAGGCATATTACACTCGTCTGAGCCTGGGAGCAAATCTCTGGGAAGCCACCCTTCCTGCCTTCAAAAAGGCCATGCAGACCTCACTGATGCCCCAACTGCTGACCATTGCCTCCATCGGAGTGGTGAGCCTGCCCGGCATGATGACAGGTCAGATCCTGGGTGGGGCGTCACCACTTGTGGCGATCAAATACCAGATGATGATCATGATCTCGATCTTCTGCGGAGTAAGCATCACGGACTACACAGCCATCCGCTTCTACCTGCATAAACGCTTCGATAAATACTACCTGCCCAAGGGAGAATGATATGAACCAGGAAATCACAGCCCTGCTGAAACCTACCCAATTAGCCCATCTGGCTACCGTGGACGGGGATCAGCCTCATCTGCGTCCCATGACGCTGATCTATATGAATGAACGCTTCTTTGTCGCTACCGGCTCCACCGATGCCAAGACCAAACAGCTTATCAATAACCCCAAGGCAGAATTCTGCCTGCTGTTTCACAAGGATCCCTACACCGGTTATCTGAGGGGCAAAGGCAGCATGGTAGCCATTACCGAGCCCAGCTTGAGAAAAGCCGTGGCAGATTATGCCATTTTCCTCTATGATTACTGGCAGGATGCCAATGATCCGGATTTTATCCTCTTTGAAATGCAAATCAGCAGCTTGCGCTATATGAAACCAGGCGCAATGCTGGAGGAAGACGTAACCCTGTAGATGTTGTACCTCCTGCTCAGCGTACTGTGTAGCGTTTTGATCGCCAATTTCCTGATGCTGATGGGACGCCGGGGGCAGACCAGTATGCTGCCGGTGTTTTTGGGCAATTACTTTGTTGCCAGCCTCAGCAGCTATCTCACTATGCCCAGGCTGGTGCCCACTACAGCCTTTGATCTTGGTTTTGGGATCATCACCGGAGCTTTGTTTCTGGGCAATTTCTGGGTCTATCAGAAATGTATTGCCTGCAATGGTCTCTCCCTTTCCGTAGGCGTTATGCGCATTGCCATGATCGTTCCGGTACTTGTGGCAGTGGTATGGTTTCAAGAGCAATTGGGAATCTTGAATGGATTGGGAATTGTCTTAGGTCTGGCGGCATTCACTCTCAAATCCGATCCCAAAGCTTTGCACAGTTTCCTCTGGATTGTGGGGCTCTTTGCCATATCAGGTCTGACGGATGCCAGCCTCAAGATCTTCAAAGAACTGGGCAGTGGCAACGAAGCTGGCTTTGTATATATCATCTTCACTTCGGCCTTTGTTTTTACCCTCTTACTGATCCTGGTCGGGAGAATCAGGTTCACATGGCAAGGCATATTATTGGGGTGCCTGTTGGGAGTTCCCAACCGTTATTCCACAGTATTTTTTCTCAAAGGCCTGGATAGCATTCCAGCAGCGCTGGCATATCCGATTGTGGCTGTGAGCATCGTGCTCCTCAGCATCGTGAGTGATCTGGCGATCTGGCATAAACAGGCCAGCAGACGTGATGTGCTCTTGTGGGCATTGCTGCTGGTCAGCCTGGTGCTCCTGAATCTGTAGATATTTTTCAGCAGAGCCTCACCTACTGCTTGGATAAACAACAAAATAAAGCTTGCCAGCAATTACAACTACGGATAGATTGTAGTTTATCTCAAAGCTGCTATATAACAATAAACGCTAATAAGGAGTGTCTTATGAATCTACGCAAACGTTTTGTTTTGGCCGGATGGGCTTTGATCCTGATCTTGGGGATCATGCCGATCACACTTGTTGCCGATCCACCTCCCATTTTATCTTTTGAAGTAAACGACATGGTGGCGGATTTGCGTATTGGGAATTGGGGTTTTGATATGGATAACGCGGGTCTACCCTTGCCATTCCCTGGAAACGTTGATAACAAATGGTGGACCCCAGGATCCCCTGTCGCTTGGGGCTACTATGCCGAATCTCTTTTACATCCGGACCTTAATACTACTGTCACCTGTAATAGCGTGACTGATGCTTTGGGGATTGCTCCGGAGAATTTACATCTGGTTACTATGACTCTGGGAGACTATCATCTTGCGGCATATCAGAAAATCAATACAGTAAATCCTGCCGTCACCTGGAGTACTATCGAAGCCTGGCAGATGCTGGGTCAGGCCGGAGATGAAAGAGTCTATATCACTGAGGCCGGAACAATCTATTTTGATGGTAATCCCGTATTGGTTCTGGACCAGGCAACTTTTGTAATCAGAACTCCATATCCCACTCAAGCCCAAATTCGCGCATATTTCCCTACCTGGCAGGGTAATATTGGCACCGGAGCCTTACAATCAGGCTGGGGTTATGGAACTATCGATCCCGTCGCTTCACATCCCGATTGGGCTGCATTGTTCGCAGATGCAAACTATCATGTCAAGTTTCAACTGACATTTAGTTCACTAAATCAACCTGTAGCTGCTTTCACATTGATGGATTATCAATTTGATATCTATCCTGGCGATTATGTTCAAGTGCCGGATTACATCCCAATCAATCCTGGTGAAGAGCACGACTTCGGTCCGGTACAAGTAATAGCCGAAGTGAATTCTGGTACCGCTGGTGGTACGGGTAAAGACATGAACCACCTGTTCCTGAACCGCATCAGAGATCCCCAAACCGGGTTGATCGCGGGCTTCCCATTTACTTCAGACAGCTATTGGAGATTTGGCAGCACCTACGATCTTTATTCTGTCAATCTCCGTTTCAGCCTTGAGTATGCTGATTTTGCCAAAGCTGCTACGGATTGGAGATTGTTCTTCCGCCGTGGAGCCTGGGATACCTGGACCGAATGGCCGGATCAGACCTTGGTGAGTGGTAAAGCCTTTACGATCATCGCTAACAATGTGAATCAGGCTGGTGAATTCGTGATCGCCTCACCTTTCGATGAATCTACCTTGCCAGTGGAGCTTACATCCTTCAATGCCATTGCAGCTTCTGCCAATGCTGCGGTGCTTACCTGGACTACTGCCTCTGAAACCAATCTGCTGGGCTATCATATTCTGGCTGGCACCGCCAATAATCTGGAAAGTGCCATGACCCTTACTTCCAGCCCGATTGAAGCGCAGAATAGCTCCCAGGGTGCCACATATTCTTACAATGCCAATATGGAACAAACCGGTACCTACTATTTCTGGCTGCAGACCCTCGAATTTGATGGCAGCAGCGAGTTCTTTGGCCCTGTGATAGTCACTCTGCAGGATTCTCCTGAAACCCCGGAATTCCCGGAACGCAACCTCCTGGGCAATGCTTACCCCAATCCTTTCAATAGTGCTACCAAGATCGATGTGGAAATCAAAGCTGGAGAGCTGGCCAACCTTGCTATCTACAACCTGGCTGGACAATTGGTAAAAAGCATTCCTCTCAATCCTGGGGTGCAGACTGTATCCTGGAATGGCTTGGACAGTCGTGGTCAAAACTGCGCAAATGGTATCTATTTCTACAAACTCAGCAGTTCCTCTTCCCAGCAGGTGAAGAAACTGATCCTGATGAAATAACCAGATATTCGTCAATATACGATGCAGGCGTCAGCAATGACGCCTGTATTGTTTGATGTTCAACCGAGCAGGTGATTCTGTACTTGCCTCTGTAAGTGAGCTTTACTTCGTGTTCACCTCGAGATCACCTCGAGTACTCGAGATGATCTCGAGATCATCCTGAAGTAAACATGACATTATCAATGCATTAAGAAAGGGGCAAGCAGTTATTGACTTATCCGGCTTTGTTTCCTTTAAACCTGTTGTAGGCAATTCCCCCGATCACTGCCAGCAGCGTAAGCCCCAAGCCCAGCAGGCTGAGGATCAGGCTGCGGGAATAGCTCTCAGGAGCAAAGCGCAGTTCTACCTGGTGACTTCCCTGTGGCACTTTCAGACCTCGCAGGATGTAGTTCACTGGGTATAATGGAGTTTCCACTCCATCCACAAAGGCTTTCCACCCGGCAGGATAATACACTTCGGATAGTACCAGCAGCGCATCGCCACTGCTGTAAACGTCGTAGGCCAGATGGTGCATTTCGCTCAAAGTATGTTTCACACTGCTGCTATCAGGGGCTGTGAGACCGGGCACTTCGGTTTCCAGATATGCCAGTTCCCGGGGGTTGAAATCCGTCTTGCGCAGCATATTCAGGATGTCTTCGGCTTGGGGCACGACCTGGGTGGATTTGGCAAACCACGCCCTGGGCAGGGCATAGCGGTTTTGATAAATCGTTAGTTGATTGTCCTGATACACGGGACGGATGTTTTGCAGCATAGAGCCATAGGGTAGGGAATCCGGGATAATGATGTATTTGGCGGCCAGCATATCCAATACCGGAGTGGGATATTCCTTTCCCTCTTCCTGGAACACGCCTTTCAGATAGCGGATGAATTCCCCATCCTGAGAGCCATCGCCATTGATTACTTTGAGGATGTCGTCATAGCGTTTGAGCTTGGCGGCAGAATAGCCATCCACGCTCTGGTGGTAATAAGCCCATTCCCCGGCACTGCGGATCTGATTTGTGTTGAAGGGATAGATGCGGAAGTTGTCGGTATCGTTCAGCAGGAATTGGTCGTAAGCTCGCATCTGGAAATGGGATTCACGGGCTTGAGCTGGATACAGGTCCTTCAGGTGTTTGCCTGTGTACACCCAGAGATCGAAGAAACTGATGATGGTGATGAGGAAGACAAATACCGCTGCTTTGAGCTTCTTTGCCGAGGTCAGATAAGCCAGTCCCATGCTGACCGTTAAAAACAGCAGCGCCAGCACTCCGCTTTTGACTAGGATGTCCAAACGCTCTGCCTTGAGATCGGCGAGACGGCTCATGACACCAGCTTCCTGATAGCGCGCCATTTCGGTGGCCGTGGTGAACTCCAGCGAAGAAAACACACCCTTAGCACCAATGATCCAGAGGATGAAGATCCCGCCACAAATCCAGAAGATGCGCAGATAGCGTTTTTGCCACATAGTATTGCCGATATTATCCACGATTCCGCTCAGTCCCAAAGCTGCCAGGATCACGGCATTGAACTGCACCATGGTCAGGATCATCGAAGGAACGCGGAATTTGTTGAACATTGGCAGGTATTTCAGGAACAGGTCGGAAAGCGCTGGGGTCGAGCTGCCAAAGCTCATCAGAGTAAAGATAGCGCTGGATATCCACAGCAGGATTGCCAGCTTCCGATGCTTGCTCCACAGAGCCAATACTCCCAAAGCCAGCACTACGATGCCAAAGTAGTTGTAGATCTGGGTAAAGGGCATATAGCCCCAATAGGTTTGATTGATCCCGCCCCAGAAATCAGGAATGACAAAGCCAATGATCTCTTTGGGATGAAAGCTCCAGCCCTGGGCATAGGCTTTATCCAGGCCTTCGGCTCCGCCGCGCATCGTGTAGTGGCTGTATTCCATCGTGCTTAAGTAAGGGTTCATCACCGCCAGAGCTGTGAGCCCGAAAGCAATCAGGATCAGGGCTGTCCATTTGCCAAAGTCCTTTAGTTCCTTTGCTTTCCAGCTTTGGATCAAATCGAATACCCAGTACATGCCAATGAAAAGATAAAGGTAATAGGTGATCTGGGGATGGTTTTCCCGTAGCTGCGTAATCAGGAAGGTGGCAAAAAGCCCTAATGAGAGCAAGCCTGGTTTTTGCCGCAGATACATCAGCGACCATACCACCCAGGGAATATACATAATGGCGCGGAACTTGGTATTGTGTCCAATCTCCAGCAGCCCCACCCAATGGCAGGAAAAGATGAAGGCAATGGCTCCAAAGAAGGCAATCCAATTGCCCAGGCGCAATTGCCGCAGCAGGATAAAGATACCCAAACCCCCGATGAATAGCAGGAAAATCCGCCAGTTGATCACTTTGTCAGTGAGCTTGGTCAAGCTCTCCAGGAAAGGATAGCGATTGGGAAAGGAGATCATGTAGGCAGGCATGCCGGAAAACATATTCTGAGTCCACAGGGCATTGTCAGCATTTGCTTTGTTGTAGTCGATAATGCTCTTGGCTGCGCCCTGCCATTGTGTGATATCACTGGCCTGGGGTGCATTCCCCTGATATGCCACCGGGAAATAGATGATACTCACGATGAAAAACAGCAATGCGATCAGCACCCAATGCAGGTACTTGCTTTCAAACATGTTTACTGCTGCTGCCTGTCCAGCTGTTTTGCTGCTGGTAGCACTGGATTGCGCTGTAGGTTTCTTGATCTGGGGTTTATGTTTCATGGTCTCCTCATTAAACTAATCTGGAATGATCGTTGCTGTAACTCTCTGCTTCATAAACAGGATTCGACACGTCCTCGTGTCGACGAGGCAGTAGGCCGAGCCTTTTCGAGCCCCTTCGGGTCTCCGCAAACGGGACGTTTGTGATCCATTTTTTGTCTGTCGTGAAGATTTCCTTCATGGATGTTTCTCTGCTTTCTCTGTGTTAAAAAGATAGACATCCTTGCTATTCCTCAGGCTTGGCCTCCGGCAGCATGATTACAGTGAGCCGGTTGGTATTGAAATTCATATAGTCCTTGATCGCTTTGGTGATTTTGGCTTTATTGAGCCTGGCATAACGCGCTGGATGCCCCATGAAAGTATCCAGGGGACGCCCGTTCAGGAAGTTTGTCTCCATTGATGTCATCCAATAGCGGTTTGAATTGATGTTTTCTTCGTGGCGCTTGATCATGGTGTTTCTGGCGCTGGTAATATAACGCTCGTCAATGAGTCCCGCTTTGAGGCTGTCGAGAGTGGCAAAAATGGCCTGATTGAGTTCATCCACTCTATCCGGCGAGCACGCCATGAGGATCTGGGTCACGCAAGTGGGCTTGGGGAAACGCTGGATGGTATTCCATGCTTGAATCACATACACGCCGCTAAGCTGTTCGCGGATGTTTTCCCGCAACTTTTCATTTACTACGATCTGGGCGGCATTAAGCGCCACGGCATTTTCAGGAGTAATCTTGTACTTGCTGCTGGTGGCATGGCTCACGAAGCTGCGGTCGCTACTACCCCTTAGGAAGCGTACTTCTTTCTTGCCCTGAATAGTCCTGAGCCTGGCATCAAAGCTCTTTTCCTTGCGTCCCGCAGCGGGAAGATTGGCAAGATAGGTGCAGGCCAGTTGCTTCAGTTCTGCTTCACTAAAATTACCCACAAAGAAGAAGGTGAAATCGCTAAAATCAGCATAGCGTTCACCGAAGATCTTCTGCAATTGGCCAATCTGCATGGCATCCAGATGCTCCGCCCTCATATTGCGTTTGAGGGGATGGTTGTTGTAGAGCAGAACGTCCAGAGTATCAGTAAACACAGATTGCGGATCTTTACTGGCGTTTTCAATCCAGGGGCGCAATCTGGTTGCGATCGAGGTAAAAGTTTCATTGTTAAAGCGGGGCTTGGTGGCTTTCTGATAGAGGAGTTGAAACATGGTTTCCAGGTCTTTGGGAGCTGCATTGCCACTGATGCCTTCCTGGTAATCATCCACGTTGAAGCTTACCCTTGCGAATTTCCCTGCCAGAGCCTTGGACAAAGCGTTACTGTCAAAGGGGCCAAAGCCACTTTCATCTGAATAAAACCCCAGGATCGAGGCTGCCATCATCTCTTCAGGTGTGTATGAACTGCGTCCGCCGGGACTGGTGGCAGAAAAGAGGATTTCATCTGCCTTGAAAGTAGTTGGCTTGGCATAGACTGTAACGCCATTGGAAAGCACCCACTTACGGATGCCGCTTTGCTTATCAAGTGTTTCTTTGACGACTCTGCCGGGTACAGGGATGGTCTCGATCAGCGGTTCGCTGATTTCACTATCCTCATAAGCCTCATGCTGCTCTGCCCTTACTTCAGTTACCACCGCCAGAAGCTCAGCTTCGGTGGGATGTTGCATTCCGGGACGATCGATAGAAGCATAGCAGACTGTGAGATTATCTTCGGTAATCAATTCATCGATCACGGCATTTACCAGACTGATATCCAGCATTTGCAGCAAAGCTTGGGTTAGCTGCAACGTTTGCTCGGGTCCCACATAGATTTCCCCATGCGTGAGTGTATCAAAAAGCTCCCAGACAAGATCATCCGAATCACGGGTATTCATCTCTAGTACCTGTTTTTCCAATTGGCTGATAAGCTTGGTCTTGGCGCGCTCAAACTCACTGGGAACAAAGCCATGACTGCGCACCCGTTCCGCTTCAGACACCAGTACCCGCAAAGCTTGCAGGATCTTGCCCTCACCGGTGATAGCAAAGAGATTGGTATTTGCCAGGCCCTTCAGCATATTGTCACTATGGCTCACGGCCATGGTATAGGGGGGATTATCCCCTCGTGAGATTTCTTGAAAACGGTCGTTCAGCATCATAAAACAAAGGGTTTCGGCTAATTCACGATGGTAATCCGCCAGAGTAGTAAAACTGGTATAGTCCCGTTTCCAGGAAAGCTGAATCATGCCATAGGGAAACTCTGGATCAGTGGCAACCACAGCCCGGGGATCAGGATGGTCTGGAACCGGAAAGTCTTGCACGGGACGGGGATTCTCAGGAGCAGGGATCACTCCGAAATAGGTCTCGATGAGTCCCAAAATCTCTTCCGGAACAAAATCACCAATCACAACCACGCTTTGGAGATCGGGCCGATACCAATCCTGGTAAAAGCGCTTCAATGTCTCGTGCTTGAAAGTGCTCAGCACTTCATAGGTTCCGATCGGGCTGCGCTGGGCATAGCGGCTGCCGGCAAAGCGGACTTTGTTCAGGATATCGTTCACCCGGCTATTGGCGTTTTGCCCCATGCGCCATTCTTCGATGATCACACCACGTTCGCGTTCAATCTCTTCAGGCTCGAAACTCACCCGGTAGGCCATATCGGAAAGGATGTGAAAGCCTTTATTGAGCTGTTCTTTATTATCCGTGGGGATCTTGAGCTGATACATGGTAAAATCGTAGCTGGTCATGGCATTGAGGCCATTGTAATACCCCATGCCGATGGAGGAGAGATATTCCACAACTTCGCTTTTCCGGTAGTTTTGGGTGCCATTGAAGGCCATGTGTTCCGTGAAATGCGCCATGCCCAATTGATCATCATCTTCATTGGCGCTGCCAGCATCTACATAGAGTCTCAGTTCAGCGATCTTCTCCGGTTTGGCATTGCGTATGATGTAATAAGTAAGCCCATTAGCCAGCTTCCCCGTGATCAGATTGGGATCCTGGGGCAGGGGAATCTGCTCCAGTTGGGCAGAGAGATTGGAAATTGCAATCAAGGCAATAAGCAGCAGGATGACAAGCCTTGAGACTTTCATGAGGTTCCTCCAGAGAGTTTCTTTGATCTATTTGGTATCCACCAGGGTGATGTGAAATTGCTGATCATTCCCCAAAATAGTGCCCGGGCCACCATAGACCAGGAGCTCCCCATTTTGCATCATGATATTCACTTTGTAGTAGTAATTGCCGTAGGGTACCCGCATAAACTTGAATGTGCCGGTAGTGATGTTTTCCAGGATGCCCAGACGGAACTGATTCAGAGCGGTATGTTGCCAGACCTCTACATAGGCTACAGGCAGGGAACGCTGGTTTGTGACCTTGATCGAAGCCATGTTGGGATTCAGGTAGGCTGAGGTAGTCTTGCCAGCTTTCACGGAAACCAGAGTGGAATCTACAAATTGCTCTTCGTAATCGTCAAAGAGGGAAAAAGTCTCGCCGATTACCTTCACCTTCACCAGCCGCTCCACCTCTCCGGTGAAGAAACTCTGGGTCTCGGTTTCGACCTCGAAGCTCTGGCTTTCACCTGCGGCAATCGTCACTTCATCAGCACCATCCACAGAAGCATAAGCTGGAAAGGAGGTCTGGTTTTTGAGAACAATCTTCCCCCCGGATTCACATGCCGACAAGCCTAAGAGTAAAAGCCCCAACAGGGCAAAATAAACCAGATTCTTCATGGTGCGTACCTCACTTTGGTTTTGCACCTCCGTATCCCCAAAACTGGCTCTGATGTCAAGAAAAATCGCAAGACCAGATAAGTAAAACGGTGCCAGAGCGATGTCCGGTACCGATTCGAAAGGTATGTCTTCTTATTTCAGGATCATGGTTTTGATGGTCTTGCTGCCGCTCTCTGTGCTGAGGCGCAGCAGATAAATCCCGGAAGGCAGATCACGCTCGGCCATACCGGCAGGACTGATCTCAATGTTCTGTGGGGCAGTACCAATCCAACCGGAATAGACCAGACCGGCAAATCTGCCTTTGATATCAAACAGTTCCAGCTTCACCGAAGCAGGACTATTCAGCTTTACAGAGACTGTGCCGCTACTGCGGAGGGGATTGGGACAGATGCTAAGCGTGATCCCCGCCACGGGAGGGGTGAGGTAGTCCTGAATCGCAGTGGGAAAGACCTCCACTATTACCGTTGCCGGCAGCGAAGTGCCCATGGAGTATATGGTTTCCACTTCGTAAGTATAAGTACCTGGCATGAGTTCTACATCGGAAAAGTCGGGAGTAGTGGCTTGAGCTATGTACTCCCCATCCCGGTAGATCTTGTAGCCGAAGATATCATAACCCAGATCTGGCTCCGTCCAGTTCAGATAAACAGTGCCGTCCACACAATAAGCTTCCAGTTCCTGAGGAGGCAGCGCCAGCCAGGAAAGATCCAGAGTCCAGCCCTGATCGATCAGGATGCCCAGCACGATCGGAGAGATATGCCGCAGCACAGAGCCATTATAGGCTGTGGGTATGCCAGGCTCGTTTTCGGTGCCCAGATATGTATCGGCAAAAAGGCGGGCAGTGCGGGCCAGATTGAAAGCGGAGGCATACAGCACGGGTTGGGTTCCACCTGCAAATTCAACCCCGTAAGGGCCATTGTAGCGCAGGTTTCCACCCGTGAGCTGGGTATTCAGCGCAGGAGAGACATTGGTGAATTGGGTGGTATCAGTGAGATATTGGCCCGAGGTGTTGCAGACAAAAGTGTCGTATAATACCGGAGCACCCTGCATGGACTCCCAGGGGAAGGAAGTGGTGAGCCCCAGAACGCTGGGATCCAGATGGCCATAGGTGCCCATCCCGGATTGCACATAGAAGGATGGCATATAGCCCAGGCCATAGGCTATCGCTTTTCTCATCTCGGTAACAAAATCCAAACTGGAAGCAGGGCACAGCCCATCCAGCCCATAATACCAGGGCTGGTTGGGATTCACGATGAGATCGATATCCGCCTCTCCGGGATTCAGCTCTACCCCCGTGATGGCATTGGCAAGACTATTGCAGTACCAGATATTCGGGTGCGGGGTACCGGCAAAATTGCGGATCAGATTGGGGACAAAGACCACGACAAAGCCGGGGACATTTTGCAAAGTGACATTGATCTTGATGGGAACTTCCGAGCATAATACATTTTCCCACAAGGAAATGGCAGATTCAAACGCAGCTTGCTGATCTGCGGTAAACCCAGTGTAGGTCACCTGGATATCCGCCAAAGCAAAGGCGTTTACGACAAAAAGCACGAAACAAAGCGCAAGAATGTGTTTCACGTTACCTCCATATTATTGGGATTTTTTACTCTGACACTCCATATCAGCAGGGGACATTATGTCAAGCCATATCATGGCTAGTTTGAGGGTACCCGTGTCATTTTTTCCACAAAACCTGTTTGTGGCAGTTCTGCACTTGCCTGATAATGTGGTGTTTAAGTCAGGATCACCTCGAGATCGCCTCGAGTACTCGAGAGTATCTCGAAGGGAACACGAGGTAAAAGCAAGCCAGAGAAGAGAGAACGATAGGTACGCTGATTCTTCAGATAGCGCAGATTCTAATGGAACGCAGATGACAGGATGAGATGGATTTACAGGATCATGTTTTGGATTAGGAGAGGGATATAGTAGCGTTGGGCTTTAGCCCAGCGATTGTTGAACACTTCAAACATCACCCACCCCTACGCCATCATTCCGTAACAATCAGGATCGGGAAACTTCTGCTTCCCAAGGCAGCAGAGCTGCCATGAAGTCTCAGTTTACAGGCTTGTAAACAATGTTTACTAAGTGCTCCAGATGGCTGTAATGAGTGATTCCGGGGTGGCTGGAAAGTGGAGCATGGCATCAGGATTGGCAGCCTGAACTGCCCTTTGCAGGGCAAAGAAAACGCTGAGTCCATAGATCAGGGGTGGTTCTCCCACTGCTTTGGAGCCGAACACACTGGCTTCTCGCGAATTGCTTTCCACCATCTCCACATGCAGGATTTCCGGGATATCCCGGATGCCGGGGATCTTGTAGGTGCTGGGGTTTGCAGAAAGGTAGCGACCCGACTCATCCCACACCAGATCCTCCATGGTGCACCAGCCCATACCCTGGACAAAGGCACCCACGATCTGACCTTTATCAATCAGGGGTTGCAGGCTTTGTCCGTTTTCATGTACGATATGGGTGCTGATGATGCGATGTTCTCCAGAGAGGGTATCCAGTTCCACGCGGGAAATGGCTGCACCATAAACGTAGTAGTAGAAAGGATGTCCGGTGCCCAGTTCACGATCGAACCAAAGGTCTGGAGTCTTGTAATAACCCACGGCCCCGAGGGCTACACGTTCATTGTATGCAGTCTTCACCAGTTCGGAGAAGCTGATCTTGTGTTCAGGATGATTTTCCGCCCAGACTGCTCCCTGGTCAAAGATCAATTCTGCGGCAGTAATGTTGTGTCTGTCCTGCAGCATTTGCCTGGCGATGGGGCTGAGGTTGGCACGGAGCTTTTCGGCAGCGATGCGGGCCGCATTGCCATTGATATCGCTTCCGGTGGATGCCGCAGTGGGAGAGGCATTGCCTGTCCTCTGCGAGTGTGAGCTTTCCACTCTGATCCTGTCCAGCGGCACTCCCAGGACACGTGAAACCACGATTGCCACCTTGGTGGTGAGTTCCTGCCCCATCTCAATCCCGCCTGTGGAGACAGAAATGCTACCATCGATATAGATCCAGATCAAGGCAGAGCCCTGATTCAGCAGTGCCGTGGTAAAGGAGATGCCAAATTTCACCGGGACAATCCCCAGGCCTTGCTTGGTGTGGCTGTGGTGGTTGTTGAAATCCTCGATGTCTCTTTTCATCTGGTCATAATCAGAGTTCATTGCCAGCCGGTCCAGCAGGTCAGCCATGTTTGATTCTTTGATCTCCTGTCCATAGGGAGCTTTGTCGCCAGGTTTGTATGCGTTGATTTTCCTGATTTCCAGAGGGTCCAGGTTCAGATGGCTGGCGATTCGATCCATAGCGGATTCGATCATGAAGATGCCCTGTGGTCCACCAAAGCCGCGGAATGCAGTATTGGGTGGCAGGTTTGTACGGCAAGCCCTGCCGATGATGCGTACATGGGGGATGTAATAAGTGTTGTCGGCGTGAAACATAGCCCGCTCAAGGATAGCCACAGAGAGATCAGCATAAGCCCCGCCATTGGAAAGTAGTTGAATGTCCCAGGCCTGGATTTTGCCTTTTTCGTCATACCCCACTTGCCAGAGGCTGGAAAAGGCATGCCGTTTGCCCGTGGCTCGCATATCCTCATCCCGGGTCAGGACGATCTGCACGGGTCTTTGGGTTATATAGGCTCCCAAGGCTGCCATACAAGCCCAGATGGTGGCGGCTCTTTCCTTGCCCCCAAAGGCTCCACCGAGGCGTGGCACTTCCACCACGATCCGATGAGCAGGGATACCCAGCACGTGAGCTGCCACTTCCTGCACTTCCATGGTGCTTTGCGTGGCGCAGAGCAGATGGATTTGCTCTGTTTCCAGCGGGATGGCACGAACGCGTTGGGTTTCCATGTAAAAATGTTCCTGACCGGAGATAGTATTGCGTCCCAGCATGATGTATTTTGAGTCTTTGAAGCCATCGCTGGGATCTCCGCGTTCGATCTGCCGTTCGGGTACGTACCATTCGGAGGCTTCGTCAGCCTCCAGGATCTCCAGCAGGGGTTCAAGCTCTTCGTATTCGAGGTCGATGAGCTTAACTGCTGCTTCGGCGATGCTTTCATCCTCAGCCAGCACCATAGCCAGAGGCTGGTGGCGATACATGATAATATCTTCAGGAAAGAGGGGTTCATCCTTGATCACGTGGCCGATCATGTTTTCCCCGGGGATGTCCCCTGCCGTTATCACGCTGTGAACTCCCGGGAAGGCTTTGGCTTTGTCCAGACTCAGGCTGATAAGGCGGGCATGGGCAATGGGCGAAAACAGGAATTTGGCATAAAGCATGCCTTGTAAAGGAGCTTCATCGGCTACGAAGCGGGATCTGCCGCTGACATGGAGTTTACCACTGACGTGCCAGGGAAGTTTAGCCATGCTGCGCCTCCTTCAGCATTTGAGCATATTGGGCAAGGTGGTTTTTTATCATCTGGGTGCGGTATTCACTGCTGCCCCGTACATCTGAAAGGGGTTCAAATTCTGCGGCAATAACCTCGGCGATATCTTCAAGATTGAGACGGTCGATAAAAGCTCCAGCCACGAGCTTGCTGAAATTCACGCTAAGCACAGGCGTGGCAGCTACTCCACCAAATGCCAGTAACCCTTTCTGGATGATGCCTTCCTGCGCGTCCAGACGAAGTGCGGAAGCGATCGTAGAGATATCCACAGATTTGCGTTTGGAGCTCTTCAGGCTCCGGATAAATGAATCCCGGTGGGGGATGGGAATGATGATTTCGCGGATCAGTTCGCCTGGTTGCAGGGCTGTCTTGCGGTAGCCCAGAAAAAATTCTTTCAAGGGGATAGTTCTCTCCCCTTGCTTTGATGAAAGCACTACCAGGGCTTCATAAACCAGGAGCACAGGGATGCTATCGCCGATGGGAGAGGCATTGGCTACGTTACCAGCCAGAGTACCGAAGTTTCTGATCTGTTGCGATGCTATCAAACGGATCATGCCAATTAGAACGGGCAGATCAGTCCTGGCGATTCCGGATGCCAAAACTTGGGAATAGGTGATTCCAGCCCCGATGTGTACTCCATCGCGTCCCATCCGGATAAACTGCAGTTCCTTGATACGGCTGATATCGATGAGCATTTCAAAATGCTGCCGGGAGATATTTACCTGCACCATGATGTCCGTGCCTCCGGCGATCAGACGTGCCTGGGGGTACTGTATCAGCAGCTCATGGAGCTCTGCCAGGGTCTCAGGCAGCAAGTAGCTGTCGATCTGATAATGCGATTGGGAGGTGTGTTCTGCCGTTTCGGGGAGGTCTTTGAAGCTAAAGAGTAGGGGCTCTACATCACGGCACCAGCGTGGAACAATATCCTCCGGAGTGCAGGAAAGAGAGAGTTGTCGGGCAGCCTCCAGAATGGACTGATATCCTGTGCAGCGGCAGAGATTGCCTTCCAAAGCAGCCATGATGGCTTCTTCGTCTGGATGCGAGAGGGTGGCAAACATGGCGTACATGCTCATCACAAAGCCAGGGGTACAATAGCCGCATTGGGTGCCGTGATGCTCCAGAAGGGCACTTTGAATGGGGTGCAGGTTCTCAGGAGTACCCAGGCCTTCCACTGTGATCAGATGTTTGCCATGCAGCTTGGCGGCAGGATACAGGCAGGAATTTACCGCTTCATAGACGATCTGCCCTTCCAGCGGATAAGCTATCACCACTGTGCAGGCACCACAATCGCCTTCATTGCAGCTGCATTTGGTGCCATACATATGGAGTTCTTTATTAATAAAATCCAGGCTACTCAGGCCTGGAGCAATGTCGTAAACTACATTCTTACCGTTCAGGTAGAAATTTATGCGATTAAAACGGTAACTACCGGATTTGTCCATAAACACCTCTGAAACTAATCAGAGGGAGTTATGGAATTTTGTAAAGAGTTTTTTATAATTCCAGAATCCAAGCATCCTGAACACAAGATCATCCAAACTTTTAGCTCTCTTTCAAACTTAGTGGAGGGAGGGTTTCATCAGATCATGAGTCTGAGATCCACTCCTGTACATCCCATACGGTGTAGGGGTTGTGCGGGAGTGAAGCAGGGCTAGAGTAGATGACATTAACAATCGCTCAATCCTACCGAGTCCCATAGGGACGCCAGTTTTGATAGCATATTGTACCACAATGCGATATGAGTCCATTCGGGACGACAGTTAAGATGTGAAATGGTCACCATCATTCTATCAAAACTAGCGTTCCTACGGAACTCAGAGGATACGGTTGAACATGAGTGCTATCTGAACTGTCGTTCCGATGGAACTCAATGCGTTATGAGCTTATATGATTGTTTATTAGAACTGCACACTTGAATGACAATGACCCACTCTATATGAAAGAGAGGAACTGATATGAAGAAGGTTGTTATTGCGGCGAGTATGCTTATTGTATTAACAAGCTTACTGGTTGGGAAAAGCATTACTATCCATTCTCAGGTAGAAGGTATACAAGTATATCTAAATGAGATATATCTGGGTGAAACGATTAAGATGTAGTGTCTCAAAGGTTGGTGTAAATTGGTTTCACCCTTATGAAGAAAAAGGTTGAGCCGGATCCCGCACTTTGTTTTGATGGTTTTGACAAAACTAACAGACAAGGAGTAGATCATGACTCAACCGAAGAGAAAGAAAGATGAAAGAGCGGAATTGGTCAAGCTAATTCAGTCAGTAATACCGGGAGACTTTGTTAAAGTGTTGGAAAACAGCATACAAAGGATAGTGGAAGAAGAGGTAAGTATGGTACTTGGAGCTGACCCATATCAGCGTTCAGAATCCAGGACTAACTATCGTAATGGTTATAGAGAGCGCAAAGAAGCTCTTGGGACAGGTGTAGGCCCTGTGAACATAAGCATACCCAAGCTGAGAAAAGGCGGGTTCTATCCCTCGATTTTGGAACAATACCAGCGGGTGGATAGGGCTTTGATCAGTATCATCAGTGAGGCATATATTTCCGGTGTTTCCACCCGCAAGATGAATCAGTTATTCAATGATCTTGATATTTCCGGTATTGACCGCAGTTTTGTAAGTCGCTGCTCAGCTCAGATTGATGCGGAAGTAGAGGTTTGGAAAAATAGAGCACTGGACACGCGCTATGCCTATATCTGGTTGGATGCTATTTATACGAAGATTAGGACTGAACGGGGAGTAGTATCAACGGCTGTGTTGATCGCTATCGGACTCAGAGAGGATGGACATCGTGACGTGCTTGGTCTTCATTTGGGTAATAAGGAGAGCTACTATAACTGGAAGGGCTTTCTTCAGCATTTAAAAGCCCGTGGTTTGGAACGCAGTGAACTCTGGATCAGCGATGAGCATGATGGTCTAATCAAAGCAATAGAGGAATGTTTCCCTGGTCAGCAAAGACAACGCTGCATCATCCACTGGATGCGTAATGCTCAGGACAAAGTATCCAAGACAGATTTAATCTGGTTATTACCGCTCTTGAAGGATTTGGTGGGTTCCAGAACCGTAGATTCCTTTGAATTGGCATGGAAAGCGCTTATCAATACAGCTCAAGCCAAAGGAAAGGATAAACTTCTTGACTGGCTGGATAGCACATTCCATGAAATATCAGTATATCTGGAGTTTCCACCCTCACATTGGAGCAAGATAAAAAGCACCAATCCTTTGGAGCGTCTCAATGAGGAGCTTAGACGCCGTGAGAAATGCATCCGAATATTCCCCAATGAGGATAGCTGTGTGCGGCTGTTCGGGGCTATCTTGCAAGGATACTCAGAGGACTGGACAAGCGGAAAGTTATATCTGTCTGAACCTCTGGATAGGATCAGAGATCACCGGAAGAAACCCATGGCATTGGAGTCGACGCGCGACGGGCTGAAGCCCTGCTCCGTCGGCTACGCCTCCTCTGCAGGGCTTCAGCCCGTCGCAATGAGGTCACTTTGAAAATAGTTCTTGACGTGGAAACAAAGATGAAAGATAATGCAGCCGGCTGTGTGACCTTATATAGAGTGTATAAACGGGGATAATAAGAATGTCCTCAAATAACCTGAGAAACAATGAGTTGGAATTTACACCAACATTTGGGACTCAACTGGAATTAATGATCCAGAGACCTGCTAATACTGGCTCACGTCCGAAAATCACTAATCTCCCTCATAAACTGATTCATCATTTGCTCTGAAAATACGTAGTCTCTATCATTAGGATCACTAGTTCGATTGATATCCGCCATCAGATTCAGGAAGCTTCCTTCCGCACGCTCGGCGGCAAGTGTCCCCAGCCTGTAGCCAAGGTGTTTCTGATAGCCTTTGGTGCCGTTGATGCCAGGGTTGATGATGAGGAACTTGATCTTTGCCGAGGCGATCCGGTCGCAGACACTCAGAATATCCTGGCAGGCAGGTTCTTCCAACTGATCCTCATACTCTCCGGTAATGGGCTCTGGAAAGCAATCCGAAAGAAGCACAATGGCGTTGGACATGCCCGTCACCTGGAATCTGCTGTGCTCCAGAGTCTGCAACGCCAGTTTGATGCCGTCCGCCAGGGGAGTTTTCCCCTTGGGCGCCAGGGTGTTTATCGTGCCGATCACATGGCGGATGTTGCAAGTGGGATAGTGCATGATCTGCGCGCGGTCTTCCTGGAAAACGATCAGGCCGAGTTTATCCTTCGCGGCGCTGGCTTGGGCGGTCAGCATCGTGATGATCTTTTCGATGTATTTCAGAATCCATCTAACAGAATTGCTGGCATCCAGCACCAGCATGATGTTGAAGCTTTGTTTGGACTGATGGACGGGGTAGCGGAAATGGCGGTCGGAGATTTGAATTCCAAAAGGCTTGCGGGAGAACGCCCCATCACAGATTGCAGCCCTGACGGTCTGATAGATGGCCAGTCGCTCGTTATAGTGGCGATTTGCCGACCAGGATACAACTGGCCCGTTGGCGTGAGCCATTCCTGCGCCATGCATGAAGTTGGTGATCTTCTTGCGCTTGAAGCCTATTTTGCCGATCTCCTGGGTAGCTAGTTGCACATCGAAGGTGGTGACTGATTGTTTGTCTTCTTTTGCCACTCCCTTGATTTGGGTTTTGGCTTCTGGTTCTCCCACAACTTTACTTTTCACGAATCTATAGGCGATTGCGATGGCTTCCCTGAGGCTCAGGGGGTCGGCAAACAAGCGATTGAAGGGGGATGGTGCTTTAGCGGTAATATCCGCCTCAAACTCTATGAACCGATAATCCGGATTGGAATAGATGGCGTAAATCCCCTGCAAGGTCTCGAGGGTTGCCGGCTGTTTCTCGAAGAATTCCCAGATATCGTCCCAAAACTTGAGCCTCTCCAGCTCTTCGGCTGTCAATTCCTGATGCTGAACCTGCTTGAGTATGAGTTTGACCAGACTGTGCCGATGAGGGCAGTCATCGTCAGCCCCACCGCCGAGAAATAAACTCAATTCGGCGAGGCTTTCACGGATTTTTTTGATGGGGTCAGGTATCCTCCTTTCAGAATGCTCAAATTCTGCGAATCGTATTCCATGGAGAAAGCCTGATCCGGTTCAGGGTCTGTTTTGACGCCCTCAAACCAACTGTCAATATCGGAGGCATTCACCGCCTTTTTCAGCCCGCCATCACGCGTCCGGTGCAGCAAGGCGAGCTTCATCGCTATTTTTACATGTTTGACCTCGACAAATGGTTCCAGTTCCAGGGCAGCGTAAGCTAGGGCTGTTTTAACAATAACGATCTCAGGACGGTGCCCATCGACCATGTAATGAACGCAGAAATCGACCACTTTCTTCACCAAGCTTTCCGGGATGGTGGTTTCCGGGAGCTTTTCCCGTGCGGTCAGGATGGATTGCTTCATCATCACGCTTACGTCCCTAAAGCTTTCTACAAACTGGGCAGGGTCGTTTTCAAAGGCAAAGTTGCGGCGAATGATTTCCTGCCTGTCATCGACATCGCGGATAGTGCTGATGGTCACAGAAAGGGGGAAACGGTCAAGAATCTGGGGCCTGAGCTCCCCTTCCTCGCTGTTCATGGTGCCGATGAGAAGTGATCTGGCGTCGTGTTGAACGGCGAATCCCTCCCGTTCGACTGTGTTGACGCCTAACGCCACCACATCGAGCAAGCTGTCGGTGATGTGATCAGGGATGAGGTTCACCTCATCGATGTAGAGTATCTGCCTGTGGGCTTTTGCCAGGAGGCCGGGAGTAAAGATCTTGTCGCCAGTCTTGAGCAGCCTTTCCACATCGATTCTGCCGGACAGGTTCTCTTCAGAGATGTTCATGGGCAGGTTGACGACTTCCACCTCTTTTTCGATAATGGTGTGGGTTTGGCGTGACTTGCAGAATGGACACCATCTGCCAGGGTCTTCTGGGGAGCAATTGTAACCACATGACTCATGTACCTTGATCAGGGGCGCGATCTGAGGTAAGCCGTAAACAGCCGTGCTCTTGCCGGTTCCCTTGGTGCCGCGGATCAACACGCCTCCGATGCGGGGATTTACCAAGTTCAGGATCAGGGCCAGGCTCAATTCATCCTGGCCGATGATCGCCATAAATGGGAAACGATACTTTATCATACATGCTCCTGTTTACTATCTAATTGTTTCAGATATTCTTCAGAATTGGTCATTCTTCATGGCATTCAATTCCTGTCAACCTCAAATTATGTCGCATCGTTATGCATCCTGATTTGTCAGCATACATGGTAGTGCTTTCCTAGCTCTGGATCAATGATCACATCTGGTACCAAGGAGATAGCATGACCGAAGCGTTGATGAACCGAATCAAAGCTCAGTTAGTCAGACATGAGGGTCTGAGACTGAAACCCTACCGCTGTACCGTAGGAAAGCTGACCATCGGTATCGGCCGCAATCTCGATGACCGGGGTATATCCCAGAAAGAGGCTTATGCCATGTTAGAGCGAGATATTCAGGACTGCGAGCAGTGGCTGATCGATGAGATACCTGAGGTTTATACTAAGCTAGATGAGGTTCGCCAGTCGGTGCTTCTGAACATGTGCTTCAACCTTGGTATCAAGGGTCTCCTAGGCTTCAATAACACTCTGGCTTTTATCAAGGCTGGTGACTGGGAACGAGCCGCCAATGGCATGTTAGCCTCCAAGTGGGCTAAACAAGTGGGAATGAGAGCCATTGAGCTCTCCGAGATGATGAGGAAAGGTCAGTGATCCCCATCCCTGTCGAGACTGATGCAATGCTCTCTATACTCAACCTTCCCAAGGAGATGTCCAACAATAGCATCTTCAACCCAAATAATGCAGTAGGGTTTTCACAGTCTCTATTTTGGGACTGATTTTTAACTGATCTCCCGGGTGTTTTTGTGTACACCAACTGCTATTGATTCAGTTCATGCCACCTCCTCATTCTCAACA